>JAEEGK010028594.1_pt1 | contig 11180 bp, 13 predicted proteins | sample 8958771 | NCBI WGS metagenome assembly JAEEGK01 (sample SAMN16246547, study PRJNA631951) | gut metagenome | biome: gut microbiome; feature: rumen; material: SC-attached | host: Bos | place: Iran: Karaj | collected 2018-10 | reverse complement strand
TGGGTGCGGGAAATAAGGTTGACCCGACTAAGCTCAAGGTTGCTGACATAACGCGTACTTCTGTTTGCCCGCTTGCCCGCGTTATGAGAAACGAACTTAAAAAGCGCCGCATCAAACGGCTCAAGGTTGTGTTCTCAACTGAAACTGCAATTCCTCCGCAGGCTGATGAGTCGGAACCTGATTTTGAAGATAATTCCGGAGTTACTCCTGACCGCAAAGGCTCTCCAAAAAAACAGGCTCCCGGCAGCAATGCATTTGTTCCTTCAGTTGCCGGAATGATTATTGCTGCAGAGGTTGTAAAGGACCTTACTCAGTTCCACGTAACGGATTTATTTAAAGAATAGGAAAATCTTAGGCATTAATTGCGGCGGTTCCTTTACCGGTGTGCCGAAGATTTGCAGTTATCATTTTTGACCCTTAGACTGTAAATTCTATCAGATTATCTTCAATTGCAAGAATGCAGGATTCATAATAGCCGTCGCCTGTAGTTCTTGGCCCGCGAACAACTTCATAACCTGCATCTTTAAGTTTCTTTGTAATTGAATCTACAGCTTCATTGCTCCCTAAGGAAAATGCAATGTGCGAGTAACCGGTCCGGTCAGGATGTTTGTCATAATCAGGTATTTCAGGCTTATTCATAATTTCAAGCCGTGCACCATCGTCAAAGGTGATGAAATATGAACGAAAATCATTTTTTTTATTATGATAACCGTCATTTGATTTTCCGCCTAAAAAAGTTACAAAAAAATCCTTCGCAGCTTCCAAATCTTTTACAAATAATGCAACATGTTCTATCTTCATTTTTTTCCTTAGAGTAAGCTTAATAATATAATACGATACTGTACAAAATAAAACAATTACAAACAAAATATTACTTGTAAAAAAATTTAGGAGTCTGCAGATTTTTCTGATATAATCAAATCAGAGGAAAAAATGAATCTAAGTAAAAAAGAAATTGAAGAAAAAATAAAAAGACAGCTTGCGGTGGAGTTTAATTGCTTGCCTCAGGATTTTGATAAAAGCAGAGTAACTTTATTGGCATTCAAAAATACCTCAGCGGAACTTCTCGTTAGCGGAATGGATTTTCCTATTGTTTTTTTGCCAGGCGATATAATCCGGGATTCAGAAATTGCAAAAGAAGAAATCCCAAAATCTTCAATAATCATTTGCTTTGGCCAGAAACCGCAAATCAAAAATAAAATTTGTCTTGAAGTGTTAGCTAAGAATAACATCGCATCTATTGCAACCAATTTCGAAATAGACTCATTTAAGCAGAAACTTGAGCAGCAGAATATCAATTATTCAGAAAGTAAAAATCCGGGCACCTCATATTGTAATCTTGTGTATTGGAATAGTTTGAATTATATCAAGGAAAAAAAACTGGATTGTAAGTTTCTGTTTATTCATATCCCGTTTGAAAAGAATATCAGCGATATTTCAAAACTGCAGAAAAAATTAAATATTTTGATAAAAAATCTATAAGAGAAAAAAGCAACAACCTGTTTCTTTCTTTTTTCTGGACCGCGTTGTATAATAATCTTGAAAGCTTAATAAAACAGGAGCAAAATAATGCCAAGAGCAAGAAACAAAGCAGATTTATTAAAATCAGCGCAGGATAATTATACAATGTTGATGGATATGATTTCTAAGATGTCCGAAAATCAGCTTAATACTCCTTTTGATTTTTCGGGCGATGCAAGCAAAAAAGAAGCTCACTGGAGCCGAGATAAAAATGTGCGGGATGTATTGATTCATTTATATGAATGGCATCAGCTGATGTTGAAATTTATAGAAAACAATGCGGGTAAAACTGATTCAAAAACTGCAATTTCTTTTCTGCCCTCAGAGTACAGCTGGAAAACTTATGGTGCTATGAACGTGATGTTCTGGAACCGCCATCAAAAAACAAGCCTCGATTCTGCAAAACAGATGCTCGCAGACTCTCATAAAAAGACCATGGCACTTGCAGAAAAATTTTCAGATGAGGAACTTTTTACAAAAAAATATTTTCCATGGACAGGTACAACAGATTTGGGGTCATACTTTGTAAGTACCACAGCCAGCCATTACGATTGGGCAATCAAAAAGATAAAACTCCACTGTAAGAAGGTTTTGTAAAAAGAGTTTGCCAAAATCATGAATGCAAATCTAATCTCGTATAATTGCGGCCATTAAATTCACCATTTACAAGAGCGAAGAAATGAGCCGGGAAATTGAAAAATTTTTCAGCGGGTTATAGATCATTCATCTTCACGCAGCATTCAAAAACACAGCGGTCACTTTCTTTAATGTGAATATAAATCTTTCCGCGAACCTCAGGGTCTTCTTTTTTATACACTTTAAGAATCTGGCCTTCTTTGCTTTCGCCGGTATAGTGAACTTCTAGATCTGTAATTTCGTGTGCCTGTAAAAAATCATCTGAGAACACACAAAGTGCAAGCTTGATATATTCAATATTATTCATGTGATGAGACATATCAATCTGTGATGAACGAATCTGCTGCTCGAATACAAACTCGCTGTCAGAAAAATCCGAAGGAAAACGTTCGAACGGCTCGTTAAAAACAGCCTCCGGAAAATTCTCTTTTGGATATGGAAGATTTGTGATTTTGAGCGGACGATGATTTTCAAGGCTCAAAACGCAGGCTTCCTGATTTGCAACAAGAAGTGTTTTTCCGTTCTTATCAACGAACTGTGTATTAACGTGAGTTCGCATTCCAAGGTTATCAATAGGGAAGGTGCGGGCTGTAATGATTTCACGCCAGTCAGGGCGACGTTCAAAATGAACTTTTGTTTTTGTGAATACCCAGAAGGCATTGAACTTCTCGCGGTAGATTACACCATCGCAGTCCATTGCATTAAAACTCTCAGTAAGATTATCCTGTACAAGTAAAACAGACTGAGCCACTCCCATCCGAACAGATGAATCAATAAACGCAGAAGAAATCTCCCGCTCAGTTTCAAAAATTAAGCTATTATTCATAGAAGTAATTGTAATGTTTTTTCTGGAAACAGGAAATATGCAAAATCTTGACATATGAACAATTCCATTTTATTATAGTTTGTATGCAAACTATATTTGGAGTATGAAAGAAGGACGGCCAGAAATCCGTGCTTTGTAAAACCTATGTAATCCGAAAAAATTCAAAAAACTTGAGAGCAAGACTTTGTTTGTTGATGGTGAAAAACTGACGATGTATTTTACTACGAACACATCGTCTAAGAAGGTTTCAAACCAGATGAATAAGATTTTTTATAAGGGATTTACTGATGAAGAAATCCTGCAGTTTGACAGCATGCTCGAAAGGATTCTTTCAAACTGTAAAGAAGCAGAAAAATAGGTGTGAAAAGGAGTTGCTTATATGCCTTATGCAGAATTAAATGGATTAAATATGTTTTATGAAGAATTTGGCCGAGGTGAAACAGTGTTGTTTTTGCATAGCCATTTTAGTAGAGGATTACTGGCTTTTTCCGGGCAAATTATTCCATTTTCGGGTAAGTATAGATGTTTATTTCCTGATTTTCGTGGTCATGGCAGAACTGTATGTGATGACCTTGCATGGAATAGTCGGATGGTTGCAGATGATATGGCAATGTTTCTTGATAAATTGAAAATCAAACAGGCTCATATAATTGGTTATAGTTGTGGTGCGTATGTAGGATGTTATATGGCGGCAAAATATCCTCAGAAAGTAAAGAGCCTGGTTACAATCGGAGGTGCGGCTTATCCAAGACCAGAAGGTGCAACAGATTTTTTACCGGAAAATTTATTAAAGAACGGTAATATGGATTTTATTGAAGATATGAAAGTAAGACATTTTGAGGCACACAAGGGTGATTGGCAGACCTATTTACGAAACACAGTTGCAGACTGGCAACAAAGTCCAAATCTAACAGAAACTGAGTGGAAGAGTATTTCATGTCCAGCATTTTTTATAAATGGAGAGAATGATCCTTTTGGAACTTGTGAAGAGTTACAGGAAAAAGTTCCTTATGCAATAATTTATAAAGTTATAGGTGGTAGTCATCGACCTCATTTTGTAGGAGAACAGATAGAAGATATTAATTCCAGAATATTGGATTTTTTTAAGTCATTAACTTGAAAAAATGTAGCCCGTAATTTATTTAAAGATATCATATTACGATGGACACATAGAAGATGCAAAAGAAGCCTGAAATCATAGTCTTTGCTGGTCCGAATGGTTCTGGTAAAACGACAATTATTAAGCTTGCCAAAAAAATTGAACCATATATTAATGCAGAGACGAAATCTCGATTTACTCATTAAAGCAAAGAAGAAATCTCCCGCACAGTTTCAATAATTAAGCTGTTATTCATAGATGTAATTGTAATGTTTTTTTTCAGGAAACAGAAAATATCAAGGAGAATCCTGTAAAAACTCTAGCATTGATTTTTTCACAATAATCTTCATAATAGTGCGATATGAAACTTAAAGGCTTTTACTCATCACTTGTGGCAATTGCAATTCCAATTTCTCTTCAGGCTCTTTTGCAGAACTTTGTAAACATGCTCGACACTGTTATGATCGGGCGGCTTGGAAGTGTTGAAATTGCAGCGGTGGGTTTAGGCAATCAAATCTTTTTTATTCTCAATATGATTCTTTTTGGAATCACTTCTGGTGGCGGAGTATTTATTGCTCAGTTCTGGGGAAAGAAAGATATTCACGGAATCAGAAAGTCTTTAGGTTTGATGACTTTGATTGCGCTGTTTGTCGCTGTTGTTTTTACTATTCTTGGAATCTTTATTCCATATAAGCTGATAGGTATTTATTCTCCGGATCCTGAGGTTGTAAAAGTTGGCGGTGAATATCTTCGTCTGGCGTGTTTGTCATATATTCCTACAGCAATCAGTTTCTCTATTACTCTGGCTCTGAGAAGTACAGAGCGTGTCAAACTACCGCTCGTTTGTACGTCAGTTTCTTTGTTTACAAATGCCGGTGCAAATTATCTTTTGATTTTTATTGCGCATCTGGGAGTAAAGGGCGCTGCAATTGCAACCGTCTTTGCCCGCCTTGTAGAACTTATAATTCTTGTAAGCTGGTCATATTCTCATAAATATGAAATTAGCGGAAAGCTTCGTGAACTTTTGAGCTTTGACTGGTCTTTTGTTTTCAAATATATAAAGATTGCATTTCCGGTTATTATCAATGAAACTTTCTGGGGACTTGGAACTTCTGTATACAACGGAATCTATGCACATGCAGGAACTGATGCTTTTACAGCTTACAGTATCACAGGAACAATCAGCCAGTTGACCTGGGTATTCTGTATGGGCTTCGGCAATGGAATTGGCGTTCTTATTGGAAAACGAATCGGCGAAAAGAAACTCGACGAAGCTCGTGGCTACGCCCTGCGTTCAATGTGGTTTATGCCTTTGATTGGTGCTTGCGTGGGAATCTTCCTTCTGCCACTTTCAAAATTGCTGCCGTTCCTTTTCAATGTTGAGCCGGAAATAATTAAGACGGCAACTCAGATTCTTATGATTTTGATTCTGCTTTATCCTTTCAATTCTTTCTGCATGGACTGGGTTGTTGGTGTGTGCCGGGCCGGTGGCGATACTGTTTTCTCTGCGGTTGGAGAACTGATTGTTTTATGGTGTGTTGCAATTCCTTTAGGATATGTTGCTGCCTTTGTGCTTCATCTTCCCGCTCCAATGATATTCTTATTCCTCTCAAGCGAATCGATTGTAAAAGCGATTGTTGGTGCAATCAGAATCTTGAGCGGAAAGTGGCTGCACGAAGTAACCTAATCAATATTTTAAGACACCGGAAATCTATTTAATTCCAGAAACGGTGAGCACTGGTAGAATCCAATGTCGTGAATTTTTGCTTCCAGTGGCAGACTGATTTTATCTGCGAGTTCGAGTGCTTTGGTAAACTGAGTTTGGTTGAGCCCTGTGGCAAGGGTTGTGTGCGGGAACCAGATTTCCGGTACGTAATATCCGTTTTCGTCGGCTTCAAATTCTGGAAGAATCACTTTGTGAAGTTCATCATTTATTTTTGAAAGGAACTCATCTTTTTCTGGTTTAAGGAAAAGGACCTATCCGTTAATAATTTTTTCAGCAACATCTTTTATAGTAAGATTGGTTGTATCAAGAGTATTGTCCAGTGACGAAAAATATTCAAGTGATTTTGTGCTGACTGCGAGCCAGTCGTCTGTTCGCCATGGACATTCTTTGTCGTTGTGCCAACGCTTGGTTAGGGTAGCTTGATCGCAGGTTAAGGTAACTGATTTTATTTCCAGCTCAAGCTTTTTGATTCCATCAACAATTGCCTCATATACCCATTCGTTATCCATCAGCCAGACCAGAACAATCATTTTACATTGAGAACACTTTTTGTAGTTCGCAATCATATGAAGAATATTATCTACAGCCATTGTCTTGGTTTCCCGGTTCCCGACAAAAGGATGAATATCGAGGCACCAGTCGCCATCAATAAAGGCTGTTCCCGGAGTATGATCTGCGATGTATTTGCCGACAGCAGTTTTACCAACTCCCATCGGCCCGTTTAGGATGATTACTTTCATCTTTGTACAGCCTGTTTATTCTGCCCAGACAACGCGGCCATCTTTGCGTGCTGGTGGAGGTGGAAGTTCGCAATCCATGTAGCCTACAGCGCAGTGGCCGATGCCTTCCCATTCACCTTCGATGCCAAGTTGTTTCAGGATTTCTTTTCCTTCATCACTTTCGAACTCCTGCTTTGCACGATGGATCCAGATGCTTCCAAGTCCGAGAGAGTGAGCGGCAAGCATAAGATTTCCCATTACAAGTGAACCGTCATAAACGCGGTTTCCATTCTCCATTTCGCCAAGAACAATGATCATTGCCGGAGCGCCATAGAACGGATCAAAACCTTCATCCCATCCGCCAACCTTGCGGTTCATCTCCATGATTTTATCGCGAAGTTTTTTATCAGTTACTACGATAACTTTTGTAGCCTGCTTTCCCATTCCACTAGCGGCATAAAGTCCAGCTTCAACAATCTGCTCAAGATCAGCTTTCGATGGAATCTCTGCCTTAAACTTGCGGATACTTCTGCGTTCTTTCATTGCTTTGATTATTTCGTTCATGTTTAACTCCTGATATTTGATTGAGTATAGTCTAACATAGTTTCGTGAATCGAAATATAATATTCTGATATAGAAATAGAATTAAACGATAAGTTTACAGTCAAAATCTTACGGATATGTTATAATCAGTTAAAATGAAAAATATAAAATTGTTTGTCTTCGATCTTGGTGGAACTCTGATGGAATATAAGGGTATGCATCTGAGTTGGGCCGGATATTATAAAAGTTCCTTTGAATATGTAAATAAAAGGTTAGAGCTTGGTCTTACAGATCAGCAGATTGAAACTTCAGTTCAGATCTTTACTGATTATAACCCTGCAGTGAATCCTCGCGAAAAGGAAATTGATCCAGAAATAATTTTTAAAGATATCATAAAAGAGTGGGGTACCACTCTTCCGATAAGCAAAATCATCGATGTTTTTTTTGAGTCTCTTCATCTTGAACCTGTCATTTATGATGATTCGATTCCTGCCCTGGAGAAGCTGCAAAAATCCGGATTCAAGATTGCTGCAATGACTGATGTGGCCACCGGTATGCCGGATCTCATGCACAAAAATTATGTAACACCGCTTCTTCCTTATTTTGATTTATATGTTTCGTCTCTTTCATGCGGATACAAAAAGCCGAATCCAAAAGGACTTAGAGATATTTCTGAACATTTTGGAATTGTGCCGGAAAATATGGTTATGATAGGCGACACATCCCGTGATGTAAATGCTGCAAAAAATATCGGCTGTCATTCAATTCTGATAAATCGATCAGGTGGTCCGGCAAAGGATTTTGGACAGGAATATACAGTCAAAAATGCGATGGAAATATTGGATCTTATTCAGTTATAATATAGAAAAACAAAAAGTGTAGGGGTATGAAAAATGACATTCGACGGCTCTCAGAAAATCATAGGTAAAGGTGCACAGGCAGAAGTTCTGTTGTATCACGGATTTGCTTACAAGGTTTATAATCAGTCTTATCCTGCAGAATGGATCGCATTTGAGAAACAGCAGCAGCAGGCAGTGAACAAGGCTGGCCTTTGCCCGGTAAAATACTACGACACAGATGAGTCCCATATTATCAAGATGGATTTAGTTGAAGGAGACCAGCTGGAGAAATCAGTTCCTAATGCTCCGGAAGAGGGCTTTAAGCTACTTGCAAAAGTATTTCGTTTTGTTCACGAAGCAGATGCAAGCGATACCACAATCCCACCGCTAAGCGCAACAGCAGGGCTTATGTTATCTGATGAAGAAAAATCAGAAGTACTTCCAATTATCGAACGTCTGTCTCAAAAATATAAAAGTTGTATCTGTCATCTGGATATGCATTTTCTTAATATTATGATTCCAAATGATACCGCCCTTGTTGCAGATAAAATCAATTACACCATTATCGACTGGATGAACACAAGAGTCGCTCCACCGGTTTTTGATTATGCCCGAACCTATGTGATTTTTAATGAGTTTGCCAAAGAAGCTCTGGAGTTCTACAAAGCCGCAGTCTGGCCGGATGTTCAGGCGCTCGGGATTTCAGAAGAAGATTTCTTTGAAGCTGTGAATGTTTGTACTGTTCTGCGTAGTAAAGAATAATATTTTAAGGTTTTTTGATAATCTAACTGGCAAAAAGTTAACACATTTATAATTACATTACTTACTATAATGTATATTCTGTCTACTCTTAATAATGTTTTTTTGAGAGTAAGCGTCAATTTTTAACCTCCTACGCGTCATTTTTCCAGGTTCCCTCTTCATGAAAGGCTGAAATTGAGATATTCCAGGGAAGTAATTTTTCAAAATCTTTTTTTGTCTGACATTTTACAGACTGATCAAAAACGCATCTCAAATATTCATATGGATCAAGATGATAGTATTTTGCATTCTCAATAAGAGTAAACAAGAAGCATGAACTCTCAGCACCTTTTTCGCTTCCTGAAAAAAGCCAGTTCTTCCGACCAATAACAAATGGCTAAATCGAACGTTCTGCAATAGAGTTATCAACAAATAAATCCGGACAATCAAGATAGTTCAATAAATGCTGCCATGAAGATAAAGCGTAATTGATGGCTCTGCCAAACTTCAATGTGGGAGGTACTTTTGGTTCCATTTCCAAAAGCCACTTATGGAATTCGTCAAATACAGGCTTAATCAATTCCTTTCGTTTAGAGACTAATTCTTCAGGAGGAAGATTCATTTCAATTAGTTCTTCCTCTTTTTTATAAATGAGCTGAATGTATTTTACGGCTTTTCCGGCACCTGGAGATTTGCCGTTTAATGTGGCGTCAAAGAATTTTCTTCTTACATGGGCAAGGCATGCTACATGGATGATTTTATCATCCGGATATAAAAGATTATGTTCTTTGATTGAAGTTTCATATCCCGGATATTCATCTGTCTGGAGCCAGCCTTTAAATCCATTAATGAATGGTTTTATGAATTTTGCATTCCGGCTTTCGTAATATCTGTAAATTACTGCTTTTTTATCTTTCGGTCCTCCGATTCCAAGCCAGATATATGATTTCTTCCGATTTTCATTTTCAGTCTGGTTTTTGTATTTAAGAACACTGACTGTCGTTTCATCCATATTCATGGTTGTGCCGGTTTTAATATGTTCCATAATCAAACTGTCTAAAGGTTTGAGTCTTTTATAAATTTGTTCCTGCCAGTTTGACATGTCAGCTCTGGTAACTGTAATGCATCGGCGTTCAAAAGCCTTTTCCTGTCGATAGAAAGGCATGTGCTCACAGAATTTATTAGTCATTACATAGGCTAAGAGTTCATTTGTTGCAATTGATCTTGGAATAAAATATTTTACAGCAGGAACCTGTCGGAATACAGGATGATCTTCATCTCCGCTACCTTCACAATTTGGACAAGCATATTTAGGATATATATCCTCAATCGCATACATTTTTGCAGGAATGATACGAAGGCGTTTTGTAGAGTTCTCCCCTACCTTCTTTAATCTGCAGCCACAGGCACATATTTTTTCTTCTTCCGAAATATCATGATAAATCTGTTTTGTCGGTGTTGAGTCGTCTATCTGCTTGCGACCACATTTTCGGCGTATATATTCCTTTACTTTTACATCTTTGTAAGGTCCCTCTCCTGCTACAGTTTCAGCAATTTCCTCATCTGACGGAATTAAATCATCATCTTCAAAATCAAACAGCATTGGCTGACTATCGCCTTTTTCTGAATGAGAACAGAATCTATGTGCTAATTGTGACGATAAGAGTTCCTGAAGCCGCAATAATTCAAGTTTAGTTTCTTCAGATTTTCGTTTTTCATCCTGCAACTGTTTATCTTTCTGATTGATTACGGCTATTTGGGCGTTAATTTTGAGATCTTTTTCTGCTATTTCTTCATCTTTTTTCTGAAGAATATGCTGCTGCTCCTCAAGCTGAAGTTTTGCAGCAGCAAGCATTTTAAGAGCATCATCTAATGAAATTTCGTTTTCCACACCCACGCTTTAAATGTTAACATATTTAAAAAAAAGTTAAAAGGGGTTTTAAAAAATTATTCTTTAAAAAGTTCTTTATAATCAACAATCTTCTTCTCACAGATTTTCTTTTCTTCTTCGCTTAGACAACCGCAGTCTAAACTGGGAACACAGGCGCAAAGATGAACATAATATTTCAGTGCATAAAAAGATAGAACTTCATATAGATAAGTTGTATCACTATCTTCTGTTTCTGGTAATCTAATGACTTTAAATTCCTTATCCTCGAAATTATCCTTTCTTAATTCCAATATCATTATATATTGATTTTTCATATAAAGCATTTCTCCTTACTTTATAATTATACCACAGATTTTTTTCATTTTAATTAATTTCTGAGAAAAAAAGTTCTTCATGTCCTCTGAAAAAGTCTACACCTTTGAGCAGCATTTCAATTTGCTCCATATTCAGTTGTCTTACTTGTTGTTGTGTGTCAGGCCATGGCCAGTGTCCTTTCTCCAGCTTTTTCTGAGCAACCCAGAATCCTGTTCTGTCCCACCATATCATTTTCAAAATATTTCTTTTTCGATTACAAAATAAAAATACTGCGCCGCTGAATGGATCATCTTTTAGGATGTTCTTAATTATATCTAAAAGTTG
>JAEEGK010028592.1_pt1 | contig 11180 bp, 7 predicted proteins | sample 8958771 | NCBI WGS metagenome assembly JAEEGK01 (sample SAMN16246547, study PRJNA631951) | gut metagenome | biome: gut microbiome; feature: rumen; material: SC-attached | host: Bos | place: Iran: Karaj | collected 2018-10 | reverse complement strand
TGTTCAAGTGTGACTAAAAGTGCTAAAGTTTGGCTAACAATAACCTATGAGAATAAAAAGGTTTTTCAGTTTGGTTTCTGTGGTGGTCATCCTGCTGCTGGCAGGATGCCAGCGAAGTGACCAAAAGGGGCCTGCCAAAACCGCTATCCAAAGCGGTAAGGAGCCTGCCGACAGCCTGAAAAAGGACTCGGTGGAGGCCTTCAATGAGCGAATGCAGCGGTGGAGGGTGCTGCACGGCGGGATGAGCAAGTGGGAGAGCGATAAATGAAATGTTGTAATCTGGAATTGCAACGTGTTGTAAAACAACGAAGTGGTTTTGCAAATGTTTGTAATGGCCTTTGAACTTGAAAAAACAGCGAAAATTTGCTATACTTTTGCGGCATGAAATTCAAATCAAATTATCAATACCTAAAATTAAAGTATTATGAACAACAGAAAATTCAGATTAGGAACGCTGCTGGTGTTTTTGGCGGCAATGACTTTTTCATTGAGCTCTTGTGAGTATATGGTGAATGTCGATTTTAAGATTGCTCACAACGAAAACGACACGCTTGTGCTGACAGGATGGAATGGGACAAACGAAGTTTGTTACACGAGTCCTTATACCAGCAATTCTGGCGATGTGTTCGACAAAACGACTATTAGCTCTTTCAGGGCGGGTGGCGGTTCTTCCACTACCGTTACGGAAGAGCAAGCCTTCATGCAACTCATGTCGGACTATGACAGCGTGATGATTACGCGCCGTTCTGACAATAAATCTACTATCACCTACCGCCATGATGAGAACGCGACGGATGCACAACGCTATTTCTTCACCCGCGAAGCCTGGAACTGCACCCCCGAAGGCGAGACGGAAAAAGACAGGACTTACACGCTTATATTGAAGGAGGAAATGTTTAGATAAACTGATAACATTAAACAATGATAACAACAATGAGAAAAGTGGTATTATTTGTAGTTTCCATGTGCTGCATGGTGTCAGCCTTTGCGCAACAAACCAGAGATGGACAGGAATTGCTCAAACAGATGCAGAGCAAAATCAAACAGGTGGAAAAATGGAATCGTTACGCCAACACTTTTAGTGAGCAACTGGATAGCGTTTATGGTGACTTCCAAAAAAGTGTGTTTGAATATGACGAGCGCTTCAACTGCGTGAAAATCGACTATTACTGGTTTTATGACAGTTGGATGCACGACTATACCGAGAAGTATGCTTATGATGAGCGAGACCGTGTCACAATGATCATGGATAGTACAGAAAGCCATGCCAGCAAATCTGTATTCTTATATGAGAATGGCGAATGGATATCTGATGAGTATGAATACGAACTTGATGGTGATGAGTGGATTGCCATCGGCAAATACACCTACGAATACGATGCTGACGGTCACATGGTGCTGTCGGTAGGTTATGCTCTTGAAGAGGATTGGGTAGCGGAAAACAAGATGACATGGGAATACGAGGATGGAAAACTACAGAACGACATCTATTATTACCATGGCGAAAACAGTTGGAATCCTCTCACAAGAAACGATTATTACTACAACGCCGAAGGTCTCTGCCGAGAACAGTTACAAAGCAATTGGGAGGGTGACTGGATAGAAAGCTGGAAGGTTGAATACGAATATGATGAAGCAGGCAACCGACATACAGAAACCACATCAACCATCTATGAACTTGACGACTGGGTTTATACCTACATGACTGAATATTATTATGATGCTAACGGGAATTGCTATTCTTCAGCGAGTTATTACAATGATGATTTAAGGGACTGGGAACTGGAAAACACGATGACCTACAATTACGACCTTTCGGTGCCGGTGGAAACCACCGCGGGAATCTGGATGGTTTGGGACGATGAGCTGCCCATCCATAACAAGTTGCTGGATTGGGAGTTGCGTGCAAACGACGATGGCTATACCACCACATTCTATTATTCAAATTGCGAGGGTTTGACCGATAAGCCGGAAAGTTTGTTGACTGTTTATCCTAATCCTGCCAAAGAGAAGGTTACAATAGATGCTATTGAAGTTACTGAGGTACAAGTTTATAATGCCCTTGGGCAGAAAGTGAAGACTATGCGAAACACGAATGAAATTCTCGTTTCAGACTTGCCTCAAGGGGTTTATCTGCTACGGATTATCAATGCAATGGGAGTCTCGCAAACGGAACGCATCACGGTAATAAAATAAGCCACAGAGAATGCCTTCGATGAGCAAAAACTATTTCTTCAGCGCCTCCTCAGCCTGCTTCACCGTGCCGCGCTCGCCGTTGATGAAGGCAATGACGAAGGCATCCTTGAAGCCCAAATCGCGCACTTCGTTTTGCCGCGCTATGGCTTCAGCTTTGGTGAGAAAACGGCCTGAAATGTAGCGATAAGCGCCGTTGTATTCGTAGACTTCCACTTCTTTCACACCTTTAAAAGCCTTGTCTGTAACGGGCACTTTCTTGTTCAAGGTGGAAAACTGAACCGAAAAATAGGTGTCTCCAACAACTGAAGAAGGCTTTTTATCATTAGTCTCAGGCTTGTCGGAAACATGGTTCTCAGCCTCAAACTCCCGCTTGTACTCTTCAAAGGCGCGGTAAAGAGCCAAGGCCATTTGGTTTTGGCCACGTTCCGAATTGAGGAATTGTTCCTCTTTTGTATTGTTGATAAAACCTAATTCCACGAGAATGCTCGGCATGGAAGTCTTCCAAAGCACCAGAAAACCAGCTTGTTGCACACCTCGGTCGTTGCGACCTTTGCTGGCAAACTGTTTCTGCACCTTGCCCGCCAAATCAAGGCTTTGGCTTTGGTAAAGGCTTTGTGAGAGCGAGAAGAGGATATAGGCTTCGGTGCTGTTGGGGTCGAAGTTGTCGTAAGCATCGGTGTTGTCTTCCAATAAGATGGCCGCATTTTCTTTTTTAGCCACAGCCAGGTTTTTCTCGTTTTTCGATTCACCCATCACGAAAGTCTCTGCACCAGAAGCAGAGTTGGCGACTTCCGTGGAATTGCAGTGTATCGAGATGAACACGTCGGCATTGTTGCGGTTGGCAATGGCGGCACGCTCGCTCAGTTCGACGAATTTGTCTTTTTTTCGCGTGTAGATCACTTTCACATCGGGAAGGTTCTCCTCGATATATGCTCCAAACTTGAGCGCGACAGCCAAATTGAGCGTCTTTTCGTTGGTCACCTTGCCCAAGGCTCCCGTGTCCTTGCCGCCATGACCCGCGTCGATGACGATGGTTTGGATCTTTTCGCCCTTTTGGGCAAAGGACCATAAAGGTATCAGAAAAAGCAGGGCTAAAACACCAAATCGCGAAATCTTTCGTTCTATCATACTGAGTTTGTTTATTTATGCGCGAAGAAAAACTATCTTTGCAGCGGATTTCTACCGTACAAAAGTAATCGTTTTCACGTTGACAAAACGCACGGCATATAAGAATTATTTTCATCTGGCGGCCTTTTCTTTGCTCACCGCCATGGTCGTGTTGTTTTATGGTTGTAAGCAACTGTCTCATACTGAGAAGGATAAGTATGATTTTGAGCAAAACAAGGTGGATAGTGTGCCTTTGGCTCCTGAGCGCATTGTCGATACGATAACGCTGGTTTTGGATTCCATTCAACCTGATACAATTGCCCAACACTTCCCCGACTCATTGACTTTTCCAGCGGATAGCATTGCGGCTTTTGATTCTTTAAGAATTACTGCTGATAGTCTCCAAGTTGATTCTTTGATGAACGATACGTTGAAGCAAACAAAACCTCGCCGCATCGAGCCCAAACACTCGGAGTCGGCCATTGAGACAAAGGTGATTTGCTCGGCAGTGGATTCTTCGTATCGCGACATGAACAAGAAGAAAATCTACTATTATGGTCAAGCCGAGGCCAAATATGACGACATCACACTCAAGGCCGATTACCTTGAATTCGATTTGGAGACCAGCACCTGCATTGCCAAGGGCAGCATTGACTCGTTGGGCAAATTGATAGGTCGTCCAGTTTTCACCCAGGGAGAATCTACTTTTGAGGCCGTTGAGATGAGGTATAATTTCAAGACCAAGAAAGGCATCATCAGTAAGGTTTGGACTGAGGAAAGCGACGGCTATTTGCACGGTGAGCGCATCAAGCGCATGGATGACAACACCATCAACATCCGCACGGGCGGCTACACCACCTGCGACCTCAAGGAGAATCCTCACTACCAGTTCAAGTTCACCAAAGCCAAAGTCATCCCCGACGATAAGATTGTCACAGGTCCTATTTATTTGACCATTTCCGACATCCCGTTGCCCTTGGCGCTGCCTTTCGCCATCATTCCCAACACGAAGGGCAAAAAGTCGGGTCTCATCATTCCCACTTACGGCGAATCGGCCAACCGAGGTTTCTACCTTGAAAACGGTGGCTATTACTGGGCTATCAACGACTATTACGACTTACAGGTTTTGGGCGACATCTATACCCGTGGTTCATGGGGCATCAAGCCGACATTTCGTTACAACAAACGCTACCGCTTCAATGGTTCAATGGCTTTGGGCTTTGCCGTCAACAAGATAGGTACGAAAGGTGCGGCCGACTATCAAGAAAGCACCGATTTTAAGATTCAGTGGACCCACAAGCAAGACCCTAAAGCTCATCCAAGACGCAATTTTTCGGCCAATGTCAACATCGTGAGCTCCAACTTCAACAAATACAATGCCCAAACGGTCAACGACCAGTTGAGCAACACCTTCAATTCGAGTATTTCCTATCAGACGAATTTTGCTGGTAAGGTCTACCTCACCATTAATGGCAGCCACAGCCAGAATACAATGACACGTCAGGTGACGGCTTCTTTACCTGAGCTTACTTTGTCTGTTAACACGTTTTATCCTTTGAAAAATGTGGGCAAAGCAGGCAAAAAACGTTGGTACCAAAGTCTGAGCATGGGCTACACATTGAATGGAAAGGCTTACATCAACGATGTGGACACGGTGCTCTTCCATGGCATCTCTGACGACTTCAGCGGCTGGGCGAGAGAGATGTTCCGCGACCACGTGCAGACAGGTATTTCGCACAGGATGCCCATCAATGCCACTATTAAACTCTTTAAGCATTTCTCATGGACCAATTCGTTGACATTGAACGATTATATGTATTTCAAGCGCATTGAACGTCAATGGATTAACGACAGTGATTCAACAGGACATCTGCAGACCGACACTATCCATGGTTTCCGTAATCTGGTGGACTTCAATGCAAGTTCCAACCTGACCACCAAAATCTATGGTATGGTGAACTTTGCCCAGGGCCCCATCCGTGCCATTCGCCATGTCTTCACGCCAACCATCGGTTTTACCTATCGTCCTAACTTCGGCGACCCGAAATGGGGCGTTTATGGTTCCTATGTCGACGGCAATGGCAAGGAGCAGATTTACAATAAGTTTGAAAGGGCTCTTTACGGCACGCCATCGCAAACCCAACAAGGGCTGTTAACCTATAATTTTAATAACAACCTGGAAATCAAGGTGCCATCCAGTTCCGACACCATTACGGGCGTGAAGAAAATCCCCATTTTGGAATCGTTCAGCATTTCGGGCAATTACGACTTGACCAAGGACTCGGTCAACTTTTCTCCTTTCTCGATTAGTGGGCGTACTACTTTGTTCAAGAAGTTAGGTATCAACTACAGCAGTTCATGGGATCCCTACGCCGCCGACTCGTTGGGTCGTCGCATCAATCGCTTTGAGGTTACTGACAACGGACGGCTATTCCGAAAGACGGGCTCGTCCTGGCGTTTCAGTTTGAATTATAGTTTCAACCAAAACGACCTCAAGAAATTGCAAGGTAAGAAAGGTAGCCAGGAATTGCGTGACGAAATCAACGAAAATGCCAGAAAATCAGGCAATTTTGACCCAGATGAATTGAACGAAATCTTGGGTAATCCTAATGCCTACATCGACTGGACTACACCTTGGTCGCTCTCTGTGAGCTACAACCTGACCTACACGACATCGATTGCATACGCTGCCTTTATGGGTATTGCTACCAACACCCATGTGCATACTATCGGCCTCAACGGCGATATCAGCATCACGCCCAAGTGGAAGGTGACCTTCTCGACGGGATGGGATTTTGTCAACAATAAGCTTTCCTACACCAACCTCAGCGTCTACCGCGATCTGCATTGCTGGGAGATGCGCTTCAACTGGATTCCCATCGGTAGCTACAAGAGCTGGAATTTCACCATCAACGTGAAGGCTCAGGCCTTGAAGGACTTGAAGTATGAGAAGAAGAAGGACTACCGTGATAATTAGTTGAGAGTTTAGAGTCAGTTGAAAGTTGAGAGTTGAGAGTTGACACTTCGCGTCATTCTGCATTCAGCATTCCGAATTAATCATTAGCTTTGTCGCCTAAAACCTAATAAAATAAACAACTATGAAAAAAGTATTTACCCTTCTCCTCGCGCTGGCCCTTGGTTTTGGCCTGAAAGCGCAATGTCCTCTCACACAAGCCGTCGACTTCACGGCTACAGACTGCCACGGCACTGAAGTCCATCTGTTCGATATCCTTGACGGTGGACAATATGTGCTCATCGACTTCTTCTTCGTCGCCTGTGGCCCTTGCCAACAGGCTACTCCGAAAATCGTCGAATCATACTATGCCATGGGCTGCAACATGCATGATGTGTTTTACATGGAAATCGCCACGGGTGACAGCGAGGCAGCATGCCTCAACTGGGTAAACACATATGGTGTTGAGTATCCCACCATCAGCGGTGTGGCTGGAGGCACAGGGATTTGTAGCCAATATGGTATTGGCCAATACCCCACCGTCATCCTCATCATGCCTGACCATCAGATTGTTATCCAAGACCTCTGGCCTATCAACAATGCCCAGACCGTCATCAATGCTTTGGAACAACACGGACTGCAACAGCACGACTGCAACACGCCGAGTTACAACCCACAGGTAACCATCACCGTTGACCAAGTGCTGGAGACCGAAGTCACGGCCACTTTCACACCTAATGAAGACTGCGCCTCATACGCTTACACCTTGGCCACCGAGGCCGAAATCCAGGAATGGATGGGCATTGCAGGTCTCGACCTCCCCGAATACCTTTGGACCTATGGCATGCCTGGATCGGGAGTCATCTCCAACACTTTTGGTGACTTGACTCCTAACACGGAATACATGATTTACGCCGTGCCCGCCGACAATGACGGCAACCTTGGCGAAGTCGTTATCGAGCCTGTCACCACCACACCTGGCGGCGGCAGCGACATCATGCCCGACTTCACCGCCACCGACATCGAGGGCAACACTATCCATCTTTATGACATCCTCGACGCAGGTCAGGCCGTGCTCATCAATTTCTTCCTTACCGGCGACTCATTTAGCGAGGCTCCTATGGCCGATATGGTCGAAGCCTACCGCCTCTATGGCTGCAATCAGGCTGGCGTGTTCGTTATGGAGATTTCACCCAATGGTAACGACGATGCTTGCCAAGCCTGGGCCGACCAGTTTGGCGTGAAATATCCCACCATCAGCCGCGACGGTGGCGGCAACGTTATTGCCCAAGCCATACCAGTGGGCTACTATCCCACCATCATGCTCATCCGTCCCGACCACACCTTTGCTAACCGCGACATCTATCCACCTTCGCTTGAATACATCATTGATGCCATGAACGCCGAAGGCATCCCACAATACCCCTGCTTTGAAGAAACACTGACTTTCAGCGATGATACGGTTAGCCTAACTTGGGGCGAAATGAGTTGGGTTACGGTTTACAACAACACCAATGACAATGTTACCGTTACGGGCGGTTGTGATGAGTTGGGGATGGTAGTTTTCAAGATCGGCGGTGAGTTTTTCACATGCCAAACTCCTCCATTTGAATTTGAAGTTTTACAGGGAGAGTCTTTCCAACTTGGCGTAATTTGCAGTGATGTAATATCAGGCAAGGGCATCGTTCCTGATTTAGTAACCATATCAAGCAATCGTCCTGACGCACATTTCACGGTTATGGTTGACGACACCTGGTCGGTGGATGAAAACGAGGCTTCGGCCACCCTTTATCCCAATCCCGCCGCCGACTTTGTGACCATCAGCGGTGAAAACCTCGGCACGGTGCGTGTCTATAACACCCTCGGCCAGAAGGTGGACGAATTCGAAGCCAATGGCAGCGAACTCCGTATCAACACGACGTGCTATGAGAACGGCGTTTATGTCGTGAAGGCTGGTGAACAGACAATGAGATTTGTTGTGAAACATTGATTTACTATGGCCTATGGCTAATGACTATGGCCGCTTTTACAATCGTTGAAGCGGCCATAGTCATAGGCCATGAGCCATTGGCCAAAATAAAGAACCATGAAAATTACCATCCTTCGTTCCTCGTTCCAGAACGACGAATTCGTCAGGAATGAATATGCCGAATTGATTCAAAGGCTGGAAAATGAATGTAATGCGGAAATCAAAATCATCGGTGACGAATCCGTAGAGACGCACGGCCGTGCGTCTCTACAGGCGTTGCCCGATGCATTTATGATTGCCACTGGCGGCATGGAAAACCTGTTCAAACGCATCTGGTCTTCCATTGATGTTGAAACGATGTGTGGTCCATCGCGCCAAAAAACCGTAACGATGATTGCCGATGGACGCAACAATTCCTTGGCTGCGGCGTTGGAAATATTGACCTATTTGGGCAATATCGGTGTGGAAGGAAAAATCCTGCATGGGACGAATGATGAGATTATATCGGCCATTGTAGAGACGTGCCATGGCGCGTCTCTACGGGGCCGAATCGGGTTGTTCGGTCAACCCTCGGATTGGTTGATTGCCAGCGGTGTGGATCGAGATTTCCTCCGTCAACGATACGGTATCGAAACCGTTGACATAGATTTACAACGCCTCATCAATGGCATCAAGGTGGTGCCTCAAACTGAGGCCGAGGAGGTGGCGCAAACAATGGTGAAATGTGCCAAGGCCGTCAAAGAGCCTTCGGATACCGATATGCTGGAAGCTGCCAAAGCCTATCTTGCTATCAAACGCATCTGTCAAGAGGAACGCTTGGATGCCATGACCATACGCTGCTTCGACATCGTGAAAGCCTGTGGCACGACGAGTTGTTTGGCTTTGGCATTGCTCAACGATGAAGGCATCGTGGCAGGCTGCGAAGGTGATATGCAGACACTGATGAGCATGTATTTGGCCAAACGTTTGTGCGGCGAGGTGGCATTTATGGCCAACCCGTCGCAACTTACTGATGCGACCTCCATGTTGGCACACTGCACTATCCCGCTGACCATGTGCAATGAGACTGTGGTGCGCTCGCATTTCGAGTCGGGTATAGGCGTGGCCATCCAGGGTGTGTTGCCTCTGGCCGACTATACCTTATTTAAATGGGGTGGTCCGAAATTAGACCGTTATTTTGTCACCGAGGCACAAGCCATAGAGGCACCTTACAGCAACCATTTCTGCCGCACGCAAATCACGCTCGATGTGAATCTGAAGCCTTATTTGCTCCAACATTCCATCGGCAACCACCATGTCATCATCCGTGGAACGCATGCCGACGCAATCCGCCGTTTTATGAAAGAAAATAAGGTCTCAAAACTATAACTGGACTGCTTCCACCACGCTTCACTGTTGGCAGGATCAGCCTCGCGATGCAAAGCGACAACTGAAACAATTACTAACTAACAACTGCTAACTCCTAACTGATTAGAACGTGTAGCCAATTGAGAAATAGGCACCATAATGATATAAACGGTAAATGTCCGACCAATAGGCAGTCAGTGAGATAGGCCCTAAGGGACTGTTGTAGGAATACTTCAAGCCTACGCCTTGCGCATCGAACCCTAAAACGCTGCCTAAGCTTTCTGCATTGGGTATCATATCCCAAAATGCAAAGAAGTTATACATTGCGGTCAGATAATGGTCTCCGAAGAAGTTGTAGCGCACATCGCAACGCAATACAGCGATGTTATCGGTCATACTCTGAATGGAGGTAATGCCTATAAAGGGTAGCTGATGATCGAAATGACGCCCCGCTATCTCACCGCCATACACATTCCAAAGGTTGTAAACGAAAGGGGAACCCGATATGTAACGGCCATACACTTGGGGAATGATAGTGAATCTTCCATTTAGCGGAGTGATGTAGGATTGGAAGGCATAATTCAGGTCGAAATACCTCTTTTCAAATTCTTTCGTTTCCATGTGATAGCTTCCGTTCACTTGTGCGGCAATACCGCGTTTGGCGAAATAGGCATCATCGAGGTTGTCGTATTTCAAGTTGATGAAAGGAGTCAACAAATTGTTTTTCACAAAAACAACGCTATCCAAAATGTTTTGTCCCTCCATAGAGGAAAGGTCGAAAGTGGTCCTGGTGTAGGACACACCGAAAGCTGTACTGAAGTTGAGCAAGTGAAACTGCGAGATATAGGCACTAACTTTTTTCTGCTTGTAACTCATGTTGAAATTCTTCTCATTCGTGTCTGTTATTCCGAAATGCTCATTGCGGTAACCGTAGCTCAAGTTGAAATTGGCCAATGACGACCTTGAATAAGTGTAAGTGAGGTCGATTTTGGGGTTGTAACTGAGCTTGAAGTTAGCGTTCAACTTTGAGCCGTTGAATTTCTTCTCGTTGAGACCGATGTGAAGCAACAGAGCAGCTCCTTCCTCAGTGTCATAGCGTACACCTAGACCAAAAACATGGGGCTTTGCGTATTTCATATCGATATTCAAGTCGTAGGCTTCCGAAAGCTGATCATTCTGGTGGATGGAATCGCATTCCTTGATTTGATAAGTGATTTCATCGAAGCAGCCCGTACCACGATAAATCTTAACGGCGTTTTCGATATCGGCTTCTGAATACACTTTATTGACCTTCAGTCCACCTTTTCGGATCAGCCAATTGCCTTCCCGAGGGCTCACATTGTTGAAGGTGATGGAACGGATGAGTACGGACTCTTTGTCCAAATTCTTGGCGTGAGGCGCACGAAGTGTCTTGCTGACAGGATGCCCTGCCGAGGCATCGACGGCCTTTTTTATGGCCAGGAGCTGGTCGTGGTACTCGCTGGCTTTTTTGTAGCCTCTACCCACAAGTGTGTCGATGGCCTCAGGGGTGAAGCTGAGCATACCGAAGCCGCTGATGTCAGGGATGATATGGACATCGCACAACTGGCGGTTTTCCACTCGCTTGGC
>JAEEGK010028589.1_pt1 | contig 11181 bp, 8 predicted proteins | sample 8958771 | NCBI WGS metagenome assembly JAEEGK01 (sample SAMN16246547, study PRJNA631951) | gut metagenome | biome: gut microbiome; feature: rumen; material: SC-attached | host: Bos | place: Iran: Karaj | collected 2018-10 | reverse complement strand
CTCGGACTGGAGCAGGAGTTCAGCAATATGCATCAGGCCATGCTCGTGGTGCGCAATCGACGCAAGCAGTTAGGCATTCTGCCCGTAGTGAAGCAGATTGACACGCTGGCTGCTGAATACCCCGCACAGACCAACTACCTCTACCTTACCTACCAAGGTACCGGTTCCGCTTGTAGCGACTCAGTCGCTACAAACAATGATATTGCCTATGAGAACGACAAGCGGAGCATCATCGTGCTGGGCTCTGGTGCCTACCGTATCGGCTCCAGCGTGGAGTTCGACTGGTGTGGCGTGCAGGCGCTGAACACTATCCGCAAGGAGGGTTGGCGCTCGGTAATGATCAACTACAACCCCGAGACGGTGTCTACCGACTACGATATGTGCGACCGCCTTTACTTCGACGAGCTGACCTTCGAGCGCGTGCTGGACATTATCGATATGGAACAGCCCCACGGCGTGATTGTCTCTACGGGCGGTCAGATACCTAATAACCTGGCTGTTTATCTTTCCGAACAGCATGTGAACATATTGGGAACGCAGGCCGAGGATATCGATGGTGCTGAAGACCGTGCCAAGTTCTCGCAGATGCTCAATGAGTTAGGCGTCAACCAGCCCGAATGGAGTGCTCTGACGAGTATGGACGATATCAATCAGTTTGTCGATAGGGTAGGATTCCCCGTCTTGGTTCGTCCCAGTTACGTGCTCAGCGGTGCAGCCATGAATGTTTGTTCGAACAAGGATGAGTTGGAAAGGTTCCTGCAGTTGGCCGCCAACGTGTCGGAAGACCATCCCGTGGTGGTTTCGAAGTTCATTGAGCATGCTAAGGAGATAGAGATGGATGCCGTAGCCAAGGACGGCGAGATACTGGCCTACGCCATTTCAGAGCATATCGAGTTTGCGGGAGTCCATAGTGGTGATGCCACCATCCAGTTCCCCCCGCAGAAACTGTATGTGGAGACTGTGCGCCGTATTAAGCGCATATCGCGTCAGATAGCCAAGGCCCTCCACATTAACGGCCCGTTCAATATCCAGTATATGGCGCGCGACAACGATATCCTTGTGATTGAGTGCAACCTGCGTGCCTCGCGCTCGTTCCCCTTCGTATCCAAGGTGCTGAAGCTCAACCTTATCGATTTGGCTACGAAAGTGATGCTGGGACTGCCTGTAGAAAAGCCGGGCAAGAACCTGTTCGACCTCGACTACGTGGGCATCAAGGCCAGCCAGTTCTCGTTCAACCGCCTGCAGAAGGCTGACCCCGTGCTGGGTGTGGATATGGCCTCTACGGGCGAGGTGGGCTGTATTGGCGACAATACGGATACGGCCCTGCTGAAGTCGATGCTCAGCGTGGGTTATCGTATTCCAAAGAAGACGGTGCTGCTCTCCACGGGTGGAGCCAAGCAGAAAGCGGAGATGCTCGATGCGGCGAGGATGCTGATGAACCACGGTTACGAACTCTATGCAACAGGAGGCACGAGCAAATACCTTACCGACAACGGTATAGAGAACACTCTCGTTTATTGGCCATCAGATGCTGATAGCCAGCCCCAGGCCCTTACGCTGCTCCATGAGCATAAGATTGATATGGTGGTGAATATTCCCAAGGATCTGACCACCCATGAGCTGACCAACGGTTACAAGATTCGCCGTGCAGCCATCGACTTGAACGTGCCGTTGATTACCAATAGCCGTCTTGCATCCGCCTTTATCCATGCTTTCTGCACCATTGGTATCGAAGGTATCGGCATTAAGGCATGGAGCGAATACAAATAGGATGATGAGCCGCTTCTTGCGTCCTAAATGTAGGCGATAAGCAAAAAAAATGGTGCAATAATTTGGAGATTCCAAATTATTGCATTATTTTTGCATACGGAATAGAAATAACTAAGAATCAACATGGATGCAGGAAATACCTTAGAGTCACAAATCAACCGTAGTGATTACAAAATACTTATTGTGGATGACGTTGTCAGTAATGTCCTGTTGCTCAAGATATTACTGTCTAACGAAAAGTTCCAGGTATGCACGGCGAATTGTGGAAATATGTGTATTGAGCAGGCGAAATCCGAAAAGCCTGACTTGATATTGCTTGACGTCATGATGCCCGATATCAGCGGTTTTGATACGGCTGTCATCATGAAAAAGGATCCAGAGTTGAAGGATATCCCCATTATTTTCCTGACGGCTCTTAATAGTCCGGCAGACCTGGTAAAAGGTTTCCAGGTGGGTGCGAGCGACTTCCTGTCAAAGCCTTTTAACAAGGAAGAACTGCTGGTTCGTGTGATGCACCAGATTGCGCTCGTGGATGCTAAGCGAACGATTGAACGCCAGAACCGCGAATTGCTGGCCACCATCAATAACCGCGACAAGATGTACTCCGTGATTGCCCACGACCTGCGCTCGCCAATGGCCAGTATCCGAATGGTGCTCAACTTGGCGGTGGCTGCAATATCGCCAGATGTTGTGGGACAGGAGATTTTTGACTTGATTGACAAGGCGAACAAAGAGTCGGAAGACGTGCACGACCTGCTTGACAACTTGCTGAAGTGGACCAAGAGCCAGACTGGGCGCTTGAGCGTTGTGACGCAGGATCTTGACCTGAATGATATTATTCCTGGTGTGGTGGATATCTTTGAGATGATTGCGGCCACGAAGAAGATTACCCTTTCCTACACAGGTTCTTCAGTTATTGTCCGTGCCGACAACGATATGCTGAAGACCATTGTGCGCAACTTTATGTCGAACGCCATCAAGTTCTCGCCCGAGGGGTCCACTATCGAGATCTCTGTTACGGTGCCCGATGCTGATTTTGCCAAGATCAGTATTCGAGACCATGGTGTGGGTATTGCTGCTGACCGTATTGACAGCATCTTCCGTAAAGGAGAGACCACCTACGGAACGGGCGGTGAGGAAGGTTCCGGGCTGGGATTGCAGCTCTGTCAGGACTTCGCCCGGAAGAATGGCGGCGACGTGATGGTTGAGTCGGTAGAGGGCGAGGGCTCGACGTTTAGCGTGACTGTTCCTTTGAAGAAAGACTAATTATCCTTTTAATACTATAGAATATGGATATGCAATGGCTTGAGATAGGTGCCGTCATCATCTTGGTAATCATTGGCATCTTTATCTATCGCGGAAAGACGAACAACGACTGATGGCAGCCATTGTCCGTCTTTAAGGTTTTGAATCTGAATAAGACTTATTTTATTTGTCGGAGGGCAGCGATGAGTTCGTTGTTCTCTGTTTTTGTTCCTATCGTAATGCGCAGGCAGTCTTTGCAGAGCTGAATGCGCGTGCGGTTGCGGACGATGATACCGCAGTCTACCAGATAGTCGTAGATCTTCTTGGCATCGGTCATCTTGGCCAGGAAGAAATTAGCGTTGGTGGGATATACCTTTTCACAGATAGGTAGCAGTAGAAAGGCTTCTATCATGCGCCCCCGTTCCAAGTTCAGCATCCTCACCCACTTGTCGACCTCGAAGGGATCCTTCAGCGCCTCGAGGGCTTGGCGCTGCGTCAGCAGGTTGACGTTATAGGGATATTTCACCTTGTTGAAAAGGTCGATGATTTCCTTCGAGGCGAATGCCATGCCCATGCGGATGGCTGCACAGCCCCATGCCTTCGACATCGTGTTGAGTACGATAAGGTTGGGATATTTCGACAGCTCGCTGCGTAGCGTCTGCTGCTGGGAGAAGTCGCTGTAGGCCTCGTCAACAATAACAATACCCTCGAAGCCATTGATAGTCTTGACGATTTCCTCGCGGTCAATATTGTTTCCTGTCGGATTGTTGGGCGAACAAATCCAAATGAGCTTCGTGTGCTCGTCGCAGGCAGCCAGCAGGCGGTCGGCTGTTATCTGAAAATTCTCGTCGAGCAATACAGGGCGGTACTCCACATCGTTGATGTCGGCACAAACCTTGTACATACCATAGGTGGGCTCGATTGCCACCACGTTGTCAATACCCGGACGGCAGAAACAACGGTAGGGAAGGTCGATGGCCTCATCGCTGCCGTTGCCTAAGAAGATACACTCCACAGGCACTCCCTTCACCTTGGAAACAGCTTCCTTCACCTCCAGTTGCAAGGGGTCTGGATAACGGTTGAAGGGACCGTTATAGGGGTTCTCGTTGGCATCGAGAAACACGTGGGCTTCTCGTCCGGCATACTCATTGCGTGCGCTGCTGTATGGCGCCAGCGACCATATATTGGGTCGGCAAAGTTTCTCTAAACTAATCATAATTCTAAAACTTCAATCTCAAACCTCAATCTCAGGCCTTAACCGCCTTTATCCTTACTGTCATCGCGTTCTTGTGGGCATCCAACTGCTCAGCCTCGGCCATCAGTTCAACCGCATGGCCAATGGAGCAGACACCCTCTTCCGACAAGTGCTGGAAGGTGACCTTGCGACAGTAGCTGTCCAGGTTCACCCCGTTGTAGGTTGTAGCATATCCGTGTGTAGGCAGGGTGTGGTTCGTTCCGCTAGCATAGTCGCCGGCACTCTCACATGCATAACGGCCCAAGAAAACGCTACCGGCATTGACAACCTCGTCGGCCATTTGCTCGTAGTTCTCCGTCTGAATAACCAAATGCTCGGGGGCATAGGCATTTGAAAGATCCATCGCCTCCTTGAGGTCGCGCACTAGTATAATGCGACTGTTCTCCAGCGATTTCTGCGCTATTTCCTTGCGTGGCAGTTGTTGTAACTGGCGGTCAACCTCTTGCAGTACATCATCTATCAACTTGTGTGAGGTGGTGATGAGGATTACCTGCGAGTCAACGCCGTGTTCAGCCTGCGACAACAGGTCGGCAGCTACGAACTCCGCGCTGGCCAGTTCGTCGGCGATGACACAAACCTCAGAAGGGCCTGCCGGCATGTCGATGGCTACATCGCTGAGGCTTACCTGCTGCTTGGCGGCCATCACATATTGGTTGCCGGGGCCAAATATCTTGTATACCTTGGGAACGCTCTCTGTTCCGTAGGCCATAGCGCCGATGGCTTGTACGCCGCCTATCTTGAATATCTTGCTGACGCCAGCCACGCGGGCAGCCACCAAGATGGCGGGGTTGACATGTCCCTGACGGTCGGGTGGGGTACAGAGCACAATCTCGCTGCAGCCTGCTATCTTGGCAGGAGTTGCCAGCATCAGCACGGTCGAGAACAACGGTGCTGTGCCGCCGGGGATATAGAGCCCCACCTTTTCGATGGCTACGCTCTTCTGCCAGCAGACCACTCCCGTCTGTGTCTCCACCTTCTTGGAGCGGAAACGCTGAGCCTCATGGAACTTCTTGATGTTCTCATGTGCCAGTTCGATAGCCTGGCGCAGTTCCTTGGATACCAGCTTTTCTGCCTCGGCAATTTCCGTTTCAGTAACGTTCAGACTCTCAAGGTCGATGTGGTCAAACTTCAGTTCATAACCTTTTACGGCCTCATCGCCACGCTGACGGACATCAGCTAGCACATTAGCTACCGTCTGGTTCAGTTCCGTAACGTCCAGGTGCGGACGCTCCACAATGCTTGCCCATTCCTCGCGGGCGGGATATTTAATAATATTCATTATCAAATTTCAAATCACAGGTCTCAATTCTAAAGAATCATCTTCTCGATCGGGGTGACGAGTATACCCTGCGCACCCATTTCCTTCAGCTTGCCAATTATTTCCCAGAAACGCTTCTGGTCGAGCACAGCATGTACCGAGCACCATTCCTCATCGGCCAAGGGAATGATAGTAGGACTCTTCAGTCCTGGCAGCACGCTGATGATTTCGTCCAAGTGAGCCTTGGGTGCGTTCATGCGTACATATTTTTTATCTTCGGCATCTTTCACAGCCTTGAAGCGGAAAAGCATCTGCTCCAGCGTGTTGCGCTTCTCTGCATCCATTCCCTTGTGGCCGATGAGCAGCGCCTCGCTTTGCATTACTACTTCCACCTCGCGCAGGTTGTTCGATACCAGCGTCGAACCCGAGCTCACGATGTCGAAGATTCCGTCGGCAAGACCAATGCCCGGGCTGATTTCCACCGAGCCCGTGATAACATGAATTTCTGCGTTGACCCCCTTTTCCTGAAGGAACTTTTTGAGTATGTTGGGGTAGGAGGTGGCAATCTTCTTGCCTTCAAACCATTCGGCTCCAGTATAGTTGATCTCTTTGGGAATAGCCAGCGACAGACGGCACTTCGAGAAACCTAAGCGGGAGATGATTTCGGCATCCTCGCCTCGCTCTACGAACTCATTCTCGCCTACCACACCGATATCAGCAACACCTGAGGCTACGCTTTGGGGGATGTCGTCATCGCGTAGGTAGAGTACCTCCAGCGGGAAATTACCTGATTGTACCAGTAGTGTGCGCTTCGTGGCGCTCACCTTGATGTCTGCCTCGTTGAGCAGATTCATTGTGTCTTCAAACAGACGGCCTTTTGATTGAACTGCGATTCTTAACATAAGTAAAGCCTAATTATCTTGAAAAAGTGCTGCAAAAGTACACAAAAAATTCCGAATGTGCAATTAAATGTGTAATTTTGCACCCAAAATAGCGTAAAATTGAAACGAAACGGCATATATATCGCAATTTTAACCGCCTTGCTGGGTGCCTGCACAGCCAAGAAGCAACAACCTGTGGTTGCTCCTTGGGGAGAGGTTGTCGATACGATTGTTACGGATGACAGCTTTGACCTAGACGAGATACAGAGTAGCGGCGAGATGATTCTCCTGACGCTTACAGGCCCGGAATACTACTACGATTATAGGGGTAGGCACTTGGGTACCCAATACCTGCTGGCCGAGAAGTTTGCTGCCTCTTTGGGAGTAAGACTGCGTGTCGAGGTGTGTCGTGACTCTGTGGAAATGGAGGAGCGGCTGAAAGCCGATGAGGGCGACATCATGGCGTCTACCGAGGTGGGGCGGCTGGTGGCTAGTCCCGTGAAAGAGAATCTGACGCGTGAGCTGAAGGTCTGGTATAAGCCTGAATTCCTGGACGAAGTGCGCAAGCAGGAGGCCTATCTGCTCAGCAACCGAAGCGTCAAGCGGCGGGTGTTTTCGCCCATGCTCGACCGGAAGAGCGGCATCATTTCCCATTATGACCAGCTATTTATGCAGTATAGCGGCCCTATCCGCTGGGATTGGCGCTTGATGGCTGCCCAATGCTACCAGGAGTCAACCTTTGACCCCAAGGCCACTTCGTGGGCGGGTGCCCGTGGACTGATGCAGATTATGCCTGCCACAGCCGACTTGCTCGACCTGCCGCGTGACAAGATGTACGACCCGGAACTGAATATTCGTGCTGCCGCTCGCTACTTGGGACAGTTGGAGAACAAACTCCTCGATATTCACGATCGCCGGGAGCGCACCAATTTTGTGCTGGCAGCCTATAACGGCGGTATCCATCATATCCGCGACGCGATGGCCCTTTGTGAGCGCGACGGGCGCAATCCCCATCAATGGTCCAACGTAAGCGAATATGTTCTGAAGCTTGCTCAGCCCCAGTATTATAATGACCCGATTGTCAAGTACGGTTATATGCGAGGCTCCGAAACTGCCGACTACGTGAACAAGATACAGCAGCGATGGGAGTCCTATCGCGGAGTGAAAAGTCCCCGTCAGGGCTTTACGCAGCAACCACGCAAAGCCCAGCGGCAAACCAATAAGTATCAGCTCTGAAAAATGCTACAGCGTTCCTTTGGTTGAGGGCAGCTGGTAGTGGTAGATATCACGGCGTACGGCCATGCGGAGGGCACGCGCCAGGGCCTTGAATATTCCCTCTATCTTGTGGTGCTCATTCTGGCCTTCGGCCTTGATGTAGAGGTTCATCTTGGCGGCATCGCTGAGGCTCTTGAAGAAATGCAGGAACATTTCCGTAGGCATTTCCCCCACCTTCTCGCGTTTGAATTCAGCATCCCACACCAACCAGGGCCGGCCTCCGAAGTCGAGGCATACCTGACAGAGGCAGTCGTCCATCGGCAAAGAGTAACCATAGCGCTCAATACCCCGTTTGTCGCCTAAGGCCTTGAGCAGACATTCACCTAATGCCAGGGCCGTATCCTCGATAGTGTGATGTTCGTCCACCTCCAAGTCGCCGTGTGTATGGATGGTTAGGTCCATCATGCCGTGCTTGCCTATCTGCTCCAGCATGTGGTCAAAGAATCCCAGTCCCGTCTTGATGTCGCAATGACCGTTGCCGTCGAGGTTCACCTTAATATATATGTCGGTCTCCTTGGTGGTGCGCTTCACTTCTGCTATGCGTTCTCCAGCAAACAGCAGTTCGGCTATCTTCTGCCAGGTCATGCCGTCGCGTCCCAGTATAAGCGCCTTGCATCCTATGTTCTCTGCCAGCTTAGCGTCTGTTTCTCTGTCTCCTATAACGTACGAATTCTCAATATCATACGCAGGGTTATTCATGTACTTCTCTACCATTCCCGTGCCTGGTTTGCGAGTAGGGGCATTGTCCTCGGGGAAGTGGCGGTCGATGAGTTGCTCATCGAAAGTGATGCCCTCGTCGGCCAGCGCCTGAATGATGAAGTTATGAACGGGCCAGAAGGTGTCCTCGGGGAAAGAATCAGTACCCAATCCGTCCTGATTGCTGACCATCACGAAGCGGAAGTCGAGGTTGCGGCGTATGAAGCCTAAGTGTTGGAACATTCCTTCGGTAAAGCGCAGCTTCTCAAAGGAGTCGATCTGTTCGTCCTCCGGTTCGCGGATAAGCGTACCGTCACGGTCAATGAAGAGTATTCTTTGTTGTTTCATTTCTCTGAATTTCTTGTTGTTCGATGGAACCTGCCATATAGTAGAGTGGCATGAACGATGCTATGAGAATATAGGCCTGTATGAAGCCCGACAGGGTAAAGACTAGGAATGACAGCCAGTCCATGTAGGACGGCATGCCTAGCGGATCGCCCATAGCGGCGCCGGCCTGTGCCTTGATATTAGCGGTCAGCAGGATAATGGCCGGTAGCATGGTAACGGCCAGTATGAGTGAAACCAGGATGCCGGTGACGAAGAGTACGGCAAAGATATATCCCCAGTAGCGCAGTCCCTGACGGTAGCCGGAGCCCATCAGGTTGAAGAGCGGGGCGTCTTGGGTAGTGGCGTAGCGCATGGTAGGGTAGGTTAGCGGTAGTAGCAGGATCATCATCACCACTACCAACAGCAGGCCAAGCCCCAAGGTTATCATTGACTGCCGGGCAGCGCCGAAGCCGATGGCAAAGCCACAGGGGATGAACACCACCATGACAGCTATCAGCCATACGAAGGTAACGGCCACGGTGCGGGCCAGAGAGCGTCCGTCGGGTTTGGTCACCCAGCGGGCCGGCACAGGGATGACTCCCTCCAGACGATGGCGGCCCAGCATAAAAAAGACGTAAGAGACGAAAAGCACATACGCGATGACGCTCAGCAGCGAGACTATTGTCAGAATAAGAACATTGGCCGTAGCTTGATAACAGAGGGCGCTCACCAATGCCAGAAGCAGCGCGGGCAACCATGTGGTGCGGAATATGCGCTTGAAATTCCCCATATATAGGCGGAATCCTGCCGATACAGTCCCCCTTGTGGAACGTATCTTCAGCAGGCTTTCTTCGTTTTTTGTTTCCATAAAAATTGTTATCATTTTGGTTTAGATTGCAAAGGTACTGACTTTTTTCGTAACTTTGCACCGATTAAGGAGAAAATTAACATTTTATGAAGATTCTGAAGTGGGGATTCATAGGCTGTGGCGAGGTTACCGAGAAGAAAAGCGGTCCTGCCTTCAACGAGGTGGAGGGTTCCAGCGTCGTTGCAGTCATGAGCCGTAACGAGCAGAAAGCGCGCGTCTACGCCATCAGTCACAATGTGCCGCGATGGTATACCGATGCCCAGCAACTGGTCGACGATCCCGACGTGAATGCCATTTATGTGGCCACTCCGCCGTCGAGTCATGCCACCTTTGCCATTATGGCCATGAAGGCGGGCAAGCCTGTCTATGTGGAGAAGCCGTTGGCGGCGTCCTATGAAGATTGTGCGCGCATCAACAGCATCTCCGAGCGTACGGGAGTTCCCTGTTTCGTGGCTTACTATCGGCGCTATCTTCCTTACTTCCTGCGCGTCAGGCAGATTGTGGACGAGGGGCTTATCGGCCGTGTGCTCAATGTGCAGGTGCGCTTTGCCGTTCCTCCGCGTGAGCTCGACTATAACCACCCGGAGAATCTTCCCTGGCGGTTGCAGCCCGATATTGCCGGCGGAGGCTATTTCTATGACTTGGCTCCTCATCAGCTGGACTTGCTGCAGACGATGTTTGGCGTGATACTCGATGCCCACGGCATCAGTACCAACCGCGCTGGCATGTATGAGGCCGAGGATACGGTATCGGCCTGTTTCCAGTTCGAGAACGGACTCTCGGGTAGCGGTATGTGGTGCTTTGTGGCTCATGAGTCTGCCCGCGAGGACCGTATTGAGATTATCGGTGACAAGGGCAAGCTGCTTTTTTCGGTGTTCGACTACGCCCCTATCAAGCTCTATACGAGCGACGGCATGCAGCAGATAGAGGTTCCCAATCCGCCCTACGTGCAGTTTCCGCTTATCAAGAATGTGTGTGAGCACCTGCAGGGAATTAGCGTTTGCACCTGTACCAGTATATCGGCCACGCCTGTCAACTGGGCCATGGACCGTATATTAGGAAAGATATGACGGTTTTCAGGCTGTCGCCATTGACCATAAACAAGACGATTATTGATGACGAGATTTTGCATAATGTTCATGATGCTGGTAGTCGTAGCTGTTGAAGAAGCTATGGCCAATGCTCTCGTTGTCATCGGCGACTCTTCCGATTTTCCTGACGCAAGAGTGAATCCCGACTCGACCATCGCCCAAGAAGCTAAGGCGAAGCGAACGGTTCGCGAGGTGGTGCGTGAGTTTGACCGTACGGAAGACGACTATATTGAACCTCCTCACTTTGAGATGGCCGTCGAGCTGAGGGCTACGCGCAACTTCGAGGACTTCATCCTGAGCAGCAACGGCCAGAGCATCATGTTCTCGCCCGATCAGCGCATCAAGGTGGGTCCCTACTTCGGCTGGCGCTGGATATTCCTCGGAACGACGTTCGATCTAAAGGACATCAGCCTTTTCAGTCACGACGGCAAACGCGAAATCGACCTCTCCATCTATTCATCGCAGGTGGGCGTCGATCTTTATTACCGCCGTACGGGCAGCGACTACAAGCTGCG
>JAEEGK010028588.1_pt1 | contig 11181 bp, 9 predicted proteins | sample 8958771 | NCBI WGS metagenome assembly JAEEGK01 (sample SAMN16246547, study PRJNA631951) | gut metagenome | biome: gut microbiome; feature: rumen; material: SC-attached | host: Bos | place: Iran: Karaj | collected 2018-10 | reverse complement strand
CCCCCATACACTCCCTCGCCCCGGAACGCACCCTGCCCCTCGGCAGCTTCTCCAAGATATTCGCCCCCGGATTCCGTCTCGGATGGATAATCGCCGAACCGGAACTCCTCGAACAAATATTCATCTGCAAACAAGCCCTCGACCTCTGCCCGCCCGTATTCGACCAATACCTGGCCACGGAATTCCTCGCTAGCGGCGCCCTCGACCGCAACCTCCAGCACAGCATCTCCCTCTACCGCGAAAAGAGGGATTACCTGCTGAGCCTGCTGGAGCGCCATATGCCCGAGGGGGTAAGCTGGACGCATCCCGACGGCGGCCTGTTCCTATGGGTGAGTTTGCCGGAGGGGATAGATACGGTGGCGATGTATGACTCTGCGCTGGCGGCCGGCGTGGCCTACGTGGCCGGGTCGTTCTTCTACCTGGACGGCAGCCACCGGAACACCATGCGCCTGAACTTCTCCTTCCTGGCGAAGGAGCGGATGGAGGCGGGAGTGAAGCTGCTGGCCGCGGAAATCCGGAAGGCCGCTTCCGGACGCAGCAGCTATCCCCCTGAAACACAATAACTTACCGGCGGGAGAATCGGCGGAATTTTCCGATTCTCTTCCCAGGAAATCATTGAAAATCAAACACTTAAGTGCTGCAGAGAAAAACATATAAGATGTCCGGTGCCGGGAATGACTTCGTCGTTCTGGACGGCAGGGGGGCTGATATGGACGGATTCCGCCGGCCGGAGCGCATCGCAGAGCTTTGCCGGGAGTTCCGGACAGATGGTCTGATGATTCTGGATGATGCCGTCCCGGCGGATGGGTGTGCTCCCGATTTCAGGATGGAGTTCTACAATCCGGATGGCAGCGGGGGGATGATGTGCGGCAATGGAGGCCGCTGCATCGTGGCTTTCGCCGACTGGCTCGGCGTCAAGGCTTCCGCCCCCGACCAATATGTATTCCTTGCACCCGACGGCCTTCACAGCGCTACCATTGTCGCACGGCCAGCAGGCGGCCGGATGACAGTCCCTGGCGGGACTCCGCTCCCTTCGGTCGCTCCGGCCCCTCCCAACGTTTCCTGCGTGGTCTCCGACCACTTGTCTCCGTCGGGCCCCATCCCCCTGCCCGTGTCCGGGGGTGGACACGCCCGCCAGGGGCTGTCTCCGGCCGCCTCTGCCTGGACCGTGCGGCTGGGGATGATAGATGTAGATGGTGTGCGGGAGATGCTGGGGGGATATTTCCTGAATACGGGAACACGGCATTTCGTGAAGTTCGTGGAGGATGTGGATGCCGTAGATATAGAAAAAGAGGGGAAGGAGCTGCGCTGGAACGAAGCTTTCGCTCCGGAAGGGACGAACGTGAACTTCGTGCAGCGCTGCGACGCCTACCTGAAGATACGCACCTTCGAGAAGGGCGTGGAGGGCGAAACCCTGGCGTGCGGGACCGGGATCACGGCCAGCGCCATCGTGGCTTACTCCGGCCCGCAGAAATCAGCTAGCATCCGTCTGCAGGCAAGGCGCGGGGATTGGCTGGAAGTGGATTTCGAGCAGGTCGGGCCGGAATCTTTCCGCAACATACACCTCACCGGCCCTGCCGAATTTTGTAAAATCTGAAAGACATGAAAAAGAAACTAGCGATATACATCGGAATAATCCTTGGATTCCTTGTGCTGGCCTACGCATTCGTGCCGCAGGTGCTGGATGGCAAGGTCATCAACCAGAGCGACATCTCCGGATGGCGCGGGATGGTGCAGGAGATGGACCAGTGGAACAAGGCTCATCCCGACGACAAGACGGCCTGGACGGGGTCGATGTTCGGGGGGATGCCCACCGCCACCATCGAGCCATCTACCGAAGGGGACTGGACCTGGCCACTCTACAAGGGCTTGATGGCCGGCAAGCGGCCTGCGAACTGGCTGTTCGTGTCCCTGCTGGGCGCCTTCCTTCTGATGCTGGCTTTCGGGGTGAATCCCCTGATAGCCGCCGGCGGAGCCATAGCCATCACCTTCTGCTCGTTCAATATGCAGATAATCCAGGTAGGCCACAACACCAAGATGCAGGCCATCGCGCTGATGCCCTGGGTGCTCGCGGCGATGGTGTTCGCGTATAGATCCGCCGTGGCCGGGAAATGGCCGAAGGCCCTGCTGGGAGCCGCCCTATTCGGGCTGAGCGTCAGCTTCCAGGTCAAAGCCAACCATCCCCAGATATCCTACTACCTCGCGATAATCATACTGCTCTACGCGCTTACCGTGTTCATCTGGCTCGTCGCCGACAAGGAACGCAGGGCCGCCGTGGGCAGGTTTTTCGCCGTGTCCGCACTGCTGGTGGCGCTCGGGGTCGCGGGGATAGGCACGAACGCATCCAAACTGCTGCCGACCTTCGAATATACCCCCTACTCAATGCGCGGAGGATCGACCTCCGGCGAGACCAAGGGCCTGGATCTGGACTACGCCACCGCCTGGAGCTATGGTTGGGAAGAACTTCCGAACCTGATGATCCCCAACTTCAACGGAGGCGCTTCCGCCGGCGCGCTGGGTCCGGACAGCGAAACGGTAAGGCTGCTGAAGCGCGCCGGGCAGCCCAACCTGAAACAGATCTCCAAGCAGCTGCCGCTGTACTGGGGTCCCCAGCCCTTCACCGCCGGCCCCATGTTCATAGGCGGCATCTCCATCTTCCTATTCCTCCTCGGCATCTTCTGCTACAAGGGAAAGGAACGCTGGTGGCTGCTGGCCGCGACGGTGCTGGCCATATTCCTGGCGCTGGGCCATCATTTCCTGGGATTCACCCGCCTCTGCTATAACTATCTCCCGCTGTACAACAAGTTCCGCACGGTATCGATGGCCCTCTGCGTGCTGCAGATATCCGTACCGCTGCTGGGATTCATCTTCCTGGACCGCCTGGTGCGCGAGGAGATTCCTGCGGAAGAACTGCGGAAGAAGGGCCTGTATGCCTTCGTGCTGACGGGCGGAGTCTGCCTGCTGTTCTGGTTGTTCCCGGGCCTGGCCGGAAGCTTTACCGGCGCGTCGGATGCCGGGATGCAGGATGCGCTGGTAGATGCGCTCGTGGCCGACCGTATCAGCTTGCTGCGCACCGATGCAGGGGTATCCTTCCTGCTGATCGCGGCTGCAGCCGTGCTCGTGTGGTGGATATCCGCCCAGCAAGTCCGCGCCCGCAGGGCAATGGCGGCCATAGGCATCTGCCTGCTGGTGCTGGTGAACATGTTCGCCGTCGGCAAGAGATATCTTTCGGGGGATGACTTCGTGACCCCCAAGAACTTTATGTCGCAGTTCGACCAGAGGCCGGCGGACAAGGCCATCCTGGCGGACACCGACCCCTCGTACCGCGTGCTGGACCTCAGCGTGAACGTGTTCAACGACTCCCATCCCTCCTTCTGGCATAAGAATATCGGGGGATACTCCCCTGCCAAGCTGCAGATCTATCAGGAGTACATCGAGAACCATCTGGCCGGGGAGATCCGGGAGCTGAGTTCGGCCCTGAAGGGAGTTTCGACGGTGGCGGAGGCCGAAGAGGCGCTGCCTTATCTGGAAGGCCTTTCGAAATTGAACTGCCGTTATATCATACTGGACGGCCGGGCCGCGCCGCTGCGCTACCGTTTTGCGCGCGGGAATGCCTGGTTCGACAGCGGGGAGGGTTCCGTGGAGCTGGTGAGCTACGCGCCGAACTGCCTGCGCTACGAATACGCCTCGCCGGTAGAGCAGAAGCTGACCTTCAGCGAAGTCTGGTATCCCGCCGGATGGGTGCTGAGGCTGGAAGATGGCAGCGAGCTGGAGATGTCGCTGAGCGACGAGCTGCTGCGCAGCGCCGTGGTCCCTGCCGGCAAGCACAGTCTGGAAATGCGCTTCGAGCCCGCGTCTTACGCACGCGGCGCCGCTCTTTCCAGGGCTTGCTCGATTCTGCTGATACTGCTCGCGCTGGGGGCCGTGGCCGTCATAGCGCTGGGATCCGGGGGCGTTGTGGCTCTGGAGCGCAAACACCTGAATACCAAATAGTTACTCCATATGCCTGCCCGGTTTTGACGGCAGGCATATACGATAAATGATTGAAAACCAAGTAAATACGCAACAGGGTGGAAGTAAGAGCTAAAAAAGCATTGGGGCAGCACTTCCTGGTGGACCAGGGAGCGGCGCAGCGCATAGTCGCGGCGCTGAATGCCGGGCCGGACGCCAAGAAGATATCCGCGCTGGAAATCGGCCCGGGGATGGGCGTGCTGACACAGTACCTGCTGAAGCGGGAAGATGTGGACCTGAAGATGGTGGAACTCGACGAGGAGTCGGTGAACTATCTGCTGACACATTTCCCGGGGATGCAAGGCAGGCTGTTCCTTGCGGACTACCTGAAGCTGAACATCAACCATCTCTTCAGCGGGCCTTACAGCGTGATAGGCAACTTCCCCTATAATATATCCTCGCAGATTTTCTTCAAGATCCTGGATGACCGCGACCGTATCCCGGAGGTGGTGTGCATGATTCAGAAGGAGGTTGCGGAGAGGATTGCGGAGGGGCCGGGGAGTAAGACTTATGGGATTCTGAGTGTGTTGTTGCAGGCTTGGTACGATATCGAGTATTTGTTTACGGTGGAGCCGGGGGCGTTTGCGCCGCCGCCGAAAGTCCGTTCGGCGGTCATCAGACTGCGGCGGAATGGCCGCACCTCCCTGACCGCGGCAGGAGAAAAGGGCGCTGTAAGCGCCCGAACGGAGGCCCTCCAGGGGCAGCCCTGCCGACGGGCAGTCGATGAGAGCCTGTTCAAATCGGTGGTGAAGACGGCGTTCAACCAGCGGCGCAAGACGCTGCGCAACGCGCTGAAGCCCCTGCTGAACCCCGAATCGGAAGGTTTTGCGGAATTCATCGCCGACCCCGTCTTCGACCTTCGCGCCGAAAGGCTCTCGGTCGAAGACTTCATCGCCCTGACCGCCAAAATCGCCGGGCACTTAAGGGGTTGATACACAGCGGGTTACCGGAAATAAAATCGGCGAATTTCGCCGATTTTATTTCCAGGAAGTCATTGATAATCAAGAAGATAGCTGCCCGGCTATTTTACGATAGAATTTACTAATTTTGCGAAGATGAAAGCAATTATAAGCGGATATGGCAAAATGGGCCATATGGTGGAACAGAAACTCAAAGAGCACGGCATAGAGCTGGCGCTCGCGAGCGAGGATATCCAGGCGGTGGACCCCGCCCTGGCAAAGCAGTGCGTATGCATAGACTTCACCACCCCGGCCGCCTTCCGCGCCAACTACAAGTTCATCGCAGCCAACTTCGGCGCTGCGGTAATAGGCACCACCGGCTGGAACGATATCGAAGCGGAAGTCAAGGCGGAGTTCGAGAAGCAGGGCACCCCGATGATATACGCCTCCAACTTCTCCATAGGCGTGAACGCCCTGTTCGCCGCAGTCGAAAAGACCGCCAAGGTGCTGAAGGGGCACGGATACATCCCCCACATCACCGAAACCCATCATATCCATAAGCTGGATGCACCCAGCGGCACCGCCAAGAGCCTCGGGATCCTGGTCGAGAAGGAATTCGGAGTGGAACCGCAGATAGATTCCATCCGCGAGGGAGAGGTGCCCGGGATTCATACCGTAGAGTTCAAGTCCGGAGTAGACAGGCTGAGCTTCACCCACGAAGCTTTCTCCCGCGAAGGGCTGGCAGAAGGAGCCGTGGTGGCGGCGGAGATGACCGAGGGGCTGAAAGGAGTACACGAATTCAAAGACCTTATAATATGATACAGTTCAAAGGTTGCGGAACGGCGCTATTTACCCCGTTCAAGAATGGAAAAGTAGATCTCGACTGCTTCGGCAGATGTGTCCGCAGGCAGGTGGAGGGCGGTATCGACTTCCTGATACCCCTGGGGACCACCGGTGAAACCCCCACCCTGTCGGACGAAGAGAAAGTTGCGGTCTATCGCTGCGCCCGCGAGAATGCCGGCGGCCTGCCGGTAGTGGTAGGCGTAGGCACCAACAGCGTGGCCGGCACCGTCGCGAACATACGTCTGCTGCACGAAGCCGACGCCTTCCTGGTGGTGGCCCCCTACTACAACAAGCCGCCCCAGAGGGGAATGTATGAGTACTTCAAGGCCGTCGCCGGCGAGACCGACAAACCCATAATCCTCTACAACGTGCCCGGCCGCACCAGCTCCAACATCGAGGCGGAAACCACCCTCAGGCTCGCCACCGACGTAGCGAACATAGTGGCGGTGAAGGAGGCCTCCGGCAAGATCCCCCAGATAGAAGAGATTCTGAAGGGGGCGCCCAAGGGCTTCGCGGTGCTGAGCGGGAACGACGATGACACCTTCGAGCTGATGAAGAAAGGTGCTGCGGGCGTGGTGAGCGTCGCCTCGAACGTGGCCCCTAAGATGATGGCGGATTTCACCCGCGCCCTGCAGGACAGCAGGTACGAAGAAGCTGCCAAGATGAACGAGGCCCTGAGCCCCCTGTTCAAGAACCTCTTCATCGAACCCAATCCCATCCCCGGAAAGGCGGCGATGGCGCTGCTGGGGCTGATGGAGAACTCCCTGCGCCTGCCTCTGGTGAGCGCGCTGCCCGAAACTGAGAAGATTATGGCACAGACACTTAAAGATCTGAATCTGTTATGAGCGATATAACCCTCGAACGCTTCAACGAAGTAATGGATGCCCTGGAAAGGGGCGAGGTCCGCGTGGCCGAAAAGGTGGACGGCACCTGGAAGGTAAACTCCTGGGTCAAGGAGGTGATCCTGGCCGGATTCAAGCTTGGCAAGATAGTGGAGATGGGCGGAGGCTTCCTGGACAAGGATACCTTCCCCGTGCGCAAGTTCAAGCCGGAAGACGGCGTGCGCATGGTCCCGGGCGGAAGCGCGGTGAGGCGCGGGGCGTATATGGCTCCCGGCAGCATAATAATGCCTCCGGCCTACGTCAACGTGGGGGCTTATGTTGATTCAGGAACTATGGTGGATTCCCACGTGACCATAGGTTCCTGCGCCCAGGTGGGCAAGAACGTGCACGTGTCGGCATCTACCCAGATAGGCGGGGTGCTGGAGCCTGCGGGCGCCACCCCCACCATCATCGAGGACGGAGCTTTCGTGGGAGGCAACTGCGGCATCTATGAGGGTACGATAGTGCAGGAAGGTGCCGTCATCGCCAGCGGCGTGATAATCACCTCTTCCACAGCCATTTACGACGCAGTGAACGGCGACTTCATCCGCCGCAATGCCGAGGGACGCATAGTGGTGCCCCGCAACGCGGTGGTGGTGAGCGGCAGCAAGCCCATAGTCAAGGGCCCGGCCGCCGAGGCGGGGGTGCAGCTCTACTGCCCCGTCATCATCAAATACCGCGACGACAAGACCGCCGGCAGCGTACAGCTGGAAGAATTACTTAGGTAGAATCCCCAGGATTTCGGGGAAGGAGTCGATGATGTAGTCGGCGCCGGCAGCGGCGAGCTCGGCGCGGGTGGAGTTGCCGTAGGTGACGCCGCAGCTGCGGGCGCCTGCTCCGCGGCCCATCAGGATGTCGACGGGCATATCCCCCACCACCAGAGCATCTTCCGGAGGGCAATCGAAGGCCCTCAAGGTCATCAGCACCGGCTCCGGGTCGGGTTTTGCCTTGGTCACGTTATCCGCCCCAAGCACATAGGAGATATATTCCTTGATCTTCATATCCACCAGGAAATCCCCCAGCGAACCCGATCTGCGGGAAGATGCTACCGTAAGCACGTAGCCACGGTCCTTCAGCTCCGCAAGAGTTTCCCTGACGCCGGGGAACAAAGACGGCACCAGTATCCTGCGGTTCCGCTCGAAGGTAGCGCGGTAGGTGCTGCAGCAGCGCGCTATCCCATCGGCATCCATCCCGGGATAGAGGGTGGCGAAGCTCTTTTCGAGGGGCAGGCCTATGGTGGCGGCGATATCGCCGTCGGGCAGCACGGGAAGGCCCAGGCTGCGCATGGTATCCGTCATCGTGAGTATGATGTTGGCGCGGGTGTCGCCCAGGGTTCCGTCAAAATCCAGTATGATAAGTTTCATTCGTGATCGTATAATTCAGTAGGATACTTGCCCGAGAAGCAGGCGGTGCAGAGGCTCTCGCGGCCCGAGGCGGCGAACAGCGCCTTCTCGGAAAGATAATGCAGGGAATCCGCTCCTATGAACTTGCAGATTTCCTCGGTGGTATGGCTGGACCCGATCAGCTGCTCCTTGGAACCGGTATCTATCCCGTAAAAGCAGGGCCAGGCATATTTGGGGCTGGCGATGAGCATATGCACTTCCCTGGCGCCGGCATCGCGCAGCATCTGCACTATCTGGCGGGATGTCGTGCCGCGCACTATGGAATCGTCGATAACTGCGACGCTCTTCCCGCGGACCACGCTGCGCACGGGCGACAGCTTCATCTTCACCCCTATCTCCCTCATCGACTGCGCCGGCTGGATGAAGGTGCGGGCGACGTACATATTCTTGATCAGGCCCATTTCCAGGGGAATCCTGCCGGCCTCGGCATAGCCTATGGCAGCGCTCTGGCTGCTTTCCGGCACGCAGGTCACTATGTCCGCCGGCACCGGATGCTCCTCGTACAGGAGCTTGCCCGTACGCTTGCGGAAGATATGCACGCCGCAGCCCTCGATGTCGCTGTCGGGCCGGGCGAAGTAGATGTATTCCATGGCGCACATCCTGCGGCCGACGAACTGCGAGTGCCGGTAGCTCTCCACCCCGCCGGGCCCGATGGCGACAAGTTCGCCGGGCTCTACGTCGCGGATGAACTCGGCCCCCAGGGCGTTCAGGGCGCAGGTCTCGCTCGCCACCACATATCCCTCCCCCAGCTTGCCGAGGGACAGGGGATGGAATCCGTATTTGTCGCGGCAGGCATAGAGCACTCCGTCGGCCATTATCACGGTGCAGAAGGCCCCGTCGAGGCGGCGGGCGGCGGAGATGATATTGGCCACCCAGCCGTTGGAGACGTGCTCCATCCCTATCAGGTGTCCGAAAAGCTCGCTGTCGGAGGTGGAATGGAAGAGGTGTCCGAGGGTTTCGAGGTGGGCGCGTATGCTGTCGACGTTGACTATGTTTCCGTTGTGGGCCAGGGCGAAGCGGCCGGCTTTGCTGGAGATGCAGAAGGGCTGGAGGTTTTCCATTCCGCCGACGTTGGTCGTGGGGTAGCGGACGTGCCCTATGCAGATGCGGCCTTGCAGGCGTTCGAGATCGGCCCCGCTGAAGACGTCCTTGACCAGGCCGGCTCCCTTATGCAGACGGATGCTGCCGTCATCCCCAGTCGCAGCAATGCCGCAGCCTTGCTGGCCTCTATGCTGAAGGCTCTGCAGGCCAAGGAAGGCTAGTCTGGAGGCTTGTTCTGCTCCGTAGATTCCGAGGACGCCGCATTCTTCGTGGATTTCTTTCATAGGATTATTTGCTTACACTTGCCAGAAGTTCGGATAGCTTTGCCGTCAGCGCCCGACGGCTATAGTCTGTCGTTGCCGCAGCTGCTTCCAGCGTTGGCCTAGCGGACGGGGAATGCAGGTACCTGACACCCTTTTTTTCGGGTGTCAGGACCTGCCCTTTCCCCGCCGCGGAAGAAGAAGCAGCTGCGGCCTGCCGGATGATTTCCGTCGGGTCTGCCGCCCAGCTGACCATATCTCCGGCACCGGTAGCGCGAAGCAAATCAGCCGCCGCACTATCTTCCGGCCCGATGCCCAGAACCAACGGCCCGGCCGCCTGCGCATGCGTTTCTGCGGCAGGGGAATGCAGGGTCGCGCCCCCTTTTTTCGGGGGACGACCCTGCCCTTTCCCCTGCGCGGTAGGATTGGCGGCCGCGGCCATGCATTCGAATATCTTGCCGGGATAAACCTTCGAATATTCCGGCCCATGACGCAGCGGCAGCAGGATGACATCCGCCTGCCTCAACTCTGCCACAGACTCAGGATGCGGCAGATACCCAAGCAACTTCAGCTGCGCACCCAGACCCGCCTCGTTGACAGCCTCGACAATTTCGGGATCCACCTTGCCGGCAAGACGGATTTCCAGACGCTGAGCAAAGTCCGCAGACTCGGAACATAGCCCCGCAAGGGCCTTCCAGAGTTCGAGGGGATTGCCGTCGGAAGCAAAAAGACCGGTATGTACAACGCGGAACTTGCCGTCGTTCCTGACAGGCAGTTCAGCGGAAAAATCATCTTCGTCGTAGCCGTTGGTAATCAGATGCACGGGGGTTCCGGTCCTGGCGGCGAAATCCGCCTGCACGCGCGGAGTCACCGAAACCACGGCAGTAGCCTCGTCCAGCACCGACTTCTCCAGACGGTAATGCCGGCGGCGCACCCAGGGCAGCAGGGGCAGGTTGGAGAAATAGAACATCCTGGTCCAGGGGTCCCGGAAATCCGCCACCCAAGGCAGGCCCGTAGCCCTGTGCACCCCGCGTCCGATAAGATGCACGGACTGGGGAGGACCGGTGGTAACCATCACATCTACCGGATGTTCCTCCAGATAAGAACACAGGAACTTCACCGACGGCCGCACCCATCCGGCACGAGGGTCGGGAACGAAGAGATTGCTGCGTATCCACAGCATCAGCCGCTGCTTCCAGCTCTTTTTCTGGGAATTGATGGGATTCACGCCCGCACCCTTGGCAGACCCGCGCCCCATAAGCTTATGGTAGATGGCATAGGGCTCGCGTATGGGCTGCTTCAGCACCTCCGCCTCAGGGGGGATCTCCGCCACGAGGCTCTCGTCCACCGCAAGCTGCTCGGGATTGGAGGGGGTGTAGATTACGGGCTGCCAGCCCTGCGAGGGAAGATACTTTGCGAACTTCAGCCAACGCTGGACCCCCGAACCTCCGGTGGGAGGCCAATAGTAGCTTATGATGAGAACCCTACGCATCGAGTCCGATTTCTTCTTTCATCGCCCGGAGCAGGTCGAAGGCCTGCATAGGGGTCATATTGTTCAGGTCGGCGGCCTCCAGCTTGGCACGTATGGCCCCGAGAGTGGGATCGTCGAGCTGGAAGAGGTTCAGCTGCACGCTGCCGTCGTCCTGCACGGAGCCGGCCGAAGCCACGGCCTTGACGCTGTTCTCCTTGCGCTCCAGGTCCTTCAGGGTACGCTCGGCGCTCTCCACGATTTCGCGGGGCATGCCGGCCAGGCGGGCCACGTGGATACCGAAACTATGCGAAACTCCACCCTCGGTGAGCTTGCGCAGGAAGATGACATCCTTCCCCACCTCCTTGACCGCGA
>JAEEGK010028587.1_pt1 | contig 11181 bp, 8 predicted proteins | sample 8958771 | NCBI WGS metagenome assembly JAEEGK01 (sample SAMN16246547, study PRJNA631951) | gut metagenome | biome: gut microbiome; feature: rumen; material: SC-attached | host: Bos | place: Iran: Karaj | collected 2018-10 | reverse complement strand
GCGGCCCTGGCGTTCGTCATGCTCATCATCATCGGTATCACCACCCTGTTCGACAAGGACAAGGAACAGCTGGAAGGAGGCCTGATCTAGCCCTATGAAGAAGTTTTTCGCCAAACTGTACATCTGGGTCCTGCTGGTCGTCCTGTACGCCCCGCTGGTGTTCATCGCCATCTTCTCCTTCACCGAGAGCAAGGTCCTGGGCAGCTGGGAAGGCTTTTCCACCGACCTGTACCGGAACCTCCTGACCGGGCAGATGCAGGGGAACGCGTCGCTCCTCGCGGCGGTGAAGAACACGGTCCTCATCGCCCTCGTCGCCGCCGCTGTCTCCACCCTGCTGGGTTCGGTCGCGGCCATCGGCATCCACAACATGAAGGGCCGCTACCGGAAAGCCGTCACCTTCCTGAACAACATCCCGATGATCAACCCGGACATCATCACCGGTGTCTCGCTGTTCCTGCTGTTCGTCTTCCTGCACTTCAGCCAGGGCTACCTGACGGTCATCCTGGCGCACATCACTTTCTGCACCCCGTACGTGGTGCTGAGCGTGATGCCGAAGCTCCAGCAGATGAACCCGAACATCTACGAGGCCGCCCTGGACCTCGGGGCCACGCCGCAGGTGGCGCTCCGCAAGGTCCTGATCCCGCAGCTCAAGCCGGGCATGGTCTCGGGCTTCATCCTCGCCTTCACGATGTCCCTGGACGACTTCGCCGTGACGTTCTTCACCCGCGGCACCATCGGCCTGGACACCCTCTCCACCTATATCTACACCGATGCGCGGAAGGGCGGTCTCACCCCCGAACTGCGCCCGCTGATGACCCTGATTTTCCTGGTCGTCCTCATTCTCCTGATCATCATCAACATCCGGCAGGACCGGCTCAGCAAACTCAAAGAAAACAGATGAAAAGAATCCTGATCACCCTGGCGGCCGTCGCCCTCCTCGCCGGCTGCTCCGAGGACCGTTCGCAGATCCTCAAGGTTTATAACTGGTCCGACTACATCGACGAGGAAGTCATTCCCGAGTTCGAGGCGTGGTACGAACAGCAGACCGGCGAAAAAGTCAAGGTCATCTACCAGACCTTCGACATCAACGAGACGATGCTCTCCAAGATCGAGAAGGGCCATGAGGACTACGACGTGGTGTGCCCGTCCGACTACATCATCGAGCGGATGCTCCAGAACGACCTCCTGCTGCCCCTGAACCGCGATTTCGGCAGCACGCCCAACTACATCGACGGGAACCTGTCCCCGTACATCCGCGCCTGCTTCGACAAGATGGACGGCAAGGGCAAGAACGCCAACGACTACTCCGTGGGCTACATGTGGGGCACCACCGGCATCCTGTACAACGCCAAGTACGTGACCGACGAGGAAGCCTCCACCTGGGACATCGTCCGCAACCCCAAGTTCGCCGACCGCATCTTCATCAAGGACTCCGCCCGCGACATCTACTCCCAGATCATCCTGAAGGTCAAGGAGCAGGAAATCGCCGAAGGGAAGGTGACGATGGACGCGTTGATGAACTACACTTCCGACGCGGACATCGCTGCCGTGGAGGAGTATCTGAAGCAGGTGAAGCCCCTCGTGGCCGGCTGGGAGGCCGATTTCGGCAAAGACCAGATGGTCCAGGAGCAGGGCTGGGTGAGCCTCAACTGGAGCGGTGACGGCGTATGGGCCATCGAAGAGGCCGCGGAGCTGGACGTCGACCTGCGCTATGCCCTCCCGAAGGAAGGCTTCACCGTCTGGTTCGACGGCTGGGTGATCCCGAAGTACGCACAGAACACCAAGGCCGCCAGCTACTGGATCAACTTCATGAGCCGTCCCGACATCGTCATCCGCAATGTCGAGGAAACCGGCTACGTGTCCGTGAGCGGCGCTCCGGAAGTCCGTGACGCCTTCATCGACGAGGAGTACGAACCCATCGACCTCTCCTACTTCTTCACGCCCGCCGACACCGCCGTCTGCGCGAACCCGGTCCTTTATCCGGACAAGGCCGACATCGAGCGCTCCACGCAGGAGCATGACTGGGGAGAGAATACCGCCAAGCTCATCGAGATGTGGTCCCGCGTGAAGGGCGACAACGCCAGCGCGTTCACCTACATCCTCATCGGTCTCTTCATCGTAGCCCTCGCCGCCTTCGCTTTCTTTGCGAACGCCGCCAAGGCCCGCCGCAAGAAGAGCCGCCGCAAGGGTGGCCGGAAGTAGCTAGTCTTTCCAGACCTTCAGGTATTCCTGCAAGGCCCACATCTCATCGCGGAATTTCGCCGCGGCCGTGAAATCCAGATCGGCCGCGGCTTTCTGCATCTTGCGCTTGGCCTCCTCGGCGGCCTTCTCCACCTGGGACCGGGACATGGACCGGATGACCGGATCCTGGAGGACGGCGGCGAGGTCGGCCGCCACATAGCCGTCCACATAGGCCGATGTCCCTTCGCGCTTGGCGTCATGGCCCAGGCCCACGGAAACGGTTCCGCGGCCCAGGTCGGAAGGATTCGGAACATAGGTCGGGGCTGAGACGGAGTCCTCGGCACTGACGTGTCCGGTGACGGTGTTGCGGAGACGCGGGTTGAGCGGTTTTCCCGTCGCGGAGGCCGACAAGCCGCCGCCCTCGTTGAGGAAACCGCTGACATGGGTGGTATCCTCCTTGGAAGTGACCAGTTCGGACATGAGGATATTGGCGCGAACCTGCACCTGCTGCGGGGTGATGCCGTGCAACTGGTTGTATTCCTGCTGCTTCTGGCGCCGGCGGTTGGTCTCCCGGATGGTTTCCTCCATGGACTGGGTAATTGTGTCGGCGTACATGATGACGAGGCCGTTCACGTTGCGGGCAGCGCGGCCGGCGGTCTGGGTGAGGGCGCGGCCGCTGCGCAGGAAGCCTTCCTTGTCGGCGTCCAGGATGGCGACGAGCGAGACCGTGGGGATATCCAGGCCCTCCCGGAGGAGGTTCACGCCGATCAGGACGTCAAACAAACCGTTCTTGAAGTCCTCGATGATTTCCACGCGCTCGGCGGTGTCCACGTCGGAATGGATGTACCGGCAGCGGACGCCCATCCGGCCGAAATAGCTGTCCAGCTCTTCGGCCATCCGTTTGGTGAGGGTGGTGACGAGCACGCGCTCGTCCACCTCCGCCCGCTTGCGGATTTCTTCCATCAGGTCATCCACCTGGTTCTCCGTGGGACGGACCTCGACGGGCGGGTCCAGCAGGCCGGTCGGCCGGACGATCTGCTCGACCACGAGGCCTTCGGATTTCTCCAGTTCGTAATCGGCGGGCGTAGCGCTCACATAGACGGTCTGGCCCGTGATGGACTCGAACTCGTCGAAGGTGAGGGGGCGGTTATCCGCCGCAGCGGGCAGGCGGAATCCGTATTCCACCAGCGTGGCCTTGCGGGAATGGTCGCCGCCGAACATCGCCCGGATCTGAGGCAGGGTAACGTGGCTCTCATCGATGAAGCAGATGAAATCGTCCGGGAAATAGTCGATGAGCGTGAAAGGGCGCTGGCCGGGTTTGCGGCCGTCGAAATAGCGGGAGTAGTTCTCCACGCCGGGGCAGTACCCCATCTCCTTGATCATCTCGATATCGTACTCCACCCGCTGCTTGAGGCGTTTCGCCTCCAGGGACTTGCCGATGCTCTCGAAGTATTCGACCTGGGCGAAGAGGTCGTCCTGGATCTGGAGGACCGCCTTCGCGCCCTTCTCCTTGGAGGTGACGAAGTTCTTCGCCGGATACAGGTCGATCTTGTCCAGTTCCTCGAAACGGGCACCCGTCACGGGATCCACCAGCGAGATGCTGTCCACCTCGTCGCCGAAGAATTCGATCCGGGCGGCGTAGTCGGCACCGCCCAGGAAGATGTCCACGGTATCCCCCCGGACGCGGAAAGAACCGCGCTTGAACTCGGTTTCCGTCCGGTAGTAGAGAGCGTCCACGATCTTGTACAGGAGGCGGGTCATGGACATGGCCTCGCCCTTGTGGACGGTGACGGTCTGGTCGTGGAAATCGTCCGGATTGCCGATGCCGTACAGGCAGGAGACCGACGAGATGACGATGACGTCCCGGCGCCCCGACATCAGGGCGGAGGCGGCGCTCACGCGGAGCTCATCGATTTTATCATTGATACTCAGGTCTTTCTCGATATAGGTATCCGTGACCGGGATGTAGGCTTCCGGCTGGTAGTAGTCGTAGTAGGAGACGAAGTACTCCACCGCATTATGCGGGAAAAACGCCTTGAACTCGCCGTACAGCTGCGCAGCCAGCGTCTTGTTGTGGCTCAGGATCAGGGCCGGACGCTGGAGGCGCTGGATGACATTGGCCATCGTGAAGGTCTTCCCGGATCCTGTCACGCCGAGCAGCGTGACGGCGCCGACCCCTTCGGAAAGGGCGTTGCAAAGGCCGTCGATAGCCGCCGGCTGGTCGCCGGAAGGCTGATAATCGGACTGGAGCTGGAATTTCATGGCACAAAGATACACTATTTAAAGAGGTGAAAAAAGTGGGGCGGATTTGGATTTGTAAAAAATTTTACCGAACTTTGCTCTCGTATAGCGAAAATACGCTTGGAAATTGACGCAATTTTTAACTTAACATAGTATTATGAAAGTCATCAAATTCATCGGAATCCTTGCTGCTGCAAGCTTCCTGTTCTCCTTCAACGCGATCGCGCAGGAGGATGCCAACCGCAATGAGGCTGGCGAGGTTGTCCGTGGTCCCTATGTGACCAACGGCGCCTTTGACAACATGTTCATCGGCCTTGGCGCCGGTGTCAACTCCGTCATCGAGAAAGGCTATGGTCTGGGCAAGATCGGTCTTGCTACGGATGTTTATCTGGGCAAGTGGTTCAGCCCCACCATCGGTGTCCGCGCCGGCTGGCACGGTATTTCCAACACCTCCAAGAGCGGTGAGTTCAACAAAGCCCCGTTCCACTACATTCACGCTGACTTCCTCTGGAACGTCTCCAACGCCATCGACGGCTACAAGGAGTCCCGTGTCTGGAACTTCATCCCTTACGCCTCCACGGGTGTGAGCATGATCAAGCATCATGGCATGAAGAAGCTCGACCAGGAATTCGCCGCTGGTATCGGCCTCCTCAACAGCTTCCGTCTCGGTGAGCGCGTGAACCTGAATCTCGACCTGGGTCTCATCGCCGCCCGTGCCGCTGCCTACAACATGAAGGGCATCAGCGGCCGCTACGCCGGCTTCCCGACCGCCACCCTCGGCCTGCAGTTCAACCTCGGCCGCACCGGCTTCGACCGCCTCAGCTCCGTCATGCCGGTCATCGTCCCTGTTCCTTTCACCGAGGCTCAGTACAACGCCCTGAAGGACAAGGTCGCTGCCCTCGAGAAGGAGAACGCCCAGCTCAAGAACAAGATCGCCGACCTGGAGAACCAGCTCGCTCCGTTCAAGAACCTGGTTGACGGCCAGACCTATCTGTTCAAGAACGGTCGCTTCACCGCCGTCGAAGCGAAGGTCGCCTCCCCGGCTACCATCTACTTCGACCTCGGCTCCGCCAAGATCTCCGAGCGTGAAAAGGCTCACCTCGAGTACTTCGCGAACAACGTCGTGGACAACGCCACCAAACTCCTGCTCACCGGTTCCGCCGACAAGCAGACGGGTACCGCCAAGGGCAACCAGAAGCTCTCCGAGCAGCGTGTCGACGCCGTCAAGGCTCTCCTCGAGAAGCTCGGCGCCAACGGCAACAACATCGAGACCGTGGCCAACGGCGACACCAAGAACATCTTCGACACCCCGGCCAAGAACCGCTGCGTCGTGATCGAGGTGAAGTAATTCACTACCCTGAACCAAAAACCGGAGGCCCGCTGGACCTCCGGTTTTTTTTATCACTCCTGCTTCCTGGTCATTCCGAGCGCAGCGAAGGAATCTATTGCCGGTTCACCTTCAGCACATGCTTCTGCGCGCGGATCTGGGAAAGGATCTTGTCCAGCTCCAGGTTCGAGGGGACGAGGAGTTTCAGGAGGATGTCATAGGTACCCTGCCGCTCGTTCTCCTGGACGTTGAAGGTACGGATGGAGGCCTTGAAGGTCCCGACGACCTCCATGATCTTGTTCAGCGCTTCGCTCTCCTGGTCCGTGGTGATCTTCAGGGAAACCTGGAAGGAGCCGCTGGAGGGAGAATCGGCCCAGCGCACTTTCTGGATGCGGTAGGGGTATGTTTCGATGAGGCGGGCGGCGTTCGGACAGGTGATGCGGTGGATCTTGATACCGCTCTCGCGGGTGACGAAACCGAACACATCGTCGCCGAAGACCGGGTTGCAGCAGCGGGCCATCCGGTAGTCGAGCCCCTTGAGGTCCTTGGCGTTCAGCACGAGGATATCGTCCTTGGAAGACGTCTCCATCCGGTGCGGGCGGGACGCTTCCTGGGCCTGGGCGGCCTCCAGAGCCTCCTGACGGCGTTTTTCCTCGGTCAGGATGTACTCTTTGATCTCGTTGACGTCGATGTTCCCCTCCCCTACGGCGGCGAAGAAGGCATTCACGCTCGTGATCTTGCGCTTCTTCATCATCTCGGTGAGCATCTCGTCCGGGAACTCCAGTTTCCAGTTCTTCAGCCGGCGTTCCAGCAGTTCCCGGCCGGCGGAAGCGAGTTTCTGCTCGCCTTCGCTGAGGGCCTGCTTGATCTTCTGGCGGGCCTTGGAGGTCACCACGTAATTGATCCAGTCCGGCGCCGGCCGCTGGTTCTTCGCCGTGAGGATCTCCACGACGTCGCCGGTGTGGAGCTTCTCCTTGATGGGAACGGGCTTGCCGCCCACTTTGCCGCCCACGCAGCGCGTGCCGATATTGGTGTGGATACAGAAGGCGAAATCCAGCACGGTCGCCCCGGCGGGCAGGATCCGGAGTTCCCCCGTGGGGGTGAACACGAAGATCTCGCGGGACGGGGGCTGCGGCAGGTCCTCCGGGCTGTCCGTGTCGGGATGCTCCAGGGCATAGCGGACGGACGTCAGCCAGCGGTCCATCGTCTCCTCCCGCTTGATGCCCTTGTAGGACCAGTGCGAGGCGAAGCCGTTCTCGGCGATCTCGTCCATGCGGCGGGTGCGGATCTGGACTTCCAGGTAGGCGCCGTCCCGGTTCTTGACCGTGATATGGAGGGACTCGTAGCCGTTGGGCTTGGGGTTCGTAACCCAGTCACGCAGCCGCCGGGTATCCTGCTCGTATTCCTCCGTCACGAATCCGAACACTTTCCAGCACAGCTCCCGCTCCAGCTTGATGTCCTCCGGGCAGTCGATGATGAAACGGATGGCGAACACGTCGAAGACGCCCTCGAAGGGTACCTTCTGCTTGACCATCTTCGCCCAGATGGAGTAGGCGGCCTTGGTGCGGATTTTCAACTTGTACTGGATCCCGGCCTCCGAGAGTTTGACTTTCAGGGGCTCGATGAACTCCGCCATCAGTTTCTCCCGGTCCTTCTGGGTGGCCTTCAGCTTGTTGGTGATGAGCCGGTACTGTTCGGGCTCCGCATAGCTCAGGTAGATGTCTTCCATCTCCCGCTTCATGTTGTACAGACCCAGCTGGTGTGCCAGCGGGATGTACAGCATCAGGGTCTCCAGCACCTTCCGTTCGCGGTCCGCCTTCGGGAAGATGGCGAGCGAACGCATCACTTCCAGGCGGTCCGCCAGCTTGAGGACGGTCACACGCGGATCCGCCGAGTACTGGATGATGAGTTTCTTGTAGTTCTCGGCCTCCAGGCGGGTGTCCTTAGGCTTGATGGTGGAGATCTTGTTCAGGCCGTCCACCATCGTATACACGCTTTCGTCCAGTTTCAGGGCATGGATATCCAGGTCCATCTTCCCGCCCCGCGTCGCCTCGTGCAGGAACACGGCGGCGACACATTCGGGTGCCAGGCCGATTTCGTAAGCGACGATCTTCGCGACGGCGAGGGGATGCCCGAAGAAGGGCGTCCCGTTGCTGCGGGTTTCGCCGGCGAGGGCCTTCTCGGCCACGTCGTAGGCTTTCCGGATCAGGTCACGGCCCTCGGCGGAATACTGCGGGAAAAGAGCGTCGTCCATAGGCTCAGCGCTTGGTGCGCGCATCCAGCGCTCGCTGGAAGGCACGGGCATTGTTCAGATGTTCGGTATAGGTCGCCGCAAAGCGGTGGGAGCCGTTGAAGGAAGGATCGGCACAGAAATACAGGTAGTTGTGATTCTGCGCATAGAGGACGGCTTCCAGGCAGCTTTTCGGCGGACAGGAGATCGGGCCCGGGGGCAGGCCGGCGTACTTGTACGTATTGTAGGGAGAGTCGATTTCCAGGTGACGCGTCAGGATGCGGTTCAGGCTGTAGCAGTAGCAGTAGGCGACGGTGGGATCGGCCTGGAGGAGCATCCCGAGGCGGAGGCGGTTCAGGTATACGCCGGCGACTGTGGGCTGCTCGGGCCCATACTGGGTTTCCCCGTCCACGATGGAGGCGAGGGTGGCGACCCCGACGGGGGTAAGTCCCTGTTTCCGGGCCAGTTCCACGCGCTGGTCCGTCCAGAAAGCATCGGCCTCCTTCTTGAAGCGGTCGAAGATCTCGGACACGGAACTGGTCCACAGGATCTGGTAGGTGTCCGGAATCACGATGGTGAACAGGAGAGGCGGCGTGATACCGTACCGGGCCAGGGAATCCGCCGACAGGGCGAAATCCGCCACGGCGGCACTGTCCACGAGCATCTGGTTGCCGATCTTGCGGGCCAGGATTTCCGGAGTCCGGATGGTCCCGGAAAGGGTCAGGTTCACCGGCGTCTGCCAGCCGTTCGCCAGCATCCGGGAGACATACTTGCTGGAAGACTTCGCATCCACCGTATAGTGGCCGGCCTTCATCGAACCCAGGGGCGTCAGGGTCCGGCGGAGACTCTTGTGGTTCAGGACGACACCGCTGCGCAGGAGGGTATCCAGCACGTCCGAAGGCTCCATGCCCGGCCGGACATAGAACTCGTAGGTTCCGCTGAAATTCGGCACCTTCCGGTCATAGAAGGCTCCGTACAGGCTGAAAGCGACACCGATGACCACCACGCAAAGGAGGGCCAGGAGGACAAGAAGCCCTTTCTTCTTCCCAGACTTTACCGCTTTTTCCATAGTTTCTTGAATTTGGGTTCCGGACGGAGAAGGAGTTCGTCACCTTCCTTGGGCTGGTAACCGGCCGGGAGGCTGTTCAACTTGCGGATGGCCTTTTCCTTGACGGCGAAGCGCTGGCAGATGCCGTGGAAGGTCTCATCATCCTCCCCGACGATGTACTTGTCCAGGCCGCGGACGGTCTTGTTCTTCTTCGGCTCCAGGTACACGACCTCTCCCGCGTGCAATTCCGCACGGCCGGGCAGGTCGTTGAATTTGAGGATCTCGCGGAGAAGCAGGTGGTTGCTCTTGGCGATGGAAGCATAGGTCTCCCCTTCGACGGCGTAGACGAAAGGAACGCCATTCCGGCTGTATAGCGTCCGGGACAGGGAGAAACGGTACTCTTCACCGGCCTTTCCCCTGAAAATCTCGCCGGCCTCGATCTTGAGCGGAGAGTCGGGAATCCCTTCCAGTTCGTCCTGCGTGACCGGCGGTTCGGCGTCAGCACCGCCCTCGGCGAGGGCCTCGGCGACGGTCATCCGGTCATAGCGGGAGAGGTTGTAGTCCTCCACGCATTTGATCAGCTTGGCGGCATAGGAAGGATCCGTGGCGTAGCCGGCCTGCTTGAGGCCGTATGCCCAGGACTTGTAGTCGGTGGTCTTGAAGTCGAAAAGGAACTTGTAACGGTCCCGGTAACGGAGGAAGTCGGAATGGTCACGAAAACTCTCCTCCGCGGAGTCATAGACCCGGAAGCATTCGTTCTTGCGGTCGTCGTCGGCCAGCATCGTCCGTCCTTTCCAGCTGTTGTGGCACTTGATGCCGAAGTGGTTGTTCCCTTCCGCCGCAAGGGCGGACTGGCCGGACCGGGATTCGATGATACCCTGCGCCAGGGTGATGCTGGCAGGGATGCCGGAGCGGTACATTTCGTTGATGGCGATGGAGGCGTACCGGGATATATAGCGTTCCTGGGGCGAACCGGGCTCCCGTTGGGCGGAAACCGCGAACCCCAGGATCAAGGCGATGGCAGTGAGGACCTTCTTCATACCTTTGAAATAGAACCGATTTCAAAGATACGGAAAAAAATCAGATTTCGTACACGTCGCCGTCGGCCGCGGCGTAAGATTCGGGGAAGACTTCCCGGCACTCCGCCTCGTACAGGCGCTGGTCCGTATTCCGGGAAGAATAATGGCCGATGAGCAGTTTCGACACGCCTGCATCCCGCGCGACGGCAGCCGCCTGCCGGGTCGTGGAATGGAACCGGGCGGCCGCCTTGTCCTCGTGTTCATTAAGGAAGGTTGTCTCGTGATAAAGGACCGTGACGCCCTGGAGCACTTCGGCTTCTCCGGGGAATACGGCCGTATCAGACACATAGGCGTAGCTCCGGGGGGTAAAGGGCTTATAGGCGGCCTCCGCGAGCGGAATCACGGTGCCGTCCTCGCGGACCACATCCTCCCCCCGCTTGAGCGTGCCGATTTCGGTAAGGCTCAGCCCGTACTGGGCGATGCATTCCTTCCGCACGTTCCACATCGGCTCTTTCTCCCGGAAGATGTAGCCGTAGGTTTCGATGCCGTGCAGGAGCGGGAAGGCCGTCACGGCCACGGATTTCGTCTCCATGATCACTTCCGGGAACCGGGTGTTCACCTGATGGAAGGCAATCTCGAAGGGCAGCCACTCGTTGTAAGACAGGAAGAACTTGATGAATGGACGGAGATTTCCCGGGCCGTACACGTGGAGCGGGGCGGTCCGGCCCCCCATCCCGAAGGTGGAGAGCAGGCCGAACAGGCCGAACACGTGATCGCCGTGGATGTGCGAGATGAATACGGCCTCGAGCTTCGCCATGGACACGTGGAACCGCATCATCTGCGACTGCACGCCTTCCCCGGCGTCCACAAGGAACAAGCGCCCATGCACTTGCAGTGCCTGGGCGCTTTGACTCCGGTTCACGACGGGCATCGCCGATGCGGTGCCCAACATCGTGACCGTAAAATTGTTCTGGGGATTACTCACCCTTCTCGAGCTTGTCCTTGAGGGCGGCGAGGGCGGAGATGTCACCGAGGGTGGTCTTCTCGACGGTGCTGTTCACCTTCTTGATGGCCTTCTTGGTGTTGTCAGCCTCGGCGGTCTCGCGGGCAACGCGGGCCTCCTGGTAGGTGCGGA
>JAEEGK010028586.1_pt1 | contig 11182 bp, 14 predicted proteins | sample 8958771 | NCBI WGS metagenome assembly JAEEGK01 (sample SAMN16246547, study PRJNA631951) | gut metagenome | biome: gut microbiome; feature: rumen; material: SC-attached | host: Bos | place: Iran: Karaj | collected 2018-10 | reverse complement strand
GCGCGGTTTCACCGGCAGTGATGATGTACGCGAAATGCAGAAGAAGCTGAAAGAGCTTGGATACTACAAGGGTTCCGCGGATGGTGACTTCGGTTCCGGAACGGAAGATGCCGTGATCGCCTTCCAGAAGGCCAACGGCCTCACCGCGGACGGCAAAGCCGGTCCCAAGACCCTGGAAAAGCTGTACGGATCCAACGCCGTCAGCGCCAAATCCGCTTCTTCTGACAGCTCCTCTTCCTCTTCCTCCCCCGCCGGCAGGCTCTCCAAGGATACCTACCTGGATTCCGGCAAGAAGGGCAAGGACGTCAAGACCCTGCAGAACCGGCTGATCGAACTGGGCTGGCTGTCCGGCTCCGCCTCCGGCACCTATGACGAGGCCACCGAAGCCGCCGTTATCGCCTTCCAGAAAAAAGCCAAGCTCTGGGCGGACGGCAAGGCCGGTCCCAAGACCATCGAAGCCCTGTTCTCCTCCAAGGCGCCTTCAGGCTCCTCTTCCAGCGGTGCCACGCTGGAGCTGGGAAGCGAGGGCAGCGAGGTCAAAAAGCTGCAGAAGCGGCTGATCGACCTGGGTTACCTCAGCGGCACCGCCGACGGCAAATTCGGCGAAAAGACCGAATCTGCGCTGAAAGCTTTCCAGGAAGCCAACGGCCTGGAAGCGGACGGCAAAGCCGGCACCAAAACCCAGAACAAGCTGTTCAGCGATGAGGCAGTAAAAGCATCTACAACATCCGATTGACAGCTCATGCACTGAACAGGAGGCGCGCTCCTTTATGCGCGCCTCCTTTTTCTTTTGCCGTTTTCTTTTTTCCTCTTGCTGTTCCTGCCGCGGTATAGTAAACTGACGCGAGCCCTTTCACGGTTCAGTATCAGCGCAGGCTGTACGCGGGAGTTGTTATGAGGAATCAGGTTTCATCGGGAAAGGAACGCCGGTCCGTTCTGTTTGTATTTCTGGCCTCCGTGTGTTTCAGCACGGGAGGTCTGTTTATCAAACTGGTTCCGTGGTCTGCCCTGGCCATCAACGGAGCCCGCAACCTGATCGGTGCCGCGGTGATCGGTCTCTACCTGCTGATCACCCGCCGCAAAATCGTCTTCAACCGGCGGGTATTGACCGGCGCGCTGTCCATGATCGGCGTGACCACGCTTTTCGCAGTCGCGAACAAGCTGACCACCGCCGCCAACACTATTGTGCTGCAGTTTACCGCGCCGGTGTTCGTCATTCTTTTTATGTCCCTGTTCTATCACCAGAAGCCTGGGAGGGTGGATCTTGTCACCTGCTTCCTGGTTCTGCTGGGCGTGGTACTGTTCTTTGTGGACGGCATCCAGGCCGGCAATCTGACCGGCAATATCGTCGCGATCCTGTCCGGCGTCTGCTATGCCGGTGTATTCATGATGAACACCGGAAAAGGAGCGGATGCCATTTCCTCCTGCTTTCTCGGCCAGCTGACAGCCGGCCTGGTCATGACTCCCCTGTGCTTCAGGGAAACCGATTTTTCCCTTCCGGTCATGGCAGCGGTCCTCGCCCTGGGTATTGTGCAGGTGGGCGGCGCCTATATCCTCTTTTCCATCGGCATCCGGCACACTCAGGCTGTCACAGCAAGCCTGATCACCGGTATGGAGCCCATCATGAACCCGCTGCTGGTAGCCGCCTTCTACGGTGAACAGGTTTCTGCCCTGGCTGTCACCGGAGCCGTCATCGTGGTCTGTTCCATTCTGGCCTACAATGTGTGGCTGGCCGGGAGAAAAAGATAACTGTATGGATGATCTTATTATCTGCCTGAAAACAGGGAGCGCATTATGATTCTGACACCTTTATCCTTTCTGATCGTCTGTCCCCTGCTGTTTCTCGCCGGTTTCGTGGATTCCATCGGCGGGGGCGGCGGGCTCATTTCCCTTCCGGCCTATCTGCTGGCCGGCCTGCCTGTGCACCAGGCTATCGCAACCAACAAGCTTTCCTCCACCTGCGGTACTTCCCTGTCCACAGGCCGTTTTCTGCGTCACGGGCTGATCAATCTGAAACTGGCCCTTCCTGCCGTAGTGGCAGCCTTTGCCGGCTCCACCCTGGGTGCGCGGCTTTCCCTGCTTGTCAGTGAGGATGTCATGAAGTACATCCTTTTTGCCGTGCTTCCCGTGGCCGCCTTCTTTGTACTGAACCGGCATCTGTTCACAGACCGGGGCAGTGACGCTGTGGCAGATCGCCGGACGATGATCATCTGTATTGCTGCCGCCCTCCTGATCGGCGCCTATGACGGCTTTTACGGTCCGGGAACCGGCACCTTCCTGATCATAGCCTTTACTGTCTTCGCGAGAATGTCCGTTTCCTCCGCCAACGCTCAGGCCAAGGTCATCAACCTGACTTCCAACATTACCTCTCTCGTGGTCTTCCTGCTGAACGGCCAGGTGGTATTCCTGCTCGGGCTTGCCGGTGCCCTTTGCAACATGGCCGGCAACTGGCTTGGCTCCGGCCTGGCGCTGAACAAGGGCACCAGAATCGTCCGCCCGGTTATCCTGGGTGTTCTGCTGCTCCTGTTCCTGAAGATCATCATCGGTTTCTGATCCGGAGGCCGCTATATGGAAAAGCAATCCGAAGGCATCACTTACCGGAAGGCCAATGACCGGATGGAAATCGTCCGGTACCGGAACTGGACTAAATCCTATGCGCCCCATACCCACACTTCCCATCTGACTCTTGGATACGTGGAGGAAGGAAAAATCCGGCTTATTGTCAATGACCAAAGCCGGATTTGCGAAAAAGGAGACAGCTTTCGGATTCCGCCGGACACCCTCCATGAGATCAATGCCGTGGACGGCAAGCCTTATTCCATGATAGTGCTCTGTATCCTCACAGAGCCGGAGAAAACAGATATGGATCTGCAGGAAATCCGCACCGCCCTCCTGGAGCAGCCGGAAAACCTGTATCTGATTCAGGAGATGGCTAAGGACGCCCATATCAGCCCATACTATATGATTCGCCGCTTCCGGAAGGCTTTCGGCCTGACCCCGCATCAGTTTCAGATCCAATGCCGGGTAAGGAAAGCCCAGAAGCTGCTGGAAGAAGAAAAAAGCATCTCCCGGGTGACTTATGACGCAGGTTTTTCCGATCAAAGCCACCTTGACAGATGCTTTCACAAGCTGGTAGGACTGACTCCCGCCCAGTACCGGGACGCGGCCCGGGAAGAATCTCAGCAGAGTGCCGGGAAGAATTTGGCAAACAAATAAAGTCCCTGCGAGCCTGCCTGTACCTCATGGTGCACTTTTGCCGGCAGGATAGCAATCACACCCGGTGCATAGCGCTGGCTGTATCCGTCATTGACGCAGATACCTTCTCCGGCAATCACTTCATGGGTTTCCAGCTGCGTTTCGTGGATATGATCGCCGATTTGCTTATACGGCGCGATCCGGACCAGGTGATAGCTGAATGCTCCGTCCGTATCTTTGGCAGTAATAATGTGTTTGAGTTCCACACCCTCGAACACGGGATGCGCGGACCAGGGAATCCGGTCAAAAGGAATGATCCGGTCCTCCCGGCACAGATGTCCGGCATTGAAGGCTTCAAAGGTTTCATGGTTCATAGGGTTACCTCCTTCCTGTTTTACAGGAAGAGATTATTCCAATCCGAGTTTTATGGCTTGTATAAAATTGCTGTAAATATATTCTCATCAGTAAAGTGAATATGCCCACACTCAGAGCAGTATATAGAATTATGAATTATGAATTGTGAATTATGAATTAATATCAATTACCATTTCTAACTGTTCTTTAATGCGAAAAACCACATTACATGCTATTATCACTTCTATCATTTCACATCATCGGGAGGAAACTGCAAAATGGAAACGCAGGTCAGCAGGAAAACCGGTATCCGGTTCCTGGAATATGCATTGATCGCCTTTGCCGGTCTCGGCCTTGAAGTGCTGCTTTGGATTGTACTGGAACCCATGCTCTACGGCTGTCCGTCAAATGAATGGTCAACCTTCCAGAATATTTCCCACTGGATTCTCACCTGTATCTGCTGGGGAGCAGTCTTTTTCTTCCTTGCAAAACAGGCGAAGAAAGAATGCGGATATGATCTGTTTGCCCCGCAGGAAAAAGTAAAGCCCTGGCAGTGGGCTGTGGTTGCGGTCCTGTTTGTCCTGATGCTTGTTTACTCCTGGTATGACTGGAACGGGTCCAAAGTAGTTAAAGAGTTCCGCTATAACGGCTGGCTGAAGTTTATCTTCCAGTATATCTATTATGTGTTTGAAACCGGCCTTGTGTATCTGCTCATCGTCTTTGGGCAGAAAGCCTTCGAAGCCTGGTTCCATCAGGGGAACAGGACAATGATTCCCTACGGTGGCCTGCTGGCCGGGCTGACCTGGGGGCTGGCCCATATTCTTACCAAAGGCAGCGTAACCGGCGGTCTGGCTTTGCTGCTCGTCAGCGTCTTCTACGGCCTCACCTGGCTGCTGCTCAACCGGGATATCAGGAAGGCATTTCCGGTACTGTTCCTTATGTTTGTCCTGTAATATCCGGAAGGAGCCTGAAGAAAGGAGCTTCGGATGAGAATCGGTGCTTATCAGTTTCCGGTGACCGGAAACATCACGGAAAACATGTCCCATATACTGGACGCAGTTTCCCGGGCCTCCCGGGAAGGCGTTGAGCTGCTTGTTTTCCCGGAGTGCGCTGTGACCGGCTATCCGCCCCTGGCACTTCCCTCTCCTGCGGAGATCGATGAAGAGCGGAAAAACGAGGCTTATACACAGCTTCAGAAAGCCGCCATACAGAACCGGATGCATCTCATCGCAGGTACAATCATCCGCCGGGGATCCTCCTTTTATAACGCGGCCCTGTGCTTTGCACCCGACGGCACCGTCACGGAATATGACAAACGCGCCCTCTGGGGCTGGGATCAGGAGAACTTTACCCCGGGAACCCGGGACGGTATCCTGCAGGCCGGAACGCTGAAGATCGGGATCCGGATCTGCTTTGAGGTACGTTTTCCGGAATATTTCCGGGAGCTGTACCGGGCAAAGACCGACCTGAACGTGATCCTGTTTTCTGATACTGCCGCCCAGTCGGATCCGGACCGGTATGACCTGATCCGGGCACACATCCGGACCCGGGCGGTAGAAAATGTCTGTCCGGTTCTTGTTGTTAACAATGCAGCGTCTTTCCAGACGGCGCCCACTGTGCTGTTTGACGCATCCGGCAAAGCCCTGTGTGAACTGGAACCTGAAAAGGAAGGGCTGCTGATATACGATTTTGAAAAGAAAGAGCCCAGCTTTGGCGAGCTCGGCCGGAAAGCCATATCTGACACTCTTTTATAAGAAAAAAAGGAGACGATCCGTCTCCTTTTTTACAACAGCTTTTTGGCAATTTCCAGTGCCAGGTAAAAATGTTTCAGCGTATGATTGGCTTCCCGCAGGCCCTCCGCTGTATATTCTTCAGCGTCCAGCACGTCGCCGGTAATCAGGTAATTGTACAGCGAAAATCCGTGGAAACTGCATACCGCCTGTACCCCTGCCAGTTCCATATCCACCGCCAGACAGCCTTCCTGCTGCCGCAGGGCTGTCTGGTTTTTCGTCTCCCTGTACAGGGCGTCCGTCGTCCAGACACGTCCCTGCACATAAGGCTGCTTCAGTTCCTCAAACACCTGTGAAACCAGTTCCGCGCCGGGGATACGGATATAATCCGAAGGCGCCACGTAATGATAGGACATACCCTCGTCCCGGTATGCCTCGGAAGGAACCACATACTTTCCTGCGGTCGCGTCCTTGTTCAGGTTCCCTGCGGAACCGAACATCACAAACTTCGTGGCGCCGGTCATGTGATGGCACTCGATCACGTCCGTTCCGGCTCCTGCCGCGCCTACGTGGGTCAGGTAAAAGCCGATCTTCCGGTCATTGACCGTCAGCAGATAGATCGGGGTAATCCCGTTGCAGGCATGAATTGCCGCCACCTGTTCGTGCGGAAAGGTCTCCAGCACATGGGAAAAGATCACATGGGAAAAGGTGATGATGCAGACGTCGCACAGATGCTGCGCCTCACCGTAAAAATCTCCGGGAGAAATGATTGCCGGGCTGTCCGGATCAAAGGAATGAATAATCATCTTTCCGCTCCTTCGTCATCAGTTCATCTTTCCGGATAATATACCACAGCGTGCCTGTTTCAGGAAGCCGTATTTACCGGTTTTCTTTTCCCGCAGTCTGCCTGTATCGGCCGGGGATGGAACAAATCCCCCTTTGGAATCGTTTATATATATGGAAGCTGATTCGGCCGGTTCCCCGTTTCCCCCATAGATTCCGCCGTCACTTCCAATTACCCGCGTGTTCACGGAATGCGCAATGGAACCTGGATATACAGAAAGGAATGCAGCATGAAAAAGCAAACGAAATTGATCATACTGGCTGTGATTGCGGCACTGTGCCTGCTGCTGGCAGGCTGCCACAACTCAGCGGATGAAACAAATAACAACTATCAGGGTACGCCCGGGCAGTTCGCCACTGTTCCGCCGGCTCAGCCCCAGGTTATCTTCCCGGACACGACTGACGCCAGCCTGCAGCCTACGGAAACTCCCGAACCCGAACCCACTGATTATGTGGAGCCCACCTCCGGCACAGACCAGGCCTTTACCGATGACTCCAACGGTTGGATAGACCTGACTGCGGCGTCCACTCCTCAGCCTCTGGGCAGTGAAAGCACCCCTGTTCCGGATTACTTTAACACTTCCGGCCCCATCATCACCACTAACTCCACCTCAACCCCCGTACCGGCCGACGCCCCCTCTCCCACTCCCAAGAGCCTGCAGAAGGGCTTTACTGACAGCGATGCTGTGCGCGAGGTGCAGAAGCGCCTGAAGGAGCTGGGATACTACAAAGGATCCGCGGACGGAGATTTCGGCCCGGCAACAGAGAAAGCCGTTATCGCTTTCCAGAAGGATCACGGTCTGACCGCGGACGGCAAGGTCGGGGAAAAGACCCTGTCCAAGCTGAACAGTTCGAATACTTCCTCTGCCAAGGAATCTTCCTCCTCTTCTTCGAAGGAATCGAAAGCCACTGCAGTCCCAAAGGTGTCTGAAAACACTTACCTGGAGCAGGGCAAATCAGGCAAGCAGGTCAAAACCATGCAGAACCGCCTGATCGAGCTGGGCTGGCTGTCCGGCTCTGCTTCCGGAACCTACGATGACGCGACCGAAGCAGCCGTCATCGCATTCCAGAAGAAAGCCAAGCTTTGGGCGGACGGCAAGGCTGGCCCGAAAACCCTGGAAGCCCTGTACTCCTCCAACGCGCCTACCAGTTCGAAGCCTGCCTCCGGCAGTGGTGAAACCCTTGAGCGCGGCAGCAAGGGCAGCGAAGTGAAAAAGCTGCAGAACCGTCTGAAGGATCTTGGCTATCTGGAGGGCAGCGTCGACGGTGATTTCGGTGAACAAACCGAAGCGGCGGTCATTGCTTTCCAGGAAAACAACGGCCTGACCGCAGACGGCAAAGCCGGCACCGCCACCCAGAATAAGATCTACAATGACGCAGCGAAGAAAAAGAACGCGGTATCTGAAGATTAAAGCAATTGATAACTGAAACACAAATAAACTCAGGCTGCCTTTGCCGGCAGCCTGAGTTCTTTGTATTCATTCCGTTTTTTCCAGATTCTCTTCATCTGTCAGTACCCGTGGAATGAACCTGGGTGCAAACTTTCCTTTCCCCTTTTTCTTCACAAAACAGTATCCGATAATGGAAAACACCACCGCGCCCACCATATTCACCAGCAGGTCCTTCATAGTGTCATGAATACCTAAGTCAAGGTATCCGCCGACTCCCAGCGGCTGGATGCTTCCGTCCGAATGGATCACCGCCACGTCCGCGATGTCTTTCACCTGGATTGCAATGTTGTTCTGGGTTTCATCCAGGGTTACGGAGTTGAATTCCTGGATCACGGTATCCTTCTGCATATCCAGCACAAAGAGCCGGTCACCCGCGTATTCATAAAACTCCCACAGTACGCCGATAGTCATGGAAAAGCAGAATGCCACAATCGCCAGGAAAACCGGAGACAGCCGGAGGGAGACCCGCTCATGCCGGTTCAGCATATCCACCAGCGCAAAGCCGATAGCTGCGAAGCAGAATCCGTTGATCGTATGCAGCACCGTATCCCAGTGGGGCACGCGCACATAGAACTTGTTGATTTCTCCCAGGATCGTCGCCGCGAAGATGAAGATCAGCAGGAATATCTCCAGGGTGCTCGGCAGCTCAATCCGCAGCTTTCTGGACAGGATGCTGGGAAGGAACAGCAGGAAGAAGGTAACCGCCGCGATAAAGACCGATTCATAATCCCCGCGGAGGATGGAAAGCACTGCTGTCAGTGCAACCAGGATACGCAGTACCAGGAATACGATGACCGTTCCCCTGTGGCTGTACCAGACCCTTTTGCCCGATTGTTTCATACGTTCTTCCTCCGTTCTGAACCGGCCTGACGGCAGACTCCGCCAAAACCTCTCTGTTCTATTAAACGACTGACTCCGTCATTTGTGACAGCCATCCCTGTTTTTGTATTGTTTTTATTCCGGTTGACGGCACACGTTTCCGTCTGCTATCATGATCGCTAAATACACGGGAAAAAGAACAGAAGCGGAGGCGGCACCATGATTATCAAAGAGACAGAGTATACCATGAAAAACGGCAGGCAGGTGCTGATCCACAGTCCGCGGGAGGAAGATATCCAGGGCATTCTGGATTACCTGTATCAGACTGCCTGTGAAACGGAGTTCCTCCTCCGCTATCCTGAGGAATGCAGTCAGTATACTCCGGAGTCTGAAAAAGTCTATCTGGAAAGGATCAACGCTTCCGCCACAGAAGCCTTCCTGACTGCCCTGGCGGACGGGAAAGTGGTTGGTACCGCCCAGATCCGCTGGTCCACAAACCTCAAGCTGAAACACCGTGCCAGCGTCGGAATCGCGCTGGTGAAGGATTACTGGAACCAGGGAATCGGTACCGTCATGATGCAGGAGATGATCCGTATCGCGGAAGCCAATCCGGACATCCTGCAGGTAGAACTGGACTTTATCGAGGGAAACGCCCGTGCCCGGGCCCTGTATGAGAAGATGGGCTTCCGGATTACCGGCGTCAGGCCCAATGCCATCCGCCTGAAGGACGGTACCCTGCTGAATGAATACTCCATGATCCGGGAGATCAAAAGAGACTGAACAAGGAGCAAATCACCATGCTGAACGTCCGACGCGCTGAATCGCGGGATATCCCCGCCATCCTGGATCTGCTGGTCCAGGTGGATATGGTACATCACAACGGCCGGCCGGATCTTTTCAAGGGCCCGGCCACTAAATACAATGCTGCTGAGCTGGAAAAGATCCTGGCGGATGAGGAAACACCCGTTTTCGTCTGCACGGATGAAGGCGACCGGGTTCTGGGTCACGGATTCTGCATCATGCAGCATTCCGGCGGTCAGCTGCTGGTGGAGCATACCACTGTCTATATTGATGACATCTGTGTGGACGAAGCTGCCCGCGGCCTGGGTGTCGGCCGGGCGCTGTATGACCATATCCTTGCCTTTGCCCGGGAAAAGGGCGCCTATAACGTGTCCCTGAATGTCTGGAGCTGCAACCCCGGCGCCATGGCGTTCTATGAAAAGCTGGGCCTTGTCCCCTATAAGGTCGGGATGGAAAAAATCCTGTAAGACAATGGACTGCATACATCATTATGAATCCCCGCTGGGCGGCATTACCCTGGCCGGAGACGAAATCGGCCTGATCGGCCTGTGGTTTGACAGACAGGCTCACTTTGCCGAGGTTCTCGCCGCGGATCACGAGGAAAAAAACCTGCCCGTTTTTTCGGAAGCCGGGCAATGGCTGGATCGTTATTTCAGCGGAAACATTCCGGATTTCACACCCGCGCTGAATCTGCGGGGCACCCCTTTCCGCCGCCTGGTATGGGAGTTCCTGCTCACCATCCCCTATGGCCGGACCGTCACTTACGGAGAAATCGCGGATAAGCTCTCGGCACAGGCAGGCCATCCTGTGTCTGCCCGGGCTGTGGGCGGTGCCGTCGGGCATAACCCGGTTTCCCTGATCGTTCCCTGCCACCGGGTAACAGGCGCTGGCGCCAGCCTGACCGGATATGCCGGCGGGCTGGACCGGAAAACCCGGCTGCTGCAACTGGAGAAGCAAAACTCCTGCGGAAAATAAAAGACTGGAGATAAAACCATCATGTATACAATTAAAAAGCTTGGCATTGAAAGCATTGATGCCGTTCTTGCCCTGGAAAAGCTGTGTTTTCCCGTGCCTGACCGCTGGAAGGAAGAAGACTGGCGCAGGCTGCTGGAAAGGGATCGGGATACCTATTACGCCATGACAGAAGGCGGCAAACTGATCGGCAATGTGTTTATCTGCAACTGGCTGGGCGAGTACGACTACGTCAAAATCATGAATGTTTCCGTTCATCCGGATTACCGGGGCCAGGGCATTGCGTCCCAACTGCTGAACCGGGTCACCGAAGACATGACTAGGCTCGGCATGTACCGTTTCTGCGGTGAAACAAGATCCACCAACACAGCCATGCAGAAGGCTTTTGAGTCCTGCGGCTATAAGCTGGACCGGATTGAGGAGCATTACTTCCAGGATCCTGATGAAAGCGCCTGGAAATATGTGCTAAGCATTCAGCCTCCGGCCGGAAACTGACACAATAACATACAGGAGTTGATCCATCATGTACACAATTAAACGTCTTGGCATTGAAAGCCTTGATTCCATCCTTTCCCTTGAGGAAAGCTGTTTCCGAGCCCCGGACCGGTGGAAGCTGGCGGACTGGAAGGAACTGCTGGAAGACGAGAGAGCCGTCTATTACGCCATGACCGATGGGGATAAACTGATCGGCAATGTCTTCATCTATAACTGGAAGGGTGAATATGATTACGTCAAAATCATGAACGTCTCTGTTCATCCGGACTACCGGAACCAGGGCGTCGCTTCCCGGTTGCTGAACCGGGTCACTGAGGACATGAAAAACGACGGCATGTACCTCTTCCGCGGAGAAACCCGCTCCACTAACACTGCCATGCAGAAGGCCTTTGAGTCCTGCGGCTATAAGCTGGACCGGGTGGAGGAAGGATATTTCCACGATCCGGAGGAACCCGGCTGGAAATACCTTCTGAGCCTTTGACAAAGGAGTTTTCAATGAATACCATCCTTGATTTTGTCTAT
>JAEEGK010028585.1_pt1 | contig 11182 bp, 11 predicted proteins | sample 8958771 | NCBI WGS metagenome assembly JAEEGK01 (sample SAMN16246547, study PRJNA631951) | gut metagenome | biome: gut microbiome; feature: rumen; material: SC-attached | host: Bos | place: Iran: Karaj | collected 2018-10 | reverse complement strand
AGAGAGGCGATCCAGTCAGAGGTAACACTTCTGAAGGAAGAGATCGAGAGAATGGCGCAGACTACACAGTTCAACGGCCAGACTATTCTCGACGGATCCTTTGATTACCGTGGATATGCAACAGTTGGCAACGATCCGCAGGCAACAGAGACAAATCCCAATGTAAAGATGGTTTCCTACTCAGATGTAGTTGAGGCAGGAAATTACCAGATAACAGGAATTGATGTGAGCTTCATGAACCTCACAGGTACAACCGGCGTTGACAAGAAGGGAATCTTCCTTGAGAACGGCAGTGAGACAAACATCAGCGTTAAGAAGATCCTCGAGGACGGATCAATGGTTGACTACATGCCAAATGGAATGACAGCAACTGTTAATGAAGACGTTCTCACACTTCAGGATGCAACCGGCAAGAAGATCCAGCTTCAGATCGATGAGACCTTCAGTGGCACTGTAAACCTTGAGCTTACAGGCACAGGTGCAATGACCATGCAGGTTGGAGCAAACGAGGGACAGACCCTTGATATCAGGATCCAGAAGGTTTCCCTCACAACTCTCGGACTTTACAACCTGGACGTTTCAAATGAGGTTGGAGCAAGAGAGGCAATCGAGAGCGTAAAGAACGCCATCTCAGAGATCAGCGGAATCAGATCAAGACTTGGTGCTTATCAGAACAGACTTGAGCATACAGTAAGTAACCTCGATATCTCAGTTGAGAACATGACAGCAGCTTATTCCAGGATCATGGATGTAGATATGGCTGAGGAGATGACAACCTATTCAACACAGCAGGTTCTCTCACAGGCAGGAATCTCAATGATGGCCCAGGCAAACGAGAGACCGTCACAGGTACTTCAGCTTCTTCAGTAATCGCTAAGAGAGGGATAATGTATGACACTGGAAAAGAAACAGGAATTTACACTTAAGATTTCAGAGGCCAACAAGACTCAGATGATCACCATCATCTATGAAATGGTGATGTATTATCTCGATGAGGCCATTGAGAATATAGGCATCGGCAAGAAGGAAGATGCGCAAAAGAGCCTTATGCGTGCCCAGAACTGTATCGATGAGCTGATACACTCCCTGAACATGGAGTATGAGCTGGCAAGGAATCTGTTTCAGATCTATATTTTCTCCAAAAAGGAGCTGGTGGTAGCATCTGCAACCTACAGCATCAACCGCATCTGGAGAGTTTTAAAGAACTTTAAGAACCTCCACGAGGCTTACGCAGAGCTTGAAAAAGAGGACACATCGGATAAGCTTATGGGAAATACCCAGAAGGTTTATGCAGGTCTTACCTACGGAAAATACAGCTTAAACGAGGATGTTTCGGCAGCTTCCTACAACAGAGGAATTATGGCGTAAAAGACATCTTAAGAAAATCTTAAGATATTAATTTTTGCCGGGGAAATTTATTAATTTCCTTCATAGAGAAACGTATTTGCGACAAAATTAAGCGACAAACCCTAAGAACTAAGCGAAAGCAAAATTCTTAAGATTTGTCGCTTTTTCGATTTCTGCCGGGGTTTACAAAGTTTTTTCTCCATGCTAAATTCTTTTTCGCGAGCTCGATAAAACATCACGAAAGGGGTAGATTGTTATAGCCGTAGTTTTAATATTGTTTTTGACAGGCGCGGTATTCACGGATCTGTTCAAAGACAAAATATACAACGCCTGGGTGGTTCCGGGACTGTTTCTTGGAGTTGGAGCAAATCTTATCCGGGGGCAGGAGTTCTTTTACGAATCCATCCTTGCAACAGGGGCAGCACTTCTGATACTGCTTCCCGTGTACTTCTTTAAAGGTATCGCAGCAGGCGACGTTAAACTCTTTATGTCTGCAGCATCTTTTCTAACTGTGCAGGATACTCTTTCCTGTATTCTGATCTCATTCCTGATCGCCGGAGTAATCTCGGTCGCGGTCATAATCCTAAAGAGAAATAAACAAAGATACATTCATTTCGCAGTGCCGATCCTTATGAGTGTTTTATTTGTGGCAGGAGGCATGTTATGAACTGTGTGACAATGGCTGTTTTTGACAGCGATGCTCTTTACTGTGAGAGGCTTTCGGAATACCTGCGAAGTCATCTTAAGCTCTCTTTTGAAATAATGTCATTCACAGAGGGCGGAAAGCTTTTAGAGTACCTTGATGAAAATGAAATAGCGCTTCTTGTGGTTTCGGAGAGCGATGCTAATGGACTTAAGGGAGAAATCCCCGGAAGAAATTGCAGAAACATTATGATCCTTGATGAAGAGGGGAAAAATGAAGAATTGGAAGAATTATCCATAAGTTATGGCATCGGGATCTTTCATGTGAGCAAATATCTGCCGGCAGCAGAGATCGTGGACAGGGTTTTAGAGCTCTGTATAAGCGGAGCAGAGGGCTTTTCAGGACTGAAGGTTAAGGCGCTTGACAGCACCTCTAAACTACTTGGCTTTTACACTCCCGTTTCGAGATGCGGACAGACTTCTTTTGCCATCAAGATGGGAGAGGCTCTTGCCAGAAAGGGCAGGACAATTCTTTTAAGTTTTGAGAGCTTCTCGGCCATCACAAGTCTCTTTGAACAGGAGGTTGAAGAGGATATTACGGATCTTCTGTATTTTGCGGATTGCGAGAGAGATAAGTTCTGCCTTTACCTTGAAAAGATAAAGAGAACCAGGAACGGCCTTGATTTCATTGCACCTGCCAAGACTGCCATGCAGGTCAAGGAGATCAGCTATGAAAAGATAAGGGAGCTGGTTGAGCTCTTAGCAAGAGAGGCGGGATATCAGTACATTCTTTTTGACTTAAAAGATTATCCTGACGGCTTCTTTGAGATCCTTGATATGTGCGACATCGTCTATACCGTTATGAGAAACAACTCAGCTGACCATTACAGACTTGGAAGGTATGATAAAGCTCTTTTGGAAAACGACTATGAGAGGGTTCTTACAAAGACCATGAAATGTCTGCTTCCAGATGGGCGGGATATCACTGCCTACAACAGATTTATTGAGGACATCCTGATAAGAAGCAGGGAGGTATCCGGCGTTGGAGCGTAAGCTGCAGGAGATGAGGGCTGTGGTCAAGGACAGGGTCATGAACTCGCTGGACTTCTCCAGGGAGATCACGGACCGGGAGATGTACGAGATCATCGACAGGGAGATATCAATGCAGCTAAGGCACAGGGCAGTTACTCTCGAGGAGAGAAAGAGCCTCAGGCAGCAGGTGTTTCACTCGATAAGAAAGCTCGATGTCCTGCAGCATCTGGTGGATGATCCGACCATCACCGAGATAATGGTCAATGGCACCGACAACATCTTTATTGAGAAAAACGGTTTGATCATGGAGTCGGATTGCAGGTTTGAGTCAAGGCAGCGCCTTGAGGATGTGGTCCAGCAGATCGTATCTTCCTGCAACAGAGTGGTCAACGAGTCATCGCCGATAGTGGATGCAAGGCTCGATAACGGGTCGCGAGTGAACATTGTACTTAGTCCTGTCGCGTTAAACGGCCCGATAGTGACCATAAGAAGATTTCCCGAAAAGCCCATCACCATGAGGCGGCTCATAGAGCTGGGCTCAATATCCGAATATCTTAAAAATTATATCGAGGTCCTTATAAAGGCCGGATATAACATCTTTATTTCCGGTGGTACGGGTTCCGGTAAAACCACCTTTCTGAATGCTCTTTCGGATTTTATTCCAAAGGATCAAAGACTAATAAGCATAGAGGACAACGCAGAGCTCCAGATCCTCGGGGTTCCAAACCTTGTGAGGATGGAAGCAAGAAACGCAAATGTGGAGGGCTGCAAGCCAATAACCATCAGGGACCTCATTAAGTCATCACTTCGTATGAGGCCAGACTGGATCGTGGTTGGTGAGGTAAGAGGCGATGAGTGCGTCGATATGTTACAGGCGATGAACACGGGTCATATGGCCATGTCCACAGGACACGCCAACAGTGCAGAGGATATGCTCTCGAGAATTGAGACCATGGTGCTGATGGGGATGGAGATTCCGCTCCCGGCAGTAAGAGGACAGATTGCATCGGGAATAGATATCGTGGTGCATCTTGGAAGGCTGAGGGACAGGACCAGAAAAGTGCTGGAAATATGCGAGCTGGAAAAGGAGCTTGATCCCGAAAGCGGAAGGATAAAGGTGAATACCCTTTTTAGGTTTGAAGAGGATGGCGAGGATGAAAGAGGAAAGATCATAGGGAAATGGAGGAAAGTAAGTGAACTTAAAGCGACTGAAAAGCTTATGGCAGCAGGCCTTAGCTTACCCGAGGGGGATAAATGACATCCCGATACTAATTCAGGGAGTGCTGATTGCACTGGCCTTTGGCAGGCTATTCTACGATTCCTGGATTGCTGTGGCAGCTCTTTTACCTGTTGTGTTCCCGTGGTACGTGTATCAGAAAAAGCGCCAGATAGAGAGAAATACAAGGCTTATAGGGATACAGTTCAGGGATGCGATAAGTTCGGTCCTGACAAATCTCAAGGCCGGATACTCCCCGGAGAATGCTTTCCTTGAGGCGATCCATGACATGGAACTTCTCTATGGGAAAAAGAGCCTTATCTGCGCAGCACTTTCCAAGATCGGCAAGGGGATAAAGAACAACATTCCCTTGGAAAAGCTCATCTACAGGCTGGGAAAGGAGTCGGGCAACAGCGACATCAGGGATTTTGCGGAGGTCTTTGCCGTGGCCAAGAGGAGTGGTGGAAACATGACACAGATATTATCAAGGACCATCACGGTGATCTCCCAGAAGATGGATGTGGAAAAAGAGATCGACGTGCTTATCAGCGCAAAGAGGATGGAGGCAAGGATCATGAATATGGTGCCCTTCTTCATTATCTTTTACATAAGCCTTACAAGCCCCGGCTTTTTTGACCCGCTCTATCACAACCTGTTCGGGATCGTGCTCATGAGCATCTGCATGGGATTTTATGCCTTTGCTTATTTTATGTCGGAAAGGATAGTAAACATCAATGTCTAAGCTTGCATTTACATATTTGATATTTCCGCTTGTGATGCTGATCTTGTGGTTTTTTTCAAAGGACCTCGAGCTTCCGCAGGGGATTGAGGACACCGGGATAAGCAGGGCTTATCTGAAGATCTCTCTTTTTATCTTCAGGAACATAAGGGGGAGAGTAAGGTCTTTTTCCTCGGAAAAAATACGTATGTATCTGGGAACGCTCGAGCAGAAAAAGGATCTGGACAGCGCAGAGACTGAATACTTTATCAGGAAGATAAGCGTTGTGCTCCTTATGGCCAGCGCCGGATGCTTTTTGGCCTTCATGATGGCCATCGGCGCCGGGCAGAGTTCCAAGATAAACGATGGGAGAGTTATTGAGAGAAACTCCTTTGGTGAGAAGGAATACGAAGTTGACCTGGTGGCCACTGATGAAAACGGTGAAGAGATCGGCGAGTACACACTTCCCGTTGAGACAAGGCAGTATACGGATGAAGAAGCAAATGCCCTGTTTGAGGAGGCATCAGAGGTCCTTGAGAGGATCGTCCTTAAGGAGAATGAGAGCTTTGATGATGTGACGAAAGACCTGGATCTTACAGAGAAGATTTCCGGATATCCCTTTGATATCCGCTGGAAGATAGACAACCTTGAGGTGATCCACTTCGACGGTGAGCTCATTGAGGAAATGATCCCAAAGGAAGGCGCGCTTGTAAATCTTAGCGCCATCTACAGCTACAGGGACCTTCGGTGGCAGCAGTCCTTCTGCGCGCGGATAAGGCCAAGAGATTTAACGCCTGCTGAGAGAGCTTTTCTGGAGCTAAAAGAGCTTTTGGACAAGGCCGATGAGGATTCCAAAGAGGAGCAGGAGATCATTCTGCCGGAGAGCTTTGATGAGGGGGAGATCCACTGGTCAGAGAAAGTAACCGACAACAGCATGCTCCTTCTGATGCTGACTCTTATCGGAAGTGCAGCCTCGTACGTTCTTAAGGACAAGGAGCTTAAAAAGGCCATGGAGGAGCGAGGGCAGCAGATGCTGGGGGATTACCCTCAGTTCGTCTCGCAGATCGTTCTGTATATGGGAGCCGGAATGACCATGAGGAATATCTTTGAAAAGCTTGGAAACGGGTACCTACGGAAAAAGAAAGAGACCGGAGAAAAGAAATATCTCTACGAGGAGGTCCTAAGGGCCGGAAGAGAGCTCTCAGCCGGAGCATCCGAAGGAAGTGTATATGAGCACTTTGGCCTTAGATGCTCGGGGCAGCAGTACACAAGGCTGTCAACGCTACTGTCTCAGAACCTGAGAAAAGGTAACAGCGAGCTACTGGCTCTTTTACAGGAGGAGTCCAAAAAGGCCTTTGACGAGAGGATGGACAGGGTTCGCAAAGCGGGAGAGGAAGCCGGAACGAGGCTTCTTCTGCCCATGATAATCATGCTGGTGATCGTGATGATAGTGATAATGATACCGGCTTACATGGCATTTTGATCAAACAAATTTTGAATAAAAGGGAGGAAAACAAAATGATCGAAGCAGTAAAGAATTTAGGAAAAAAGGTTGGGGGAGCAGTAAAGAGCTTCTGGAAGGACGAGAACGGAATGGGTACCGTCGAGGTAATACTTATCATAGTGGTGCTCATTGGACTTGTTATCGTATTTAAAGAGCAGATATCCGGAATTGTTGAGGATGTCTTTAAGGCAATCAGACAGGATACCCGTGTTATCACGAACTAAGGGTTATGTGACGGTATTTCTGTCGCTGTCCATAATGATAATCCTGTCACTTATCCTGGTCCTTTTTCAGGGGGCCAGGATAGGGGCAGTCAAAATGAAGACGGAATGTGTTGCGGATATCTCCATGAACTCCGTACTTGCCGAGTACAGTAGAGCGCTCTATGAGCAATATGGGCTCCTGTTTGTGGATACTTCTTACGGGTGCGAGAACCCCTCCATCATAAACACACAGGAGCATCTAAGATACTATGCGCAAAAGAACTTTAGCAGGACTGTTCCGAGTCGACTTGCCGGAAATGATTCAATATTCTCTGCGTACTGCGATGGCGTAAGTATCACCGGAAGCTCTTTTGCCCTGGACAATAAAGGTGCGGTGCTGAACAGGCAGATAATTTCATATATGGGCGCCGAGCCTGTCGAGGGCCTCCTTAGCGATGTTCAGACTAACGCACAGATGATCCGGGATGGGGCCCTTGATACCACGGATGTGGCGGCTATGGCTGCGGAAAATCAGGCGGCGATTGATGCCATTGAGCTTCCACCCATCATCAACGAGGACGGAGAAGAGGAGGAGATGAGTCTTGCCAATCCTGCGGATGTGGTGAATTCACAAAGGGGTATTGGGGCATTAAATCTTGCCATCAAGGACAAGTCAAGGATATCGAAGGCAGTTGCGGATCTTGATCAGTATGCATCCCACCGGGAGTTAAACAAGGGGACGGGGCTTTATGACCAAGAGGATATCTCTGCCGGCGAAAGGCTTTTACTTGAGCAGTACTACTACGAGAAGTGCTCAAGGTATGGCGGCGAGCTTGAAAAATCTCTTTTGAAATACCAGCTGGAGTACATGATCTACGGACAGAAGAGCGACTGGGGAAATCTTGAGAGGATGGCTGAGAATCTGCTTTTCTGGAGAGAGGCGTCAAACATGATCTACCTCTTTGGATGTGATGCCAAGGTTGCGGAGGCGGAGCTTATTGCTGAGGTCGTCACTGCGCTGTTCTGTATTCCGGAGCTGGCAGACCTTGTGAAATACTCAATACTTTTTGCATGGACGTTTGCCGAGACAGTGTCGGACTTAAACATATTGTTCAGCGGCGGAAGGGTTCCTCTTTTTAAGAGCGATGCCACCTGGAGGCTAAGTCTTACAAATATGTTCGGCTTCAGGGATTTCCTAAACGGCGGGGATCTCGGAGAGGGCATGTACTATGAGGACTATGTACGGGCAAGGCTCTTTATGGTGAGTCTTCCGGAGAAGACCATGCGCCTTGCGGACATAATTGAGATGGATGTGAGAAAGACTGCCGGAAATGCAGCTTTTAAGATGGATCACTGCCTGGATACCTTCTGCGCGGAGATCCATGTAAGGACAAGGTTTGGGTACGACTGCAAGATAGAAAGGATATACGGATATGAGATGTAGGCACCACAGGCTGCCTGGCTCCATGACGGTAGAGGCGTCACTGGCACTTCCGCTGTTTATCTTCTTCTTCGCAAACATAATGACCATGTTCAATATTGTGAAGGTCCAGTCTGATATGGAGGCTGCGCTTCACCAGACGGGGAGCGAGATGTCGCTTATGGCGTTTGACCTTAGGTTTGGAGAGGAGAGCTTCGGGGCGGAAGGCGGAGGAGCTGTGGATACACTGGCCGGGGCAGCAGGCGTTTTTTATGCAAAAGAGAAGGTGAGACAGTACCTTGGAGATGGCATTAATAAAAGCGTTGTCACAGACGGATTTGAGGGCATGAGCTTTATCCAGTCAAAAGTTCTTTTTGGAAATGACATTATCGACCTTGTTGTGGATTACAAGGTACATCCTCTGATTCCGGTCATCGGGTTTAATGAATTTGGCGTGGAATCCAGATACTTCGGACATGCATGGACCGGTTATGACATCTCGGCCGGCCTTGATATGGAGGGCGTCGAAGAAGAGATGGTCTATGTCACGGAGCACGGAGAGGTTTACCACAGAAGCATTGATTGTGAGCATCTTAGGCTTAAGGTGCAAAGCGTTCCCTTCGAGGATCTAAAGCACCTTCGCAACAACGACAGGAAGATATACTACGCCTGTGAATACTGCGGAGAGAACATCGGAGGAGGCAACGTTTTTATCACAGGATATGGCGAGAGGTACCACAGCAGTATTAACTGCCTGGCACTAAAGAGAAAGATTTATACGATACCGATTTCCGAAGTGGGCGGGAGAAGACCCTGCAGCACCTGCGGATGAGCGTTATGGATAAGGAGTTAAAAGTGTTTTTTGGACTAGGTGTTTTGCTGATAATGATAATTTCATCTATTGGGGATATAAGGAGCAGAGACGTGTTTTTGTGGGAAATACTGGGATGCTTTGGTATGTCTTTTGCCAAAGTCGCAGTAAGTATATACGGGGGAAACTTCGATGCTTCGGATGTTCTGATGTCGCTGATGCCGGGAGTATTTCTCCTGCTTTTGTCCTTTGTCAGTGGACAGAGCGTCGGCTACGGAGATGGGCTGCTGATTTTGTGCGCAGGGCCTGCTCTTGGATCGGGGGTCGCGGTTATGGGGATGGTCGCAGGAGTTTTCGCCTGCGGACTGATATCGGGGATTCTTTTGGTGCTTAAAAAGGTTGGGAAAAAGGCCAAAATGCCTTTTGTTCCATTCCTGACCTTAGGGATGGGGGTGATGATGCTTGCGCAGATTTAAGGGGTATATGACGCTGGAGGCTTCCTTTATTGTGCCGATGATCATCTGCGTCTTTGCGCTGCTCATCTACTTTTCGTACTACCTCTATGGCAGATGCATTCTGTCGCAGGACGCATATATCTTGGCTTTCAGGGCAAGTGTCGCGGATGAGGAAATCTATGGAAGCCCTGAGAATTATTTATACGAAAAGTCATCGCAGGTTGTGGGCAAAAAGTACTTTGGCAGTGCGACTCCAAGATTTGAAGCAGCATCGTCAGGAAAAGAAATCCGGGTTCATGGATATTCAAAGGCCCGGCACTCAGCCATGGGAAGGTACTTTTTAAAACCTCAAAGCGGCTGGGAATATGAAGCTGCCGGACGGGCAAAGCGATTTGACTATGTAAAGCACATCAGAAAGTTCACGAGACTTCGGGATTTGGGAAAAGAGATTTTGGAAACAATAGGAGATGAATGATGGAGTACAAGTATTACAGAGAATTGAAGCATAACTACCTTGTGTTTGAGGATAAAAGTAAAGAGGGAGAAAGCAGGTATCAGTATAAGATCGCAGAAAGTGGCAGGATAAAGGGCCTTGTGCCTCTGACTGAGAGGAGTATAAACGGAGATAAGTTTCTTTATTACGAGATAAATTCCATGCAGAGCCTTGGGGACAGATTCGCATCAAGCGGCATGAATGCTGCCCAGGTAAAGAGCCTTCTTACTGATATAAAGGATGTTCTCGAGGGCTTGTCAGAGTTTCTGCTGGGAGAGGAAGGAATTGTCTTTAACAGTAAGAGTATATATACGGACCTTACAAGCGGAGCGTGCAGATTTATTTACTGTCCTTTTTATGATGAGGGGAAGAGCTTTCCTGAGTTTGCCATGGAGCTTTTGGAGCTGGTGGATGAGAATGACAGAGAGGCTACCGAGCTGGTCTACAGGCTTTGCGAGCAGAGTGCTGCCTTTGGAGATTTTATTTATGAGGCGCTGGAAAAGACTCTGGCAGAAGAAGCTAATGAGACAGAGAAGAACATTTATGAGGAAAAACGTGAGGAGAGCTTTACAGAAAGCTTTGACATGACAGATGCAGGGGATGTCACAGACTCTTTTGACGACTACGAGGAAGATGAGGGGAAGGGAAGGCTTAGAAGCTCCGGAAAGAGACTTGGAGGGAAAATCCAGCTTCTCTTTTCCCTGATGTTCTTCTGCGTAGTGGGAGCTATGGTTTATATAAGAATGAACTACATCCTTTCAAACGAAGAGAATATGCTGTCGATCTTTGTAATGCTGGTATCGGTTGTAACGGGAGTGGTGGCTCTTGTCGGCGGATTTAAGGAGCTTAGGGGAGGCATGGAAGCGCCCGGGAAAGGCAGGAAGACGAAGGAGCTTGGCGAAGATGAGATGTATCCGGAGGAGGATATCAGCTATGGGGGCGAAGAAGATGATTTTGGATACGAAGAAGATTATGATTTCGTAAAACCTGTAAGGGCCGAAAGCTCTTTTACCAAAGAAACGGCCCTGTGCGGAGAGACAGTTGTCCTTGATGAAGTCAGGAGTGAAGGCATTGCACTCTTTAGTAGGAATCTGGACAAGACGGTAAGGATTGCCTTTGATAAACTGCCGCTGACTGTCGGGAAAATGGAAGGCTGCGTTGATAAGGTGCTTAGCGATATGAGCATATCAAGGATGCATTGCAGATTTATAAGCGACGGTGGGAAAATTGCAGTGATCGATCTGGGATCCACCAACGGTACCTTCAAAAACGGTCTTAAGCTCCTTCCGCAGCAAAAGACCTACATCGATGAAGGGGACGAGATAAGGCTTGGCAGAGTTT
>JAEEGK010028584.1_pt1 | contig 11182 bp, 7 predicted proteins | sample 8958771 | NCBI WGS metagenome assembly JAEEGK01 (sample SAMN16246547, study PRJNA631951) | gut metagenome | biome: gut microbiome; feature: rumen; material: SC-attached | host: Bos | place: Iran: Karaj | collected 2018-10 | reverse complement strand
AGCTCGCCGTTCCCGCTACGTTGAAGGAGTCGCGCCGTATTTCCTTGACTGTGCCCACAAACTCGCCCATGGCCTTGGGTGTATCGAACGAAGCGATGTCGCGACAGCGACCGTTGGCGAAATAGGTGGTGTAGCCTCGGTTAAAGGTGCGTTGCAAGTTGGGCGTGAACGTGTAACGGCAATGCCCCAAGGAAGCGCGGCAATAGCGGTCGGGATGGCGGCGGATAATCTGGTTGAGCCGCTCACTATAGGCCGCCGTGACGTTCTTCACGTAGGCAACGTCCTTGAGGCGCCCCTCGATCTTAAACGACGTAGCTCCCGCATCAGCCAGCGCCTCAAGGTTGTCGATCTGGCACATATCCTTCAGCGAAAGCAGATGGCGGTCGTGCTCAAGCACCTGACCGTCGGCATCGAGCAAATCGAACTGCATACGGCAGAACTGGGCACACTCGCCACGGTTGGCCGAGCGGTGGAAGCAATACTGAGAGGCATAACACAGGCCGCTATAGCTGACGCAGAGGGCACCGTGGACGAAGACCTCGAGCTCGACATCGGGCACCACCTCATGGATGGCGCGTATCTCGTCGATGGACAGCTCGCGAGCCAGGACTACGCGGCGGAAGCCCAGGTCGCGCAGCCACCGCACCTTCTCGGGGGTGCGGTTATCGGTTTGGGTGGAAGCGTGGAGGTGAAGGGTGAAGGGTGAAGGGTGAAGGGTGAAGGGTGAAGGGTGAGGGCCATATCCTGAACAAGGACGGCATCGACACCAATCTCGGAGAGTTCGTCGAGCAGGCGGTAAGTATCCTCCAGCTCGTCGTCGTAGATAATGGTGTTGACGGTAACGTAGACTTTGGCGTGAAACTGGTGGGCATAGTCGCAAAGCCTGGCAATGTCGGCCACGCTGTTGCCTGCCGCTGCCCGTGCTCCAAACCGCTGGGCACCGATATACACAGCATCGGCCCCGTGGTCGATGGCTGCCATACCGCACTCCAAGTTCTTTGCCGGTGCCAGCAGTTCAAGCGCTCTCATCACCTCTATAACCTATAACCACTAACCTCTCAACACTAAACACTAACCTCTCAACACTTACCTAATATCCTCAATATTATAAGGTGTCTCCTGATAGACGTAGTAGTTGATCCAATTGGAATAGAACAAATTGGCATGGGCACGCCAGGTAACCAGCGGTCCCTCGTCAGGATTGTTATGGCGATAATAGTTCAGGGGCAAATCGACATCCTTGCGGATATCCTTGTCGCGGCGATACTCTTTGTCGAGCGTATCGGGGGCATACTCCAAGTGGCCGGTAATGAAGAACTCACGACCTTCGCGAGCCATGATGATGCTGACGCCGCTCTCCTCGCCATCGGCAATGAGCTGCAGGGCGGGGTTGGCAAGAATATCCTCACGATGCAGCTCGGTATGACGGCTGTGGGGCATATAGAACACATCGTCGAAGCCACGGAAAATAGGCAGCTGGGCATCGAGCTTAACCTGCGGGAAGATGCCGAACATCTTCTTCGGCAGCGGATACTTAGGAATGCCATAATGGAAGTAGAGCCCTGCCTGAGCTGCCCAGCATATATATAAGGTACTCGTGACGTGCGTGCGCGCCCATTGGAAGATGTCGGTAATCTCTGACCAATAGCCCACATCCTCGAACTCCAGCTGCTCGACGGGAGCTCCCGTAACAATCATGCCATCGAACTTCTCGTTGCGCATCGATTCAAAGTCACGGTAGAACATCATCATGTGCTCGATGGGCGTATTCTTCGGAGTGTGGCTCTTCAGCTTCATAAAGCTGATGTCGAGCTGCAACGGCGTGTTGGAAAGCAGACGGATAAGATCGGTTTCCGTCGTTATCTTCAGCGGCATGAGGTTGAGGATGACAATGCGCAGCGGACGAATATCCTGAGCATGCGCACGGGTATCGCCCATGACAAATATATTCTCCTTCTTCAGCAGATCAATGGCCGGCAGCCGGTCGGGTAGTCGTAATGGCATAATTTATTCTGAATTAAACAATCTTTATCAAACAAACAGAAACGTTATCGCTTCCTCCTGCCTTGTTGGCTGCATCACACAACTGGGCAGCATCTGCTCCATTGTTGAGCATGTTCTCTATCTCTTCATCGCTTACCATATCGGTCAGCCCGTCGCTGCACAGCATGAACGTCACGCCAGGCATGACCTGTGGCGTACAGATGAGCATATCGACATAGGAGGTCTTACAGCCGCCACCAATGCAATTGGTAATGATATTGGAATGGCCGCTCTTGCCCATCAGATTGTTCAGCGAATGGTCGGTCGACAGCTGGGTGAGCTTTCCGTCGTGCAGAAGATATACCCGGCTATCACCGCAGTTCATCCAATAGAACTCGTTGTTGAAATAGGCCAAAGCCACCAGCGTGGTACCCATATTGTAGAAACGTGGTTCGGCATGGCCCTTGGAATCGATAACGGCATTAATGGATTCCAGCCACTCATAAATGGCTTCGTTGAAATCGCTGACGCTGAGTCCCGTAGGCAGGTCGTAGAAGAAATAATGGAGATTGGAAAGGGTAACCTGACTGGCCACCTCTCCACTGTTATGACCACCCATGCCATCGGCTAAAGCCAGAAGATAGCGTGTTTCAGTATCGATGTCCACCTCGACGGCTTTTGCATCATTACGCACGTAGCTGTCGCCGATGAGAATCATGTCTTCGTTGTTATTACGTACACAGCCTACATCACTGGCTGCACTGACAATTAACTTCACTTGACTATGAGCAATTTAGTTAATACTTACCTGCAAACTGATGTTTGCAAGCGATAATATGTCACCATTCTTCAAGGACATCTCAACATCAGGCTGTAGCTGATGCTGATTGAGTTTCGTACCATTCGAAGAGTGCTTGTCGACAACACACCATCCGCTGTTGGCATTGTACTTCAGCTGCGCATGGACACCGGAGATGTACATGTTCTGTTCGAAGAACTTCGTATACGGCCCCTGACGACGACCTATCACCGCACCGTTGACACCCTGAATACGGATGTTCAGATTGGTATTATAGAGCGTCAGGGCAGGAACGCCATGAGCAATAGGAGCAGCCTTATCACGCCCAGAGGGAAGGGTACGCACACTATCACCGACAGAAACGGCACTTGACGAGAAGGATACAGAATAGGCGGTATTGGAACCCACCTTACGCTGATACTCCTCCAACGATACCATCATTCCGCCGCAATGGGTACAACGACGACCCATCCCTACCCTGCCACACTTGTCGCAGTATAGCAATGCCTGTCCGCACTGGTCGCAGTAATGACTGTCGTCATCTATTTCTTCTTTGCAATTAGGACAAATTATCATGCTTTCTCAATAATATCTTCGGGTAAAATAAGCTGATAGGTCTCCATCGTCACCTCCTCAGGCGGCATCTGGGACACACGCATTGACAGTTGCTGGATAGTCTGATCCAGCAGGTTGCGCATCTCACGGGCATTGCCGAACGAAGCATCCTTGGCCATGACCATCTTGAAGATGACATCCAAGGCCTTGAACTCTGCCGTCGGCGAGAGGGTATACTGCTCTTTCTGAGCCATCTTCTTGAAGATGGCAAGCAGTTCGTCTTCATTATAGTCGTCAATATGGAGCTTATGGGTGAAGCGGCTGGCCAAGCCAGGATTCATCTGCAGGAACTCCTCCATCTTGTCCTTATAGCCGGCTGCGATGACCACAAACTTGCCGCGGTCGTCCTCCATACGTTTCATCAGCGTGTCGATAGCCTCCTTGCCATACTGGTCGTTCTGGTCGCTCAGCGTATAGGCCTCGTCGATGAAGAGGATACCGCCCATCGCCTTGTCGCAGATGTTGTTGACAATCTTCGGCGTCTCGCCCATATACTTTCCGACAAGCGTGGCACGGCTGGCTTCCAGCACACGGCTGGTGGGCAGGATATCCATGGAATTGAGCACCTCGCCCATCTTGCGGGCAATAGACGTCTTACCTGTTCCGGGATTACCCGTCAGGATGAAGTTCATGGCCATTTGCTGCACATTGCCTGCTCCCATAGCGGCACGCTGTTTCATGAACATGCTCTGAACGGCCAGACGACGGATGCTGTTCTTCACGGAACGCATGCCGACGAAGTCGTCCAACTCATTGAGCACCTCATCCAACGGACGGGCTTTCTCGTTCTGAGCCGACGGCAGGTCATCGGTAGTGATACAGAACATATCCTCTTCCTTGAAGCCAGGGTCACTCATCAGCGTCACCAGTCGCTGGCTCTGGCGCTCGACGGTTTCGTCGAATATACGACGAGCCTCCCGGGCATTGCCGAAATTCTTGTCACGACGGAGGTATAGCTGTTCGAACTGACGGTGAATGGCTCCCTTGGTATCGTCGCTGATGGTAAAGCTCTTGCCGGCAGCCAAGTTCAGGAATATCTGCGTCAGCTCATCGGGAGTATAGTCGTCAAAATGGATGGTTTGGGTAAAGCGGCTCTTCAATCCCGGATTGGAATCTATGAAGTCGTGCATCTGGTCGGTATAGCCGGCAACGATACAGATAAACTTGCCGCGGTCGTCCTCCAGGCGCTTGAGCAGCGTGTCAATAGCCTCTGCGCCAAAGGAATCACCGTCGTTGGACTTCAACGTATAGGCCTCGTCAATGAACAAGACGCCGCCCATAGCCGTATCTATCAACTGGTTGGTCTTGATAGCCGTCTGACCGCTGTAACCGGCAACGAGCTTGGCACGGTCGGCCTCGACAAGCTGGCCACGCGAGAGGATGCCCAACGTCTTGAACACGTCGGCCATGATACGGGCAACGGTAGTCTTACCCGTACCGGGATTACCGGTAAAGACATAGTGCTTGCCCTGGAAAGTATTCGTCTCGCCACGACGAATCTGAAGATTCAGGAAGGCGGCAAGGTTACTGATTTCCTTCTTGACGGCAGCCAACCCGACCAAACCGTCAAGCTTCTTCAGGCATTCGGTATAGTCAACAGCCTTCGGTGCCTCGAATGGGATATCCTCATCCTCAATCGTCATCAGCTGCGTATCGCTCAAAGAGGAGAGATCGCCAAACTGCAGACGACGTGCCTGCTTCTTGCAGATCTCATCAAAGAGGGTACGCATGGTACGGCCATTGGCAAAGTCTTTCTCACGGGAATCATACATCTGCTTGATGCACTCCTTGGCCTTTGCTTCTGCCTGGGGCGACATGATGTATTTCTTCTCGCGGGCAAAGACCATCATGATCTCATACAACTGCTCGGGAGAATAATCCTGAATGTTCAGGAAATAGTTGAAGCGACTCTTGAAACCGGGATTCACACGGAAGAGATTGTCCATCTCCGTCTGATAGCCAGCAGCAATGACTACAAACTTGCCGCGGTCGTCCTCCATACGTTTCATCAGCTTCTCCAATGCCTGTGCACCTTGGACATCGCGGTCGCCTGCCTGACTGACGGGAGCCAGCGTGTAGGCTTCGTCGACAAAGAGGATGCCTCCCATTGCCTTGTCACAAAGGCGGTCAACAACCTTGGGTGTCTCTCCCTGATAAGGGCTTACCATCTTTGCACGGTCGACCTCGACAACATGACCGCTGTCCAGATAGCCGATTGCTGCCAAGATTTCACCAAGCTTGCGGGCGATAGTGGTCTTTCCGGTTCCCGGGTTACCCGTCAGGATAATGTGCATGGACATCTTCTCCTGCTCACCCAAGCCACGTTCAGCACGCTGAACGCTACTCTGGACAGAATAGGCAATCTCCTTGACCGCCTGCTTGACCTCGTCCATGCCGATGAAATTATCCAGGTCGTGCAGAATCTCTTCGAGCGAACGCTCCTCAGGCACATATCCCTGAATATCCTCCTTCTCTACCTGTGAAGCATCGGAACCACGACTGATGAACGCGGTGAAAATATCCTCGGCTGTCTTCATGGCGAGGTGGGCATTGCCAAAGGTGTCGTCCTTGATCTTTATCTGATACTTGAAGAAACGCGCCATCTGGCTTTCTGCCTCGGGCGAATAATTGGTAATGCCATATTTGGTCTTCAACGAGAGTTTCGTAATATCGCACAGCTCCTGACAAGTAGGAATGGGCAGGCGGAACGTATATTTGAAGCGGTTCTTTATGGCTGGATTACTCTCCAGGAAATCATCCAGTCCCTTCGGGAGACCGGCTATTACCACAATCGGATTGTCATCCCATTTGTCCATCTCGACAAAGAGCTTGTCGAGCGGATTAACCTGATTGGAATACTTGTCGGGCAACAGCTTCTGGACATTATCAAAGAACAGGATACCGTTGCGGGCCTTCTTGATGTTGTCGTCCCATTTATCTACGAACCGACTATAGTCCACTGCATCAACCATAGTCAGTTTGGGTTTCTCAATAATCTTGTGCTGATAGAAGAAATCACGGATAATCTCTGCAAGCGAGGTTTTTCCCGTTCCGGTTTCTCCTATCACTATTGCATTAACCGACAGTCGCACGTTGGCAATATCCTTCCTCGAATGAAGATAGGTATAGGTATCTACGATGGTCTTGAGCTGAGACTTCACTTCATCAAGTCCCACCAGCCTGTCGAGTACATTCTGACTGACAAGCGGTCGCCCACACCATTTGCAGAATTTGGCAACGTTGCGGTTCTCTTTATGGCAGTGCTCACAAATCATTCCACGTCCTTTTCTATTTGTTTGATTACCTTATGAGGCTGTAACTTCCATTTGTTGTCCAAGTTCGGATTACGGACATTCATCAGGCTCGGGCTGAATACCACAAACTCTGCAACCAGCAGCAGTACCATCAGGCACCATAGGATATAATGCAAGACGGATTCACCGGAAATAGAGCGCACCTGATCGGTCACATCGTCGAGGACACCAAACTTAGATCCCTTAAACTTATACGATTTGGTCTTGAAGGTATAATAGAGAGGCTCTAACAACGATGATTGAATATCATCGTCCAGCACCTCGTTCACCAGCCTGTTATCAGCCTTCTGGTCGCCCCTGAAATCAGTCATGTGGCAAATCAGGATATAGACAGCCGTTATCAACACTACACCTATATTAAATAAGGAGGGGTGTGAACCATTCAGGTACTTCATCAAGGCAATGGGAAGGATGGAGGACAAGGCTCCCAGCCCACCCCACAGCAAAGACAAGACGAAGCCGTAGCCACGGAAATAGGCTCGGGTAGCTACAATCACGGCCGAAATGCCACCTAAGGGAATACCAATGGTGACAAACGAATTGCGCAACATGAAATCACGACCAGTAATGCCGAATATCAGTACGAGCAGAATCCACAGGCAGCAGAGGCCATAGAAAGTATAGCGCCAGGTTTTCTCCTTGCGTCTGGCACGATGCCATTCCTTCTTCACACTCTCCATCTTCTGTTGGGTGGTCTCGCGGGCATCCACAAAACGCTTGTAGTACTGATTCGACATATCTATCTCGCCAAGCGCCATCAACCACTTCTCCAACTCACGCTCATAAGAATATTCCTCTTCAAAGTCGCGGGCAGGATCTTCGTGGTAGAAAATGGAAAGCCATTGTGAGAAGCTACCATTACGCATTTCGCTACGCATCTGAGAGTTCTGCGAACGATCCAACTCCTTCCCATCTGTCAACTCTGTTCCGTCGGGCAACAAATAGGTTGGCGTAACGCCGAGAATACAGCAGAACCGGTAAACGGCCGTCTTCATGTCATAAGCCCCTAAGCGCTCACGGTTTTCCTCTGAACGCAGGTCGAACAGCCTGCTGGCCTCTGCCTGCAGCTGTATCCATCCGTGCAGTTGGGCAAAATACGCGAAACGACCATTGGGCTCCGTGATGTCAGACATTTCCTTTTCAAAGTCCTCTGTGCTGAGATGCTCCGCATTCTTCAGACGGGAAACCAGCTGCTGTCCTACTTTCAACGGCGTATCTGCCGAGCGGAGGACGTAAGCGGCATTCCTGTCAATGTTATACAGCACTTTATAGGCCAACGAGGAAGAATGCTGCTCGCCTTGGGTCATGATTCTCAGGCCCTCGCACGCCATCACGTCCTCATGGCTGTACATCCATGAGAGCAAGCGTCCGTCCGTCAGGCTTCTCCAGTCATCTTCTGTCAGCTGTTCGTTTCCGAAAGCATGCACAATCTGCTCGATAGACGAAGACGGGTACTTGGCCAAGAAGGGTATTTCCTTGTCAATCTCATAGACTACCCGCAAGATGGCCACCCGGTAGTCAGGCTTTTCTGCCTTATCGGGATCGGTGGCGAAATAGGAACGTATACGATTGATGTCGCATTTCGAGTGAGACTCCAGATAGAGGAACAATGCATCGTTGGGATTACGCAGCAACAAAGAGTACTGCTCTACGTAGCTCAACAGCGAAATGGCCACACTATGGACATCGTCGCAGAGATTACCGCTAACATCCTTATACGGATAGGTGGGCTCCATTGCATAAACAGAAGCCATCAATCCTGCATGCTGATCTACGGGATATCGGTTGACGACAATGTCCTTCACCACCGTTGCCAGCTTCATGTTTCCGCAGGATTCCAGCCATTGACTGATGCGCCCGCTGTACAGATAGCCTCTTGCCAACCGCTCGTTATCTACCAGAAGCGGTATCAGTTCATGTACATTGTCGGCAACCAGGTTACGTTCGGGGTCGACAATGAAATTCTTATATCTCAAGAAAGGAGAGCTGATGTCTACAGCCACTTCCTCGCCCAGGAACCACTTCTCCACCTGCTCGTATCCCCAACGGCTCATGGGGTTCACGGCGGTCAGTCCCTGTACAATGTGCTTAACCGTCTCAGGCAGTTCATTCAGTCGTGGCAGACGTCCTTCGTTCTTCTGGCGCATCATCACCCGCTCATTAGAGCTCATGGGATTCTCACCCAGCCAAAGCGCGAAAAGCGTCATACCCAAAGAATAGAAGTCAGCGGCAGGGGTCAGCTCGACCACACCGTCAATCACGTCGGAATACATCTCCGGGGCGGCATAGATAGGCGTACGAGCCTGCGTGGTACGATGAGCCTTTCCATCCTTCTCAAGCATCGAGGAGATACCGAAATCACCCAGTACCAGTTCCTCATGGGCATCGTCGCGGAAGAAGAAGTTTGAGGGCTTGATGTCCTTATGCAGGATATTGTTGTTGTGACAGTATGCCAAAGCAGCAGCACCTTGAAGGGCTATCCGACGGAAACGGTTCAAATCGCCACCAAGCTGATACTTATTCAAAGTCCCCCCCTGAAGATATTCCATCAGTTCATAATAACGATGCTTACCTTCCACGTAAGTTTTTCCGAAGTCATAGAGCTTGACAATCATCTCAAAGTCGAAGGAGCGGATGGTCAGCATCAGGTTCTTGTTGACATCGAAATTGGGGTAATATACTTTCAACACGAACTCTTGGCCGTCATGCTCCACAAGGAATATCTGCGCCTCACCGGAAGACTCGCTCAGACACTCCACTTTCTTGTAGGAGACGCCTTTCAAGATGAAGCAATCGCTATTCACTCCTACAGGAGAATGGCTATCATCCACCTTATTCGTCCTTGCCGTTCCCTCCATGATATGGTTCGTACGCATAGTACCACCATCAGGCATATCGCGGAAGGTCTTAGCTTCTTCTTTGTTGGCAATCGTCCTGTCTTCTCCTCCTGGATGACGTGTAGTCCTGTCTGTAACCATTATTTATTGTCGTCTTTAATTTCTTGATTGTTTTTCTTGCCTAAAATCACCCACTTTCCACCAAGCTGCGGCTTAGCACAGCCACAAGGACTGGAATGCATGGCATGTTTCCAGTTGCACACCCAAGCCAGTCGCACACCACCCGGTTTCTGCGCCATCGCATAGTTACGAACCTTGACGGGGGAAGGAAGGGGAGGTACGGCCATGCGGTCTAATATTTCTGTCAGCAATTTGATTTTGTCCTCTTTTGCCTTTTCCAGCTCCTCCTTCGACATCCGATGCGACTCATTCTTCGGCACTACCGGATTGACTACGCCTTTATCCTTTGCCAACAGCAACAGCACTCGCTCACGCAGTTTCTGGTTCATCTGATCTCTCACGACATCGCGCTCCGAGGTATAAGGGAACTGCATGTTCAGCTCCACCAGCTCATTGGCTGCTTCAGAAAGCAACTGATAGTCGGGCAACTTATGCAATTCGTCAGAAAGCGCCTTTGCCTCTTCGGTCAAGGGCGTCCCACACTGCTTACAGAAAGCAAAGTCGTTCAGGGTGTTACAAACGGGACAGACAATACCGCCGCGAGGATTGCCACACTCATGGCAATAGACTTCCGTCTCTGTCATTCGAGCCCCGCAAAACGAGCAGGTATCTGCCTTGATATAATGATGGCACACTTCACAGAAATCTGCCTCAGGGTCAATCTCACTACCGCAATTGGGGCACAACCCCATGCGCAAAGGCGTGCCACACGAAGCACAGAACATGGCCTCAGGGTCGTTGACAGTTCCGCATGAAGGACATAAAACGCCTTGAGCCTGCTGTTGAAGCCGCTGGCTTTCAGTTTGTTGCGCTTGCGCAGCATGATCTTCCAACTCTCCGTGCTGCAGTATTTTCGCGTCACGGTTAGTCAGTTCCGGTCTGATCGTAGAATCTATAGTCATATCAAAATTAGCTAATATCCGTGCAAAGTTATTAAAAAAATAGGAATTCAACAAAAAAAACCGCCGTAAATTTTCATTTACGACGGCATTTTTCTTTTATCACGCTTCTTTTTTACCAAAGTTGCAGGCGTTTATTCTTTGGAATAAACATGGCATCTCCCTCCTTTATGCCGAATGCTTCATACCAGGCATCGATATGAGGCAGGGCTCCATTCACACGCCAACGTCCCAGCGAATGGGGGTCGCTCTTCGTGCGGTTACGGATTTCAGCCTCAGTAATATTACCTGCCCATACGCCAGCGTATGCCAGGAAGAAGCGCTGATCGGCAGTCAGCCCGTCGATAACGGGCAACGGATTATTCTTCGTAGCATTCTTGAAGGCAGCGTAAGCTACCATCAGGCCACCGTGGTCGGCCAGGTTCTCACCGAGCGTCAGACGACCGTTACCCTTCAGGTCGGGCAGCACGTTGATGTTCGAGAAGAAATCAGCATACTCATCGGTACGTTCTGTAAAGTTCTTTCCGTCTGATTCCTTCCACCAGTCGTGCATAT
>JAEEGK010028583.1_pt1 | contig 11182 bp, 5 predicted proteins | sample 8958771 | NCBI WGS metagenome assembly JAEEGK01 (sample SAMN16246547, study PRJNA631951) | gut metagenome | biome: gut microbiome; feature: rumen; material: SC-attached | host: Bos | place: Iran: Karaj | collected 2018-10 | reverse complement strand
TTCCTGCTCCTGTGAGTCGTAGTCGCCGGACAGCCACCAGGCGGTATGGTCGCCGGCCATGCGGAACTCGGTGCGCTCCTCCTGGATGAGGAAGTAGTTCAGCTCACGCTGCTGCGGGAACTCATAGCGCAGGCCGATGCCCTCGTCGTAGACGCGGAAACGGATGATGATCTCGCGCTGGTGCTGCTCCTCAAACATGCCGCGCTGGCCCTCGTCGGCAGTGACGCGGGGCTCTTTCCACTGCTGCATCAGCGTGGCGACATACTCCACATAGTGGTTGCGGATGTTGCGTGACTCGCCCCACACGGGCTGCCAGGTGTCGTCGAAGGTGGTGGTCTCCTCCTTCGCGATGCTGAAGCCGCCCAGCAGGTCGTGCTCGCCATAGCCTTTCGAGGCGTGCTTGTCCTTGGCCAGTTCCAGGCCTAAGTGCGAGGGCAGCACCACGGGGCGATCTTTATAGCTCATTTCATACATGGGACGGCCTTTCGCGTCGACCCAAAACTTCAACTTGACATTGCCGTTGGGCGATGCCACCTCTGTTGCATTTGCAAATACAGGAATAGTTAGCAACATCAATAATAAAAACTGTTTCAAAGTATTCATAATTCAGTTTTTTTAGGAGTTAAAGGAGTTAAAGGAGTTAAAGGAGTTAAAGACAAATGATATAAAGGGGTTATTGGGGGAGGTAAAGGAGTAAAGGGAGTAAGGAGTTAAAGGAGTTAAAGGAGTTAAAGGAGTTAAAGGAGTAAAGGGGGTGAGGAGTTAAAAGAGTTAAAGGAGTTAAAGGAGTTAAAGACAAATGTTTCTCCATAGAACGCCTTTGTCTCTGGAGTGAAATCCATAGCATAACTAATGTCTTTAACTCCTTTAACTCCTTTAACTCCTTTAACTCCAAATCAAACTCCTTTAACTCCAAAACAAGCTCCTAAAACTCCAAATCAAACTCCAAAACAAGCTCCAAAGAAACTATGGCCTCAGTGCATCGAGCCAGCAGAGGAAGGCGACGAGCGAGGCGTTCCAGTTGATGGCTATCTCGTTGGAGGCATAGCTCTGCATCACGTCCATATAGGACTCGTCAGGATAGTCGGAGGCGTAAGGCATGGGCATGTCGTTCTTGTCCTGCTGTCCGGGATTGGGTCCTCCGACAAGCATACCGGGGAATGGCTTTTCCACGTTGTCGGCCTCTGAGATACGGTGGTGGGGATGCATGGGACTCTTGTCGCCAAAGCCCGTCACATAGCAGTAGCCCGTGGCATTGCGGCCCAGCAGGTAGTCGGCGTTCTCGAAGGCGAAGACGCGGTAGGGCTTGCCCGTCAGCCGGTCGGCATATAGCAGCGACACAGCCTGACAGCAGCAGAACTCAGCCAGGCAGCCCCAGCCGAAGTCGCTCTTCTTGTTGCCGTAGGGCGACTGGAAGCACGACTTGTCGACATCCTTGACAGCGCCGTCGCAATAGGCCACTAGCTGCTGCAGCATAGCCTTATGTATCTCCGTGCATTGTTCATTGTTCATTGTTTGTTCATTGGCTAACCACTCGAAGGCGCCCAAGGAGGCCACGTTGCCCCATGTAGGCGTGGTGAAGGCCGTTGGCTGATACTGGCGCACATCGTCGAGGTATTGCTGCTTGCCCGTCAGGCGGTAGAGCGCCGTGGCAGCCCAGAAGAACTCGTCGCGGGCGTTGCCGTCGCCGTAGGCACCGGTGGTGACGGCAGGCTCTTTCAGTCTTTCCTGATGATAGAACGCCGTGGGATTGGCTTTGGCCCAGGCATAGGCGCGCTCAGCCACGGCGGCGGCCTGTGCCGAGAAGCCGGGATAGTCCTGACTGAAAGGCTCGTAGAGACGGGCGGCATCGGCCATCACGGCAGCGAAGTCGAGCGTAGCCGTCACCGTCTTCTGCACCACAAAGCGCGGCTGGCGGCAGTCCTTGGGCATGATGAACGCCTCGAAGTTGGGCGTGGTCAGCTTGTGGTAGACGCCGCCGTCAAAGGGATCCTGCATGGTGAAGAACCAGCGCAGGTTGAACATCATCTCGTCCAGCAGGTCGGGCGTAGCGTTGTCGCTCTCGGGGATGTTGACACGCAGCGTGGCAAAATAGTCGGGCAGCTGCTCGTAGGCGGCGAACATCAGTCCGATGCTGAAGGCTGAGTTCACTACATATTTATTATAGTCGCCTGCGTCGTACCAGCCATAGGGCGAGCTGATGACGGTGCCGGCAGGACGTAATGGTGAGGCGGCCGAGGGATGGACGACAGTGTGTGTGTCAAGATGTCCCGCTGGACGATTATATTCGCCGCCCATCTCTATGGGCACGCCTGTACGTATGAGATAGAAGAGCCGCAGCGATGCTTTGGCGATGTCACTGTAGGGACGCTCGTCCACGGTGAGTGTGCACGTCTCCTTGCCCACGCTCACCTGATAGCGGCCCTGCTCTGTCAGACTGCTGAGGTCTACGATGTAGCGGGTCTTGCCCGACCACGGCGAGACGGCCTTGCGCACCGTCTTCGGCTTCACCACCTTGCCATCGGGCGTGGTCACGCGCACCTTGCCGGAGGGATTCACGCCCTCTACGACAATCATTTTCTCCTGGTTGGGATAGCAGCCCACCTGATTGCGGCGTATCTGCACGTCGTCCTTGGCATGCGCGCAAACAGCTGCAAAGGCCACAGTCATTGTCAGTATCAGTCCTTTCATAGTTTATTGAATCATTGAGTTGACGATTTCCATCAGTTCCTCCGAGGGCTGGGTGGCGTCGCTGACCGGCACGAGATACCACCTGACACGCCAGCGCAGCTCCTCGCCGGGCTGCAAGAGCTTGTAGGCGCCCTGGCTCTCCAGTTCGAGATAGGTCTTGCCACGGATGACGTAGACCTGCACCTCTGCCTCTCCTGGTGCGGGCTGTCCGGCCTGCAGGTTGTCGAAATCCTTCACCAGCAGCAGGCCGTCGGCGCAGTAGGCCAGCCAGCCCATGCCGTCGGCGTTCACCTTGCGGTTTTGCTCTGCCTCGTCGGTCTTATACCAGGCGGCGCCATGAGCACTCTCGAAGGTCATCAGGCCTGCCGGCCAGATGCTGTCGACGGGAGCCTGGAAGAAGATGAGACCGTCGCCGTTGGGCACACGGGTGATCTCCCACGGTGCCACGCTGCGCGGCTCGCTGCCCTCGTTCTTGATGCTGTAGGTGATGGTGAAGTTCGGGTCGATGCCCTTGCCGCCCATGCTCGGATACTCCACCTGAAAGACCTTGCCGACGCTGAGTCCCAGGCGCTCCGACACGTGGCTGCTGAGAACCAGGCGGTCCTGCCGCTGATCCTTCACCCTGTAGGGATGCTTATCGAACTCAGGCACCGGCGGCCAGTTCCATTCCTTCTGCGGACTGGTCCAGAACGTGCTGCCGAAGGACTCCGGCCATCGCGACTGCGACAGCACCTCCTTGTCCTGATACTTCAACGACAGGATTTTGCCGCCCTTCGTGGCATTGATGACCATGCTCACCCGGCCACTCTTCAGGGTGAACAGCTGTTCGCCCTCCACGTTTTGTGCCAATGCCTGCCGTTGCGGGAGAACCGCAACGCACACCACCAGCAAAGCTAAATAAACAATTCTTTTCATGTGGCTAATATCGTTTGGTTGGTATCTATCCTTCAACAAAGTTTTCAATAACTGCTGCAAAGATACACATTATTCCTTTATCCTCCAAGAAAATGGGGAAAAACATTTCAGGGCGCCACCCGCCAATACGGCGGGGGCGCCCTGAAACTGCTGTTATGAAGGGTTGAGCGGCTTACCACTCCTCTTCTTCTTCCTCCTCATCGTCCCAGACATTGCGGCGGCGGCGACGGGAGAAATTACCAGGATCGTTTCCTCCGTTTTCTACCTCATCAAGGTTTGTTGGCTGCTTGGGATTTGGAGAACCATTGCATATCTGACTTCCAATGGCCAAGAACACTATATCCGTTGAAGGATTAATATATTTTTTCTTCATAATGTCTAATCCTATTATTAAAATTCATAATTATATTTAATTACTTCACCACAACCTTCTTGCCATTCTGGATGTAGAGGCCCTTCTGAGCCTTCATCACACGCTGGCCACCCATATTGTAGATAGCTTCACTGTTAGCAGATGCTGGTTCAATCTCATTGATACCTGTCACCACATCGTCGCCGAAGTTGAACGACACACGGGCACCTTCAGGTACAGTGGATTCGTTTACTAAGTAGGCACGGAAGGCCTTAGCACTTGAAGGCAAGCCACTGGCAGCCGTGTGATAGTAGAACTTAGTTCCATTGATGAGAGCAAAGTCAACATCGGTCAAGTCGGTAGTGGCAGCATAAGTGCCCTTGAAGGTGTACTTAATATTCTCATTACCATCAGCTGTGATGGTGACATCCTCCAAGGCATTGGCACTGAGCATGACAGGATTCTCAACAGTATGTCCCAAAGCGCTAACAGTCGTTGAATATGAAGTGCCTGGATTCTTTAGATATACCATGAACGGGCGTCCAGCCTTAATTTCAGTTGCTGGCGTAAAGTTCAAGGTAACGCCGGCAGGGTCAGAGGTGATACTCGAGAAGTCCATAACTCTATCGTCTTTCACGCCAAGCAATGTCTTAACTTTAAGCATACTGCTTGCATCAACATCGAAGGGCAGTACCATGCCGTTCCAACCCTGCACCGTAGTGCGGTTGAAGGTGACATTGGCGTACTGAAGGACCGGAGTATAGTCTTCGTTTTCAGAGATAGTGATATTCTGGGCAACAGCTTTCTTCAGCACGATGTCAGAGATAGCAATCTGGTTTTGTGATGTTGTGTTCTGACGATAGAAAGAAAGCACATAGTCGCCATCAGAGGGAATGGTAATGTATCCCTTATAACTGCTCCAAGAGTCAGGGTTTGTATGAGCTTTGTTGTCCTTGGCAGTAACTTTTGCAGGATTGACTTCAGCTTGAACCTCATCACAATATACCTTAATGTCACGTGTACCTAATTCATTCCAGCCTCCATAGATGAAGTCAAGTTCGTAAACACCGGCTTTAAGAGGCATGGTATAGCCTGTCTCAGTTCCATACTCGGTAGTGAACTTTGCAAACATACAAGCAGTCTGGGATGTGGCATTAACACCTGCATTGTTGCCCATATTCGTTGAGTTGTAAACACGGGTATTGTATCCGAGGTTTGTCCATCCAACAGGAACGATATAATTTCCTTCTGTATCTGTTGTCAAGTCGAATGAGCCGTCATAAACAGCGTTCACCTCCTCAGTGTTGGCAGTCCATATGGCACTTGTCAGTGTGTTAATTGCTGTCTGCACATCTTCCTGTGCGAGATACTCGTATTTCTGGTCGATAGCCTTGGCTTCTTTCAGAGTAATCAGAGCTTCAACGTTGTTGTAAGGAGCATATTCACCTTTCTCGAAGCCCAGTTTCTTGGTTTCAGCAGCACTGATAGCACTGTTCAGTGCAGCAAGATCCTCGGCAGTAGCCACAACGATGCCTTCACCCGGATTAAGATCACGCACCTTAGTATATTTCACATTCTTGAATGACAACCAAGAAATGTTGGTTTCTTTATCGACAACAACATTAAACTTCAATACGCCGTCAACCACCAAACCTTCAGCCTCAAAGTTTCCAAGTGTAAACGGTGAATTATCGTTAACCCTCTCACCTTCTGTAACGTCTTTAGGTTCGCCCTCATTTACATTAATGCTGATACCCGAAGCGTCAGTTGCATCTACGTCGCTTTTGGCACGTACACGCACCAGAGTAGAAACTTTATACAGGCCATTGGGAAGGTTGGTTAACGTACCAGTCCAAGTAGTGGGGCTCAAAGAACTGGCATCACTTACCCAATACTCATAGAAAGGAACAATGAAGGCTGAGCCATCATTTTCGCCCTCTACAGACCATGTATTGACGACAAGGTTTTGTCCGTAGTCGTTCAGGCCGAAGCCGTTCTCTAAGTAGTTGACAGCAGCACCGTTAGGATTAGCACGGTTACCAGTGACTGCAGTTCCAAGAGTTACTCCGGCAGAGGCAGCCTCTTCCTGAGTGAGTGTGCCAGCATCATACTTGTCTGAGACAGCCTTGATGGCATTTTCAAATGTTTCAATGGCAGCGGCTGAAGCAAAATTGTGAGCCTCCTTAATAGCATTGGCATCGCCAATAGCCTTATTAGCAACGCTGTAAGCGTCTATGGAAGCCTGTGCATTGGCGATAGCCTGTACAGCAGCATTGTAGTTGGCTACATTCTTTTCATTGCTATATTTAGCTATTGCATCAGTCTGAGCCTGAGCCACCTCAGCATTCATCTTGCCTTCTACAGCTGTCACGGCAGGCAGAACTTCATTGCCACCGACATAGATGAGTTCAAAGTCATCGGCCATAAAGAAGGAGTATCCCTTACCAATATTCGTCACTTTGAAGGTGATGTCACCCTTGTCCATAATGGCAAATTCATTGACGAGCTGGTAGCTCTTACCATCACTTTCCTCAGGAGCAATACTCACCACATGACCGTTCACGTCAAGATTGATGGTTGTGCCATCGCTATATCCTGACACCCATCCTTTCAGCTGGTACAGGCCTTCTGGCATACAGCTGATGGTCTGAGAGACGTCCAGCGTCTTGACGGTGTTTGCCCAGGTGTTGAAAATCTTGTCTCCTGCAATGTGATCCATATAATAGGTCTTCCCTGACTCCTTTGGGTTGGTCTTTACACCTGTGTCGTTGCCCCGCGTGGCAATAGACCATCCTGTAAGGTCACCTTTTTCAAACGATGGGTTCACAATGAGTGAAGTCAGATTCACATTCGTGCCACCATTAATGGTGGAAACGGCAGTAGTGTAATTGTAGTACTTGGCGGCTGCAGCAGCGGCTGCGGCAACAGCATTCTTCAAATTATTAGTAGCATCATCAAGTTTAGATAGTGCGTCCTCAGCCGAAAGATTAATCGTGTTGGCTACAATAACCTCGTTGAGCGTATTCCAGTCTTCGGGGAAGAGCTTGCTCTCATAGCCCTGGGCTTCAGCCAAAGCCTCATTGTAGGCTGCGATGTTGGCAGCCTCGGCCTTTGCTGTTTCGATGTCGCTCTGCAAGTTGGTGATGATTTCATCCAAGTTTTCGCTATTCACTGTAGCGCTGTTGCCAGCTGTGATATGGTCGGCAAACGTTGCATAGGTTCCGGCTGTAATCTGGTTTTCGTAGCCAGTCAGTGTTTCGACCAGTGATTTGATTTGGTTCACCTTAATCTGGTTGGGATGCACGTCGCCCTTAAGCAGCGGGTTTGCAAGGCTGACCCAGTTCTGTTTTGCACCTTCGACAGATGAGCTGAAGCTGATGGTGACGGGTGTGTCGTCTGCAGTCACCTCAAAGGCAATGTAACGATATTCCCATCCATAGCCAACGCCATTATTGGCATATTGGCCACTACTTGCATAGCTGCCGACACCGGCAGTCGTGATGCCGTAGCCCGAGGCACCCTTGTTAGGCAGTGCCACAGTGACGTCGTCGCCGCCGCCCACCTTGACAGTCATGGTCGAAACGACTGCGGCAGAGGCACGAGCCGTGATACTCATCACATATTTACCTTTTGGCAGTGTGACCGTCTCAGTAGCGGCATGGCTCCAAGAGTCTTGTCCCCATTCTGCGCCGCTCTGCTCGTAATAGGTCTGACCAGACTTACCGTTCCAGTGCTCATTGGCAGTCATAGTTACATAGTTGGTGGAAGCCCACTTGGTCATATCCTGGTTGAGCAGGGTCGAGTAGTCGTATGGATAGTCGTTAGCGAATACAGAATAATCATTCTCGTATGCATTATGGATGCCTATGGTCAAGTTGCTGATGGCCTCAGCGACATCGTCATTCAATGCAGTATCATAGACTGCCTGAGCATCATTGACAGCACTATTATACATAGCCGTGCTGGCCTCAAACACAGTGGTGTAGATGGTGTGGTTGTTGGCGTTGGTGATAGCAGACAGCAATGCCTCGTAGCTTGCAATAGAAGCATTGGCATTGGTAATGGCAGTGTTCAGAGCATTGTAGTTGGCAATGGTCTTGTTTCCATCGAAAGTGCTGATTGCCGAAGTCAGGGCGCTCTTCGCAGGGTTGCCCATCTTGCTGTCCTTGATGCTGTTAGCTCTGTCGAGGATATCAGTAGCATCTTCGTCAGACACTTTGTCGGTGTAGTAGGTCAGCGTGAAATAACCAAACGGGCACCACATTTCTCCGTCATACCAAGTATCCTGCTTTACGCCGAGATTTAAAGAACCGTCGGTGACATAAGTGTAGAATGAGCTTGTATATGCAGCAGCGTTGTTTTTGATTTGAGTACGATCGTTTGCCTTTGCCTGAACGTCTATCCAGTGGATGAACTCTTCCTTTGCATCATTGGCAAAGACATAGGCTGGACTACTTGTCTGCTCTGAGGTCAGTTTTTCAGATGCACCATTTCCTTTTGGACGGAAAGTGCCAACAAAGGTCACCTTGTAAAGACCTTTGGGCAGACCACTCACTGTCTGAGAAGCGACAACACAACCATTCCAAACTTCAGCCATTGTTCCATTTTCCGAACTAAATTTTTGGTCTCGCTGATTTGGCTTTACTGCTGTCCAGCCATTGGTGTTACCTGCATTCAGTGCAGCATTTGTTATACTGCTTGTGTAGTCTTTAGAAATGAATTGGTTTTCATCCGTGATGATAGCCTCAAGGTCCGAAACCGTAGTTACGGAATAGTTCAATAGTGTGGCGAAAGATGCAGCTTTGCTATTCTTGTATGCTTGAATGGCAGCATCATATTTCTCTTTGGTAAGGAATTTCCATACGGTGGCTTCATCAACATTAGTAGTAAATCCGATACCCTTTACTCCATAGCCATTTGCAGTCTGATTATTGCAGATATAACGCGTATTATTATCTTTGACTGCACTTAAGAGGTATCCATCACCAGAAGGTGATAATTTAATCTCAGATGCGGCCTGGTCACAATAGCCATCATGTTCAACAATGTTTAGGCCGAGGTTTGCATTGTTTACCTTATTCCACATGATGTTTTTTAACTTGTAAACACCTTCAGCGGCATATACAGCCTCGAAGCCGACACCACCAACATCCTGAACAGTGGCTTGTGTGCCCCAATTAGCTCCTTGACTGATAAATTCCCCCGTAGCTGCATCCTGAATCCAGTACACAGTACCATTAGTCAACTGGGCGCTTGCATTCAATCCTAGCATAGCAGCCGCAGCGATCAATAATAGTTTTAGTTTTTTCATAAGATATAGTATTAGTTAGTAAAAAAGATGATTGTAGCTATTTAAATGTCATGCTCTGTTCGCTGAATAGCCCTGTGCTGGAAACGGTGGTCACCTCTGTGACACCTACTGCCATAGAACGGATGCTCTGTTGGCTTTGCTTGGGAGCGTGGGCGTATGGTCTGCGGCAGGCCGCAAGCGAGACGCTGGTTTTCCCGTAAATGTTTAGAGACTGCAAAAATAGGGAAAAAATATGAAACGGCCAAATATTTGAATGACTTTTTGAAAGAAGAATTATCGGTTGTGCTTTAGGAAGGAAGAAATGTTCAACCACCCAAGCGGAACATAAAACGGAAAAACCATAGCGAATGTCAGGCGCAACTGTAAATAATTTTTCTCAAAAAAAAGGTACATGAAAAATGCACGAAATAGAGCGGGAAAAGGTCCGTTCTGCCTTGCTACCGGACAAAAGGAGAGGATCACCGAAAGCCAAACAACAGCAAAAATTGCACAGACATAGCGCATCTGTGCAGCTTTTTATGCTCTAAACGGGTTCATTTGGGTTAAAAATCAGCGTTTGCATTTTCAAAAAGAGGCACCGCGTAAAAAAATCTAAGCCCCTTTTGAAAAAATCTAGGCTGGATTTTTTTGCGTCGAATTGGCGTTTTTTCAAGGGGAGGAGCAACGTGTTTAAAACCAGCCAGATAGCCAATTTTGAAATCCAGGCGTTTTTCCCACCAAATTCACGTTTGGTGAATTTCGAGCGAAATATGAGGGTAGTTAATCGGATGTTTTGTCAAAAATATTTATCACAAGAACCATATTTATGAATAACTTGAATTATTCTTGCGCCCCTTCGGTAGCAAGAATAATTCAAGTTAACTCCTTTAACTCCTTTAACTCCTTTACTCCTTTAACTCCTTTAACTCCTTTAACTCCTTTAACTCCCTTAACTGATTATTGGCGTCGGCGGTCGCTGTTGCCCCACTTCTTGTCGTAGCGTCCCTCGGTGTCGACCTTTCCGCCGAACATATTGAGGCGATAACGCACGTGGAGCATGGCGTAGCTGTTGATGCTGTTGTAGCGTGTGTCGCTGCGCCCGTTGGCGTTGACCCACCGCTCGTAGTTCGACTGCTGGCCGAGGAGGTCGTAGAAGTTGAGGGCCACGACGAGTGTCTTGCTTTTGAGGAAGGTCTTCGATACTTGTCCGTTCCAGATGAGCTCGTTGGTGTTCGACGACGGGTCGTTGTATCCTCGCCGGCTGTTCTCGTGCAGGTTGGTGGAGATCTCGAATCCGTTGGGCAGCCGGAACATCACCTGTCCGCCGTAGCTGAAGCGCCACGTGTCGAGGTTGGCATTGGGCTGCAGCTCGTTGCGCGAGTGCTGGTAGTTGACGTTGCCGTCGAGGGTCACCTCGAGCCAGTCGTTGCGGAAGCTGGCGTTGAGGCGCTGGTTGATGTTAGTGGTCTTCGTGGTGTTCTTCTGCGCATCGGCCAGTCGCTGGCTGACATAGCTCACATAGTGGTTGTAGCGCAGACGGGTGTCGGTGCCTACGTTCCAGTGTGCGGTGCTGTCGATGGCCGTGTTGAAGGTGAAGCCTCCGTCGGCGTTCCAGTTGCCGTTGATGTTCTCCGGGCGCGACTCGCTACCGCCGGTCTCCGCGTTGTAGCGCACGAGGTTGGAGATGCTGTTGCGTATGTGCCGGTAGTTGCCGTAGAGGACGATGCTGCGCTTGTACTTCTGTATATAATTATTGTAGTACACATTGAGCGAGTTGGTGAACTGCGGCTTCAGTCCCGGGTTGCCGCTGGTGATGTAGAGCGGGTTGGAGTCGTCGCGTATGTCGAGCAGCTGGGTGATGTCGGGCTGTCGGGTGTCGCCGCGGTAGTGCAGCCAGATGCTCTCCTGGTCGCTGAACTTATAGTGGAAGTCGA
>JAEEGK010028581.1_pt1 | contig 11182 bp, 7 predicted proteins | sample 8958771 | NCBI WGS metagenome assembly JAEEGK01 (sample SAMN16246547, study PRJNA631951) | gut metagenome | biome: gut microbiome; feature: rumen; material: SC-attached | host: Bos | place: Iran: Karaj | collected 2018-10 | reverse complement strand
CCGTCCATGAAGACCACATGCCCGGAGACGCTGCGTGCAAAGTCGATCTCATGCGTGACGATGACCATGGTCATCTTCTCTGCGGCAAGCTCCTTCAAGACCTTGAGGATCTCTGCCGTGAGCTCGGGGTCAAGCGCCGAGGTCGGCTCATCGAAGAAGAGCATGCGCGGCTTCATTGCCAGTGCCCGCGCGATCGCGACACGCTGCTGCTGACCGCCCGAAAGCTGATAGGGGTAATAATCGCCCTTATCGGCAAGCCCCATTTTCTGAAGGAGCTGCTTTGCTTCCTGCTCGACCTCTGCCTTGTCGCGCTTCAGCACATGGATCGGCGCATCCGTAAGATTCTTCATCACGGAATAATGCGGGAAGAGATTGAAATTCTGGAACACAAGCCCGAAGGTGTGCTTGATCTCTCTGAGCTCATCCTTCGCCACATAGCAGGGCTTGCCGTCCTGCTCGGTGACTGCCTGCTTGCCGCAGTAAGTCATCGTGCCGCCGTCGATGGTTTCCAGCATCGAAATGCAGCGCAGAAATGTAGATTTTCCGGATCCGGAGGGTCCGAGGATCGAGACGACCTCGCCCTCCCCGACAGACATGCTGATATCCTTCAGCACCTCGAGCTCGCCGAAGCTCTTTTTGACATTTTTCACTTCAAGCAGATTCACGGTTGACCCCTCCTTATCTGAAGTAATTCATTTTCTTCTCGATGCGCTCCATCACGAACGCCACGACGAAGTTGAAGACATAGTAGAACAGACCCGCAACAAAAAGCGGCAGGATTGTCGTCTCAGCAGCTGCGACCTGCTTTGCCAGCGTGAACATTTCTGTATAGGAAATTGCAAATGCGAGCGACGTATCCTTGACCAGCGTGATGACCTCATTCGTCACAGGCGGGATGATGTTTTTCACCATCTGCGGGAAAACGATCCGGCAGAAGGTCTGCGCCTTAGTGTAGCCGAGGATTTCGCATGCCTCATGCTGCCCGACCGGCACTGCCTGAATGCCTGCGCGGTAGATCTCCGCAAAATATGCGGCATAATTGAGCGAGAATCCGATGATCACGGCATAAAAGCGGTATCCCGGAGGTGTTGACAGGCCGAAGATAAAGTGCGGCCCGAAGAAAACGACCAGTAATTGCAGCATCAGCGGCGTACCGCGGACAATGGAGATGTAGAGCTTCACGAGCCAGCTCAGCGGCTTGAACTTCGACATTCTGCCGAACGCGACCAGCAGACCCAGCGGCAGCGCGAAGAGCAGCGTCAGGAAGAAGATCGCGAGCGATGCGCCGACGCCCTTAAGGAGCTGCTTGCAGATGCTCAGGAGCTTTTCGCCGAAGGGCGTTTTCTCGCGCACAACCGCATCCTTCGTGGAAGAATCGTGCGAAAGGCAGACACTCTCAGAGAGCCCCCATTCCTCTGCAATCTTCCCGAAGGTGCCGTCATCAAGCATGGAGAGCAGCGTGCCCTGCACCTGATCGCGCAGCTCTGTATTGCCTTTCAGGAAGCCGATGCCGTATGCCTCAGAGGAAACGCGCTCCGAAAGCATCACAAAGTCTCCGCCGCGGGCTTCCATTTCATATTTTGCAACGCCGATATCCATGCAGATCGCATCGACAGCGCCGCTCTGGAGATTCAAGAATGCGGTGTTGTAATCGCCGACCTGCTGGAGGTCCTTGAAGGAATCCGCAAGCACGACATTCTTTTGTTCGGCATCCTCGCCTGTAAATGCAGCCAGCGCGGAGCTGTCCGCCTGCACAACGACAATCCTGTCCGCCAGATCAGAGAGCGCTGAAATGCCGGAATCCGCCATAACCACAACGACCTGAGAGTTATCCACATACGGCACAGACCAGGTGTAATCATCCTCTCTGCCGTTGATCGTAAAGCCGTTCCAGATGCAGTCGATCGCGCCGGTGCTGAGCTCCATATCCTTGGAATTCCAGTCGATGGGCTGCTTTTTCAGCTCCCAGCCGCGCCGCTTGCAAACCTCCTCCGCAAGGGAAAGGTCAAAGCCGACATATTCGCCCGCTTCATTCTTATAGCCGTAGGGCGGGAATTCCGCATCAAAACCGACCGTAAATGTCTTTCGGTCATCGGAACCGTTCTCCGCAGCAGGCGCTTTCAGACAGACACTGTCCTCAAGCTCCCAGTCCTTTGCAATCTTCCCGAAGGTGCCGTCGGAGAGCATCTCATAGAGCGTCTCCTGCACCTGATCGCGCAGCTCTGTGTTGCCTTTCAGGAAACCGATGCCGTATTCCTCGGAGGAAACATGCTCCGAAAGCATATGAAATGTATCCCCGCGCGAAGCAATCTCATAGTTTGCAACACCGATGTCCATGCAGATCGCATCGACAGCACCGCTCTGGAGATTCAGAAACGCGCTGTTGTAATCGCCGACCTGCTGAAGATCCTTGAAGGACGCCGCAAGGTCAATGTTCTCCTGCTCTGCATCCTCGCCGGTGAACGCCGCCAGCGCAGAACTGTCCGCCTGCACCGCAACAATTTTGCCGGAGAGGTCGCTGAGCGCTGAGATTCCGGAATCCGCCCGCACGACCACCACCTGAGAGTTATCGACATACGGCACAGACCATGTGTAATCATTCTCTCTGCCGTTGATCGTAAAGCCGTTCCAGATGCAGTCGATCGCGCCGGTGCTGAGCTCCATGTCCTTGGAATCCCAGTCGATGGGCTGCTTTTTCAGCTCCCAGCCGCGCCGCTTGCAGACCTCCTCCGCAAGAGAAAGGTCGAAGCCGACATACTCGCCGTCCTCCGTCTTATAGCCGTAGGGCGGAAATTCTGCGTCGAAACCCACAGTGAATGTCTGTGTCTCCGCAGAGACCGGCAATGCACCCGGCAGAAGCATCAGCGCAGCCGCCGCAGCAAGCATTCCTGCTGCAAGTCGTTCTTTTGTCATGTTTTGCACCTCACATTTTTGCCAAAATCGCAGAAAATTTGCGTATATTACCATTCTATCACATTATTCCGCTAAAGTCAAGGCAAAGAATAGGCAGCATGAATTTTTCTGAGATTCATTTTTTACACTTTATATGCACTTTTGATATTGTAAACTATCCTGATCTGTGGTAATATATAATCATTCCACAGGATGGCAACATCCTGTTTGCATCCGGTTTTTGCGATGCCTCTTTCCGGATGCAATCCCCCCCACTTCTGCGGTTCCGATTCCGGATGCCGCATTTTTTTTGCCCTGAAACAGATACAAGAAGACCCGGCAGCGCGATACTGCCGGGTCTTTCGCTATGCTGCGGATTAGCTCTCAGCGCCGATACCCGCAGTCTTATAGATAAACTTCACTTCGCCGTCCATGCCGTCCGAGAGCCCCGAGAAGCTCTTATAATGCTTTGCGGCATTCACGGTTGCACGGAATCTCTCAACGAGCCCGCTGAGATCGCCGTTCACGGCATCGCTGAGCTTTTTGATGCCCTGCTCATTGAACTGATTGAGCCCGTCGGAAAGCTGCATCGCGCCGTCCTTCAGCTGCTCCACGCCGCTCACAAGCGCCGGGGTACCGTTCTCCATTTTCAGAATGCCGTCATAAAGCGACTGCATGCCGGTGTTCAGATCGTTTGCGCCCTTTTGCAGTTCACCTGCGCCGCCGCCGAGCTTATCCGCACCGGATTTCAGTGCGCCCGCGCCGCCGTCCAGCTTTTCAGCGCCGTCTTTCAGTGCTGCCGCACCGCTGTCGAGCTTTGCAGCACCGTCCGCAAGGGCACCCGCGCCGCCGCTGACCTGCGCAGCACCGTCCGTGAGCGCACCGGCACCTGCACAGAGCTCCTGTGCACCGGCGGCTGCATCGGATACACCGGCTGTATACTGCTGCAAGCCAAGATAAAATGCGTTGTAGCTGTCAAGCTGCGTTTTCAGCGAAATGAGCGCCTGTGCGCCCGCAGATGCTTTTCTGAGCTCCGTCTGCACGGTCTCGCCCGCCATGTTATCCGCGATCGCCTTCTGTACCTGTGCTTCGGTGTTCTGCGAAATCGCTGCCTGTACTTCTGCGGTCTGCATCTGTGCATCGGTATTCTGTGCGGTCAGTGCGGCGATTTTTGCCTGCACCTCGTCGCCCGCCATCTGATCTGCGACCGCCTGTGCGACTGCACCCTCTACGGCGGCTTCAATCGCTGCCTGCTGCTCTGCCGGGACCATGCCCGCTGCAACAGCCTGCGCATACTGCTCTGCTGTCATGCCGGCCGCCTGCGCGATCACTGCTGCACGGATCGTCTCGCGGTTTGCTTCGACCTGCTCTGTGACAGCTTCCTTTACCTGCTCCGTGACCGCTGCCGAGACCTTTTCAGCGACCTGTGCGCGGACAGCCTCGGTAACCTTCTCCGTGATCATCGGGCGGTTTGCCTCAACAGCAGCGGTGACCTTTGCAAGCGCAGTCTGATAAACCGCATCTGCATCCAGATCAGCGATCAGCGTATTCAGCGCATCTGCATAGTTTTCAGGCGTGAGCACAGGGCAGTCAAGCCCCGAAGCCAGAATCTGCGTCTCCGCAGTCGCAAGCAATGTATCGAAGACCTGCTTCGCGCCGCCGTTCAGCGCATCGTTGTTTGCTGTCAGCGTGCCGAGACCCTCTGTGAGCTTCGTCATGCCCGCCTGCATCTGCGCCGCGCCGTCATAGAGCGATGCGGTGCCGTCTTTCAGCGCGCCTGCACCGTTCGCAAGATCCGAGGTGCCGTTTTTCAGCGTGCCTGCACCGTTTGCAAGATCGGCTGTACCAGTTTTCAGCGTGCCTGCGCCGTCTGCGAGCTGCTCGGCGCCGTTCCGGAGCGTCCCCGCACCGTCTGCGAGCTTCGCGCTGCCGTCCCTGAGCTGCTTTGCGCCGTCTGCAAGCTGATGAATGCCGCTCACCAGTGCATCGGACTTTTCAAGCAGCGTGGAGAGGCCGCCGTAAAGCTGCGAGCTGCCGTCAATCAGCTGCGACATCGCATCGCTGAGCTGATCTGCCGCACCCGTCAGATCATCGAGACCGCTGAGCTTTTCGGTGTCCACATCATTGAAGATGCCGTTTGCCGCGATCGTGACGGTCATGCTGAGGCTGAAATCCTCCGCATCCGCAGTGATCTCCACATGATCCGGAATTTCGAGCTTTTCTGCATCGAGCGCGAGATTCTCCTGAAGCCCCGGCAGCGCGAGACCCGCAACGATTGTGCGGTTTCCGTCATTCAGAATCTTGCCGCTGCTGACCGTGACATTGCTGAAATGATCGTTGTCGAGCATCACGCCGGTAAGCATCGCAAACGGGACATAGATCTTTTCCTGCTTTCCGTTGATTTCCACCGTCTCATATTTGTTGTTCGTATAATCAAAACGGATCGTGACCCTGCCGCTCTTTCCGGCAAGCTCCTCCGCGGAAATGTCCTTTCCGTCGAGCTGATAGCTCACGCGCAGATCAACCGGGAGTTCATCGGAGCTCATGCCCTCGTAATAGATGTCTTTCCCTTCGGCATCCCAGACCAGCGCACCGTCACCGTCCACAGTATATCCCGCATCATCCCGCACATTCTGCACATCGGAGAGGTCGGTGCTGTCAGTAACGGAGCCTGCCGCAAGCGTATTTTTCAGCCAGTCGCTGACGATGATCTTCTGCACGGCGCCGTCTGCCTCCGCGATCACATAGACCGTCTCGTCCTTGACAGGCTCCTTTGTCTCCGTCTCCGCTGCCGGTTTCGTTTCTGCTGTCTCTGCGGCATCGGCAGCCTTTTCTGCGCGCTTTGCGGCAAGTGCGCTTGCACCCACGCCCGCGCTGCCGATGCAGAGCACCGCGCAGACCGCCGCTGCCGCATATTTCAAAGTTCTTGTTTTCATGCGAAATAACCCTCCTTCGGCGCATTTGCGTGCTTGACACCATGCGGCATGCCGAGCGTTGTACGGCAGATCAGCTTGTCGCAGAGCAGAAGCATTGCAGGCAGAATCAGAATCACACAGCACATGCTGATCACTGCGCCTCTTGCAAGCAGCATGCAGATGGATTTGATCATATCAATATCGGAATACATCGCAACACCGAATGTCGAAGCGAAAAGCCCGAATCCGCTGACAACGATCGAAGGAATTGAAGTCGCGAGGGCGGTGCGCACGGCATGGTGCTTGCCTTTGCCGCCGATGCGCTCCGTCTTGTAGCGCGTTGTCATCAGGATCGCGTAGTCAACGGTAGCACCGAGCTGAATGGTGCTGATGCAGATCGGCGTGATGAACGCGAGGCTTTCGCCGAGATAATGCGGGATGCCGAGGTTAATGAAAATCGCCAGTTCAATCACCGCGATCAGAATGAACGGGAGCGAAATGCTCTGCTCAACGACAGCGATGATCAGGAAAATGAGCACAATCGAGATCATGTTGACGACCTGGAAATCGTGATCGGTTGTTTCGATCAGATCTTTCATGCAAGGCGCCTCGCCGATGAGCATTGCGGTGTTGTCATAATCCTTGATGATCTCATTCAGCGTGTTGACCTGCGCATTGGCTTCATCGCTTGCAATTTCGTATTCCGAGGAGACGAGCATCAGCTCCCATTTATCGGAGCGCAGCAGTGAGGTGACTTTCTCAGGAAGCATCTCCTCCGGAATGCGCGAGCCGACAACGGATTCGAGCCCGATGACATATTTGATGCCGTCCACCTGCTCCATCTCCGCCATCATCTGCCGCTTGGTCTGATCGGACAGACCGGCATTGACCATCAGCATGTGCGTCGATGCCACATCAAAGGTCTCTGAGAGCTTCTTGTTTGCCACTGCATAGTCAAGATCCTGCGGCAGGCTCTCTGCAAGATTATAATAGACCTCGTTCTGCGCCTTCTTGTAGCCGCTGTATGCAGGCGGCACCAGAGCGATAAAGAGCACCAGAAACACCGGGAATACCTTTGTTGCTTTCTTCGCGAAGCCGTCCATATTCGGGAGCAGTGCGCGGTGCTTTGTCTTTTGCAGCGGTTTATCGAGCACAAGGATCAGCGCCGGGAGCACGGTCACACAGCCAAGCACGCCGAGCACAACACCCTTTGCCATTGTAATGCCGAGATCCTTGCCGAGCGTGAAGCTCATGAAGCACAGTGCGATGAATCCGGCGACCGTTGTGACAGAGCTGCCGACCACGGAAGTGAGCGTCTGACTGATCGCCGCCGCCATCGCATCCTTATGATCTTCATGCTCACGGAGCTGTTCGTTGTAGCTGTGCCAGAGGAAGATGGAGTAATCCATCGTGACCGCAAGCTGCAGGATCGCCGCAAGGCATTTTGTGATGAACGAGATCTCGCCGAAGAAATAATTGGAGCCGAGATTCAGCAGGATCATCGCGCCGATGCTCAGCAGGAACACAAGCGGCACAAGCCAGCCGTCGAGAAAGATCTCCATTGCAAGGCAGGCAAGCACGACCGCCAGCGCGACATAGATCGGTTCCTCGCGTTCGCAGAGGTCTTTGAGGTCGATGACCATTGCCGTCATGCCGGATACAAAGCACTGCTTTCCTGCGGTCTGCCGGATCTGCCGCACAGCTTCCAGCGTGCCGTCCTCCGACATGCCGCTGTCGAAGAACACCGCCATCATGGTTGCATTGTCCTTGTTAAAGGCGTCGTAGAGCTTCTCCGGGAGCATCTCCATCGGAATTGAGAGATCCGCAACGGAATCGTACCAGAGCACGGAGTCTACATGCTCAATGCCCTCAATCTTCGTGCGCAGTGCCGAAACATCCTTTTCCGGCATATCCTCCAGCACGAGGAATGTGAACGCGCCCTTGCCGAAATCCTCTTTCAGCACCTCCTGCCCGATCATCGTATCCATATCCGACGGGAGGTAGGTCAGCATATCATAATTGATGCGCGTCGATACCATGCCGAATACGGAGGGAATCATCAGCAGAAGCGTGACGATCAGGATCGGGATCCGGTATTTCACTACCGCTTTTCCGAACTGCATATCTGTCATTCTCCTTCCGTAAATGTAGCTTCGATCAGGTCGGGCTTCTGGTTCTTCGTGATCTTCACGGTCATAATCACCGTGATCAGATTCAGCACACCCTCAGCCAGCAGCACCAGCCCGAAGCAGCGCGTCAGAAGCCGGACGCTTTCCGCCGGGCAGAACACCAGCAGAAGCCCGAGCGCCAGCGTAAGGGCTGCCGTTCCTGCGATGAGCCAGCTGTTTCGGATGCCGAAACGGCGTGAATCCGCGGCAATCCGCAGCTTCATCAGCCCGTCCGCGATCACGCAGATGCCTGCCGCGATACTGAGCACATGCAGCAGATTCTGCGACTTTGTCAGCGTTACAATGCCAAGCACGATCAGCACGATGCCGTAGATCAGATCAAACTGAAACGCCAGACGGTAGAGATCCTTCGAGAAGTATCCGATCAGACGGAAAACGCCGCTGAGCGTCAGCACGATGCCGACAAAATCACCGACGAGAGCCGTGCTGACATCCGGCTTCACGAGCAGTCCGATGCCCGCCGCAATCAGTGCGGCAGCAAGCGCGATGTTGCCGATCTTCGCTGTCCGCATCGGTACCACAGAACGCACATATGTCATATCGCTCACCCTTTCTGTTTGCTTATGCTACTATGATACACCGGCTGCGGACATTTTGCAACGGGCACTCTCTGCCGGTATGTCCGAATTTTGCGCACGGAAATGAAATTGTATTAAATTTAGGCATACATGCAGATCTGCACAAAAAAGGCAGGGTACAAAGCCGTACCCTGCCCGATGGATCCTATGCTGTTTACTGCGCCGCATCCTGCGTACAGCGCGCGATCATTTCCTCGACCATGCCCGCCTGAAGCTCACAGATCCGCTGCATTTCCGCCTCGGCTTCCTTCGGCATCCCGCGCCCGACCCATCCGTTGACGAGCCCGAAGCAGACGCATTTGTAGAAGTTCACGACCGTTTTGCGGTCAGAATCACTGATGCTGCGCCCCTCCGTGAGCTTTTCAAGATACACCGAAACAATACGCTCGCAGACCTGCCAGAGATACTGCTCATAGACCGCACGGTTCGCAGAATTATAGATGTGCATGACCGCACGCTTATTCGCCCGTGCAAATTCCATTGCCGCATTCAGCATAGATTCCACGGAGTCGATCGACGGGTATTCGTCGATCACGCGGTTTGCCTCCCCCATCACGATCTCCTCGATCAGCGACGGAATATCTGAAAAATGATAGTAGAACGAATTGCGGTTGATGCCGCAGTCCTCGACGATATCCTTGACAGTGATCTGCTTGAGCGGACGCTCATTCAGCAGCTTGAGAAACGACGATTTGATCGCTGCCTTGGTAAAATTCGGCATATCAGCAGCTCCTTTCTCTCTGTATTATAGCATAATTCCGCCGAAAATGCAAGCTCAGACAGCGCCCGCAAGCACCTTTCTGTAAACCGCCAGCGTCTTCTGATAATTGATCTCCGCGGAAAAACGGCGCTCTGCCGCCCGGTGCGCATTGCGGCTGAGGCGGCCGAGCAGCGCAGGATCGCGGTAAAGCTGCGTGATCCTGTCCGCAAGACTCCTCGGTTCATCCCTGTGATAGATCAGCCCGGTTTTCCCGTTGCAGACAAGCTCCGGGGAGGCACCTGTGTCGGCTGCGATTGGGTCCGGAATGATACAAAACAGGCTTGAAATAGGGAAACATTTGTGGTATAATAAGGTATCATTTATTTTTCGCTGACTGCGAAAGCCCCTGTACCGCTGCCGCAGGAAGGAGCTTGTGCATGCACTTGCGGACAGTTTGCGGAAAAAAGGGCTCTTGAAATCAGTTTTCAAATTCCCGTTTTCCGATGACAGGATCTGCAAGGCAAAAACAATCAACCGGAGTATGTATCGGAGGAATCAATTTGCAGCATTCATTTTTTTCGGATTTCAAGCGGAACATCAAGCGATTTCTGGATACGGCGATCGGAAAAGACGAACTGTTATTATCCGATATCAAGGGCAGTCCGACATATATTTCATTTGATATATTTGACACCCTGCTTCTCCGCAATGTCAGCGAACCAGCTGATGTGTTCCGCATTATGGGAGAACGGCTGGAACAGCCGAAGTTTTATGAGCAGCGGACGAGCGCCGAACAGAATGCCCGTATACACGCACCTGGACATGAGGTAACCATTGACGAGATTTACCGTCAGTTTGAAAACCTTACACCGACAGAAAGAGAACAGTATATTGCCCTTGAACTGGACACAGAAAAACAGCTCTGCCATGCAGATGAGAAAATGCTGCGGTTTTATCATCAGTGCCGTGAACATTATCCTATTGTTCTGATCAGTGACATGTATATGCCGGAGACTTTGATGCGGAAGCTGCTGCTCCACTGCGGGATCACAGGCTTCCGGAAGCTGTATATTTCCTGCGATTTCCGAAGCTCCAAGCGAAGCGGCGCACTATACGATTATGTGCTGTCCAATCTTGGCATTTCAGCCGGAAGCTTGCTGCATATCGGCAATGATTTTGTTTCGGATGATCTGGTTGCACGCAAAAAAGGCGTGAGGGTGCTGAAAGTGAAAACGCGCCGCAGCAGCTGAGAATCGGTTTTGGGGTTACAGACAAAGAAGTCCAGCCCGTTACCGGACTTCTTTGACAATAATATGCTCCTGTCAGGCATCCGATCTGAAAAGCATATGAGCGTTTTTGTACATCATGAACAAAAAATGCGGTTCCATTGACAAAATGGCATAATCGTGCTACAATAAATATACTTATTGATAGAAGAATATTGATATGCGGATTTGAAACGGAGGAAGTGTCTATGAAGATTCTGACAGTCATCGGGGCAAGACCTCAATTTATTAAGGCAGCGGCTGTTTCAAGAATTCTGCGGAAGCATCACACGGAAATACTTGTTCATACAGGTCAGCACTATGATTATGCGATGTCGGATCTGTTTTTTGACGAACTGCACATCCCGAAGCCGGATTATAATCTCGGTATTTCCGGCGGAGGGCACGGCTCCATGACCGGCCGGATGATGATTGCGCTCGAAGAAGTCATGCAGCAGGTACAGCCTGACAGACTACTTGTGTACGGCGACACCAATTCTACCCTTGCGGCTGCACTGACAGGGGTTAAACTGCACATCCCGGTATGCCACGCAGAAGCAGGTATCCGGATTGGTACACTGAAGAATCCGGAGGAGGTTAACCGTATCTGCACAGACCATGTTTCAGCGCTGCTGATGGCAAG
>JAEEGK010028580.1_pt1 | contig 11182 bp, 10 predicted proteins | sample 8958771 | NCBI WGS metagenome assembly JAEEGK01 (sample SAMN16246547, study PRJNA631951) | gut metagenome | biome: gut microbiome; feature: rumen; material: SC-attached | host: Bos | place: Iran: Karaj | collected 2018-10 | reverse complement strand
GACGCCTTGGCTCTGGGCATCAACATTCTCGCCGCCAGCCTCCTGCAATGAAATACGTCCCGCCAACAGTTTCATTCTGGAAATACGATCTTGGAAACGGATGGGAGGCATGGGCCGGTAAGACCGCTGAAGACAATGATTTGCTTTCATTGCGTGTCGCCGCGCAGGAGGACTTTTGGTTCCACATCTTCGGAATGCCCGGAAGCCATGTTCTCCTGAAAGCCGTCTCGGAGGACGCCGGTGAACCGACGCGTGAGCTTCGCGAAAAGGCCGCCGCCGTCGCCGCCTATCACAGCAAGGCGCGCAACGCGGGCAACGTCTCCGTCTCCTGCACACGCGCTAAATTCGTCAGCAAGCCGAAAGGCGCGCATGCGGGGCTTGTCGAAATCCGGCAGGAGACTCATCTGAAAGTAAGACCGTCCATCCCCTGCGAACCAGTGGATGCAAAATTAACAATTAACAATTAACAATTAACAGATTACAATTTACAATTATTAATTAAATATCTTGTCCATACTCGCCCCCAAAAAGAAAAAAGTAAATTATTAATTGTCAATTGTTAATTATTCATTGAAAAAATGCGTGTAAAGAATCTCGCTGAACTAGAAAAAATACTGGCCCGGAAACGAACGCTGACCACCAAGGCCGAATCCGTCGTCGACGCCCCCGAAAAAGTCGAAGTGCCGCAACTGCGTATCATCGGCCTGGACGTGGCGCTCCGTTGCACGGGATGGGGCATTATCGACGCCCGCGCCCACAACAAGCAGGCCGCCGTCGATTGCGGCGTCATCAAGACGGATTCGAAGGCGGCCGTCTCGGAATGCCTGCGGCGTCTTGCGGGCGGCGTCCGCGAACTCGTCGATCTCTACAAACCGGACATCGCCGCCATGGAAGGCGGCTTCTTCTGCCGCAACGTCCGCACGGCCGTCGTCCTCGGCGCGGCCCGCGGCGTCGTCATCGCCACGCTGGCGGAGAAGAAGATTCCCGTCCATGAATACGCCCCGCGCAAAATCAAGCAGGCCATCTGCGGCTTCGGCAACGCCTCCAAACCGCAGGTCGCCCTGCTCGTCTCGCAGATGCTCAACATCCAGACGGACAAGATGGCCTACGACTCCACCGACGCCCTCGCGATGGCGCTGACGCATGCCCAGTTGCTGAACATCGCGCAAGGCATCGGCATTCCGGATCCCATCTAAGTGGTTATTGGTTATTGGTTATTGGTTAGTGGTTAGTATAAGTTCAGACGGTTTCGTGAAGCCATCTGTTCAATCATTTTCGTCCCATTCGTCCCATTCGTCCCATTTCCGATACATTTTATGCGCAAGCAAATTTCCAAAACAAACCAGCCGCTCATTGCGGAACCGCCCCATGGCCACAACTGCTGGAACCTCCGTTGCGGCGGCCGCGGCATCTGCTCATCCTGCCGCGTCACCCTCCTGCAAGGCACGTTCAACGTCGCGGGAAAGACAATGGACGTCCGTCTCGGCATGCCGTTGCAGGCCAACGCCTGCCAGACAACACTGCTAAGCGCCACAGGCCTCATCGACATTCCGGATTCCGCCGTGCTCGCGCAAGGCGGAAACATCGCCAATGAATGGCAGGCCGCCCCCCTGCCCGCCAACGGCCGCCCCGTCGCCGCCGTCGATCTGGGGACGACGACCGTCGTCGCCGTCCGCATTGAAAACGGGCAAGTTGTCCGCACGGCCTCCGCCTTCAATTTGCAGGGCCAATATGGCGACAACGTCATCTCCCGTATCACCCACAGCGGGTCGCCGGAAGGACTTGCGCAATTGCAGAAGGCCGCCGCGAAGACAATCGATTCGCTGTTCGCCCAATGGCCGGACAACGCGGACATCCAAGTGCTCGGACTCGCGGGAAACACGACGATGACCTGCCTCTTGTGGGGCATCGACTGCACATCCATCGGCGTCTCGCCGTTCACGCCGCCGCTTCGCGTCTTTCCCGTCAAAACCGCTTCCGAACTAGGCATTTCCGCATTGCCGCCCGACACGCCAGTCCATGCCATGCCGTCCATCAGCGCCTATGTCGGCGGTGATCTGACGGCGGGCCTTTATGAAACGGAACTGCAAGCGGGCGAGGCACTTGTCGATATCGGCACGAACTGCGAAATCATCCTCCGCACGGCTTCTGGCGAACATGTCTGCACGGCGGCGGCCGCCGGCCCCGCCTTCGAAGGCGCGGGCATCGCCTGCGGCCGCCGCGCCGTTCCGGGAGCCATCGACCATATCCTTCCGGGCTGGAAATTCACGACCATCGGAAACGAGCAGCCCAACGGTCTTTGCGGATCCGCCATGCTTGATTTCATGGCCGTCGGCAATCAGGAGGGATGGCTGTCAAGTTTCGGACGGCTGGAAAAAGACGAAATCGCCGACCGCATCCGCGACATCGACGGCATCACGGCCGCCGAAATCGCGCCGAATGTCACGCTGACGGAAAAGGATCTGGAACAGCTTCTGAAGGCGAAGGCCGCCGTATTCGCCGGCATCCAGTCGCTTCTGGAATCACAGAACATGTCGTTCAGCGACTTGAAGAAGCTCCATCTGGCCGGCGGCTTCGCGAAATACATGGATTTGAAGAGCGCCGTCGCCATCGGCATGCTGCCGGACGTACCGTTCAACATTGTCGGAAATACTTCTCTGGCAGGTGCTTCCCGCCTCGCCGCCGCGCCGTCGATGATGGACGAATTCATCCGCCTCAGCGATCTGCCGCGCGAAATTCCGCTCAACGACATCCCGTCCTTCGAAGACAACTATATTGACGCGCTCATGCTACCTTGATGCAAAAGCCTCCCCCTCTGGGGGAGGTGCCGCGCCAGCGGCGGAGAGGGCCACTAATCATTATCTTTATCCGCGCAGATATGGCAGCGCGCGCAGTTCAATTCGGGCGGCATATAGGTCGTGCCTTCGCGCTCCGCCTTGCGGATTTTGTGGTGGTTGTTGATGGCCAAAAAGACCGCCAAAACGATGAACGCGCCAGCTGGAAATTTGAACAGCAGGAACGACGGCCAGCCCGGAACGACTTCGTATTCAAAGAACGTTCCGCCCGACAAAAATTCGCGCACGCCGCCCAACATCATCAACGCCAACGTGAAGCCCAGCCCCATGCCGACGCCGTCCAGAAGCGATGAAAACGGACCGTTCTTCGAGGCGAACGCCTCCGCGCGGCCCAAAACGATGCAGTTCACAACAATCAGTGGAATATAAATGCCCAACGTCTTGTTCAGTTCCGCCGGAGCGTAGGCGTTCATTAGCATTTCCACAATCGTCACGAAAACAGCGATAATGACAATATAGCACGGGATGCGAACTTTCGACGGTATCGCCTTGCGCACCAACGAGATGGCCAGATTGCTACCAACCAAAACGCACGTTGTCGCGATGCCCATGCCCAACGCGTTTTTCGCACTGCTGGAAACGGCCAACGTGGGGCACATGCCCAGCATCAGCACTAATACGGGATTCTCTTTCCAAAGTCCCTTTACTAATTCTTTCATCATTGACATATTTATCTAAGTGGTTAGTGGTTAGTGGCTAGTGGCTAGCAATAAATTGTTAATTGTTAATTGTTAATTGTTAATTCGCTTTGTATTTTTCGTATGCCCGGCAGGCCTTGTTCACGGCGTTGTGGACGGCCGTGCTACTGTACGTCGCTCCACTGACGCCATCGACGGCATTGAACGGCTTCGCCTCTTTGCCGCGATACTTACCGTCAAGATACGGATTCGGAGGCAGTTCGCCTTCCGCCAATGCCTTGCCACCGCCCCAGATGGATTTCTGCTGTTTGCGATCCGTCGCCTGCGTACCGAGGCCGGGCGTTTCGCTGTGGCTGGAGACGATGACATTGATGATGCGGCCGTCGGCGCCAATACCCGTCAGCGTCTTGACCTGCCCGCCAAAACCTTTCGCTTCCGATTCCGCCGCGACGGCAATCACCTTGCCCGCCGCGTCAAACGCGCGGTACAGTTTCACGTCGTTGATGACGATGACCTTTTCGTTTTCCGCCGCGTCTTCCGCGTCGTTCGACGCGATCGCCGCTGTTTCCGACGGCAGGACAAGCTTCAGACCGTCCGTCAGCGTCGCTTTCGCGGCGGCGGCCCGCGGCTCCTCCGTCAGATTGTTTACATAGGCCAAGGCGGCCGCGCCGACCAGGCAGACAAGCCCCAAACTGATGCACAATCTCAATATGTCTTTCATCGAAATGCCACCTTTTTTCAATGTTTATTTACCAAACGGACGCCCCGCCGTGAACTTATCGATCAGCGGCGTCAACGCATTCATAATCAGAATAGAGAAACTCACGCCCTCAGGATAGCTGCCCCACAGGCGGATGACGCATGTCAGAATGCCGCAACCGACGGCAAACACGACAGAACCTTTGCGGTTCAGCGGCGTCGTCACCATATCCGTCGCCATGAAGAACGCGCCCAGCATGAGACCGCCGCTCAAAATATGCAGGATCGGATTGAAATGTGCGCACGGATGGAACGCATACGCGATTCCCGTGAAGATCGCCACCGTGCCGATGTAGCACACAGGCACCTGCCAGCGGATGATGTTCACGCAAATCAGAAAGATTCCGCCGATGATCAACGCGATGGCGCATGTCTCGCCAAGACTGCCACCACAGTTGCCGACGAACAGATCCATGATTGAAGGATATTTCTGCGCAATGGCTTCCGCCGCTTTACGTGTTGCGGAGGTTGTCGCGTCGCAATGGGCGATCATAGCCAACGGCGTCGCGCCAGTCGTCGCATCTACCCATTTGGCGAAGCCGTTGCCGGAAGGCAGCACCCACGTCGTCATCGCGGCGGGGCAGCCGACCAACAACGCGACACGTCCCACCAACGCGGGATTGAACGGATTGCCGCCCAATCCGCCATAAACCATCTTGCCTAGACCGATGGCCGCCAAACTGCCAACGAGGCACATCCAAATCGGCACCGTCACAGGAAGGTTCATGCCGAGCAGCATGCCTGTCAGCAACGCACTGCCGTCGTTGATCGCCAATTCGCGACCCATCATCCGCGTGAACAGCGCCTCGAAGGCCGCGCACGACACCATGCATAACGCGATGACCATGAACGCACGCCAACCGAAGAAATAGACGGATGCCAAAGCGGCGGGCGTCAAGGCGCCGATGACCTTGAACATGATCTTCTGCACCGTGTCACGGTCATGGTAATGCGGCGAACTGCTTACCACCAGTTGACTCGTGTCCGGCATTTTGATAGTTTGCTCTGTCATATTTTAGTGATTAGTGATTAGTGGTTAGTGGCTTGTGGCCAGTAATTGTAAATTGTAAATTATTAATTATTAATTGTTAATTGTTAATTCATTTCTTCGCTGCTGCCGCGGCAGCGGCCTTCTTCTTGGCGGCGACGACCGCCTTCGCACGGCGGATGTGCTGTACAAGCGGTCGTCTCGCGGGGCAGACATACGCGCAACTACCGCATTCAATGCAGTCCAGAACATGCCATTTTTCAGCAAGTTCGAACCTCTGATGTTCGATCTGGACGCTTAGGATGCCGGGCATCAATGTCATCGGGCAGACGTCGTTGCAACGACCGCAACGCAGGCATGCGCTCGGCGTGTATTGCACCACTTCGTCACGGCTCATCAGCGTGATGCCAGACGTTCCTTTCACAATCGGAATCTCCAGCGAATACACCGCCATGCCCATCATCGGGCCGCCGGAGATGATTTTCGCGGGATTTTCGCTCACGCCGCCGCAGAGCTCCAACGCCGTGCGGAACAGCGTGCCGAAACGGAAACGGAAGTTGCCAGACTTCACAAGTGGCGTGCCCGTAACCGTCGTAACTCGTTCGTACAACGGCTTTCCAAGACATACAGCCTCGCAGATTGCAGCCGTCGTGGCGACGTTTGAGACGACGCAATTCACTGCGGCCGGCAGGCCGCCGCTCGGAACCGTGCGCCCCGTAACGGCATAGACCAACTGCTTCTCCGCGCCCTGCGGATAGCGGACTCTCAACGGCATCACCGTCACATCCGTTCCCTGCGCGGCCTTCGACAGCGTTTCAATCGCGTCCGGTTTGTTCATCTCAATGGCGATCACGATCCGCTTCACGCCGAGAATGCGACCGATGATCCGCGCGCCTTTGATGATGACTTCCGGCGTCTCCAACATGAGGCGGTGGTCGGCCGTCAGGCAGGGCTCGCATTCCACGCCATTCAGAATAAGTGTATCAATAACAACGCCTTGCGGCGGTGAGAATTTCACAATCGTCGGGAACATCGCACCGCCCATTCCCACGATTCCGGCCTCTCCGACACGCGCCTTCAACGCGGCGGGATCCGCCTCTTCCCAATTATCGAACGGCGGCAACGGATCCGCCGCCTTGTCCTCTCCGTCGCTTTCAATAAGCATCGCAGGTATTTTAGCACCGTTCGCGCTAAGGCATGTCGTGAGATCCTTCACCGTGCCGCTGGTGGGGCTGTGGATAGGAGCGGAGACGAAGCCGCCCGCTTCCGCTAGTAATTGACCGCGAAGCACTTTATCACCTTTCTGGACGACAGGTTTCGTAGGGGCCCCGATATGCTGTTGAAGCGGAACCGTGTAAAGCTCCTGCAACGGAGCATTGACAATCGCTTCGCTGTTCGAGACCTTCCCTTCGGAAGGATGCACGCCACCATAGAATTTAATATGTTTCCTTTGCATGATGCACCGCCTCCTATTCCGCCTTCCGCAGACATTTCACAGGACAAGCCTCCACCACGCTCTCCGGCGGCGGATTCCCGTAATTGACGGACGCCAAGAAGCCGTTGATGGTCATCTGGCCTTCGCCCGCCGCTTTCACGCATTTGCGGCAACCGATGCAACCGCCCGAACACACCTTTTTCTTGACGGGCGCCTTCTCCGGTGAATTGCAATAGACATTGACCGCCGCGGCCGACCGTGGAACCAGTTTGATAACATGACGCGGACATACGGATTCGCATTTCCCGCAGCCTTTGCAGAGGTTCGGATGGATCTTCGCCACATGCGTCGAAAGGATTTCAATCGCCCCGAACGGGCAGGCCCGTGCGCAGGAGCCAAGGCCAAGGCAACCATATGTACAACCTTTCGCGCCACCCGCCACCATCATGGCGTTCAAACAGTCGTTGACGCCGTTGTACAACGCAACGCGCGTCGCATGATGATCATCACCACTACAGCAGACGACGGCGACTTTCGGATCGCCCTTTTCCGCCTGCACACCAAGCAGTTCGCACACCTTCTTCAACGTATCGTCCGACATCGACGGGCAGCTTCCAGGCTTCGCCTTACCGGCGGCCATCGCGTTCGCGTAGTCCGCGCAGCCCGCGAAACCGCAACCGCCGCAATTCGCGCCAGGCATCAGTTCGCCCAACTGCTCCGCAAGCGGATCCGTCTTCGCGCCAAAGAATTTCGCCACCAAGCCGATGGCCAGCGCCATCAACACGCCGACGACTGTCAGCATCACGATGTCAGTCATTTTCTATACCCTATTAATAATAGTTACGCTGAAGCCTCATCAAAACAGAAAAAACGTCACGAGCCCAGCCCCGCGAAGCCGGAGAACGCCAACGCCAAAATACCTGCCGTCACCAACGCGATGGACGGCCCTTGGAAACTGCGCGGAATGCGCGACAATTCCAACCGTTCGCGAACGCTCGCGAACAACACCAACGCCAAAGCGAAACCGACCGCCGACGCGCAGCAGAACACCGTCGATTTGAAAATCGCTCCTTTGAAAGCGTCTTCCGTCGCGCAGATGATCGCTGAACCGAGCACAGCACAGTTCGTCGTGATCAACGGTAGATAGATGCCCAACGCCTTGTACAACGTCATGCTGAAACGCTGCAGAAGAACTTCCACGATCTGCACAAGTGCCGCGATAACAAGGATGAAGAGGATCGTCCGCATGTATTCCAGATGTAGCGGAACCAACAGGAAATTGTTGCAGCACGCCGTCACGAGCCCCGCCAGCGTCATGACGAAAATGACGGCTCCGCCCATGCCGAGCGCCGTTTCAAGGCGTTTCGATACGCCCAAAAACGGGCAGATGCCCAGAATTCGGCTCAACACGAAGTTGTTCACCAACACCGCGCCTATGATCAACAGCAAATATTCGCGCACGTTCAAACTCCTATTTTTAGCTTCGGACATCCAGTCGTCATAACCATTCGCCCGAAAAAAGCCAATTCTTCTCACTGTAATAAATTAAAATCTAAATCATCTCCGAAAAAAAACAAGACGCATTCAACGCTTTCCTTCAGGAAAAATTCATCATCCATGACTTTTATGCCTAACTATACTCCCAAAGGAGTATAGTCAAGATTTTTCAAAAATCAATCAACAACCAATGCTTCTGCATATAAACTATCTCTATTTTATGTAGATAACTACCCATTTCTGCATAAAAAACATCTTATTTATATGCAGAAACTGTTTGAATCTGCACATTTATTGCATATATTATATGCAGAAACGGAGGTTTATATGCACATTTTCAATTATGACTTTCTACAAGACATGCTTCTTCCAGCGCAACTCGTCAATATGGCGACCAGTATCGCCACTTTGAAGACGTTGGCGGCTAGACGAAAGCAAGAGAATAAGAAGATTTTCCAAAGCCTGGAGACAATTGCGAAAATCGATTCCGTCAAGGCGTCAAATGCCATGGAGGGCATCGTCACCACGGATGCCCGATTGAACGATATCGTCAACGGAAACAGCGCGCCATTAAACCATACGGAGGCGGAGATTGCAGGATACCGTGACGCGCTAAATGAAATACACACAAACTGGCAAGTCCATGATTTCAGCGAAAGCGACATCCAATTGTTCCATGCCCAGATGATGCGTCTGGCCAATCCCGCCGCGAACGGCGAATACAAGACGGAGGATAATGTCATAGCGGAAAGACTTCCAGACGGACGCCGCATCGTTCGTTTCACGCCTGTATCCGCCGCAGAAACAGCTGATGCCATGCAGCAGCTCACCCTTGCCTATAAGGAGGCGCGAGACAATGTCGCCATCAACCGTCTGCTTCTGATTCCATGCGTCATTCTGGACTTTCTGTGCATCCATCCTTTTCCAGATGGCAACGGACGTCTGTCGCGCCTGCTGTCATTGCTCCTTTTATACAAAAATGGTTATGATGCAGGAAAATACATCTCTTTCGAAGGGCAGATAAATGCCCGCAAGGAAGAATATTACCGCGCATTGCATGAATCTTCAACAGACTGGCACACCAATGCCTGCCGATATCTGCCGTTTATGCTTGATTTCATCTTGACACTATATTCCTGCTATAACGAACTGGACAAGCGATTCGCCGTCGTCAATTCCACACGCATCACAAAGAAAGGACGCATTGAGGCGACGATACTCAACTCTTTAACGCCATTATCCAAAATGGACATCTGCCGCATTCTGCCAGATGTCAGCCCCACGACCGTTGAGGCCACGTTGGGGGCAATGGTGCGAGACGGCAGAATCCGTATTATCGGCACGGGCCGCAAGACGAAATATCTTCGGAAATGAATGGCAGTGTCCCACGCCAATCTTCAAATGACTTGACACACGCCTATGCAGGCGTACATTAGAGAAAACCGTTTTTATACCATAATAATATAAGGAGCACACAATGAAACATTGGTTACTTGGCTGCACGGCCATGTTGGTCTGCTGCATCAGCACCGCCGCGGAAGACATCAATTTCGGCAAATTCGATTCACAGGCCGTTCCCGCCTACTGGAAACTCCGCAATGTCAAAGGCGAAATGCAGCCTGAAAAGAACGCCATCCGCCTCACTTATCCGCAATGGAAGGAAGGCATGGACCTATGGCCCGCCGTCGTTCGCGATTTTCCGGACGATGCGAATAAAGTCGTTGATTGGTCGAACCATCGCTTCCTCGCGTTCGAACTCTACTATCAGGGCGCGCAGAATTCTGTCATCAAACTGCGGCTGGACGATGCGCAAAAGCATATCCGCCAATTGGATCTGCCCGTCAAGGCCAACGGCCAGCAGACCGTCGTCGCCATCAAACTGGCGGATCTCGCCAAAGACTTGAATCTCAAGGAGATGGTGCATTTCGACCTTTTCCTTGAAAAGCCTGCGGCGGAATTCGTCGTTGATCTCGCCAACCTCCGTCTGACGGATCAGCCCTATTCAGAAGAATACGTTACTAATCTTGTTCAAAAGACGATTCCAAGATACGTGACCGCCATTGACGCGTTGAACGCCGCGGCGGATCTGCCCATCCGCAAACCGCTTCTCGACGATGCACAAAAGCAGCTCGCCCTGCTGAAGAGCGATGCATCGCTAGCAGAAAAACTCGCCGTCTGCCAGAATGGCTGGCTCGCCCAATATCCTGCGGAAATCAAACGCATTGAGTTCTTTGCGAAATTCGCGGACCGTCCCTTCCATCTTATGCCCATCCCGACGACGCTCAATCTCCGCATCGACCAACTGCCCGCCGTCGAATACGGGACAGATCTTCTAAAGATGGATGCCGCCCGCGGCGAAGCGGAAAGTCTCCAACTGCTCGTCACTTGCAGCGGCAAGAAGCTCGAAAACGTCACCTACAGCGCGACGGATTTTGAAGACGCGAAAGGCAACACCATCAAGCCGGAATTGTCCGTCGTCGGCTACATTCCCGTCGCGCATCCGACGCCGAAGCCGAACGGTTTTGGCGTGGCGGGCCTCTATCCGGATGTCCTATTGCCGAAGCAGACGTTCGATGTGGAACCCTATAAGAATCAAGCCCTTTGGTTGTCCGTTTGGGTTCCCGAAGATGCCGAACCAGGCCTCTACAAGAGCGTCATCCGCGTCAAGACGGCGGACGGACAGGCCGTCACGGCCGTCGCCCTCCTGCAGGTCTATCCTGTTGCAATTCCGAAACTTGGCAAACTCAAGACCTGCTGGGTATCTCAGCCCGCCAATACAGACAAGTGGAACAAAGGCGCTTATGACGACTTCCTCAAGCTCAATCTGAAATACCGTTTCGCCATGGACACGCTCGTCAGCAGTGACTGCCTCCCGTGGAACAAAGTCTTCACCGTCGCCGAAGACGGAAAAGTCACGGCGGACTGGACGGAATTCGACAAACGGATGGAATACTGGCGGTCGCTCGGCAAGAACACGTTCACGTTCTATTCGCCCCGCTGGTTCGCCTAC
>JAEEGK010028576.1_pt1 | contig 11183 bp, 11 predicted proteins | sample 8958771 | NCBI WGS metagenome assembly JAEEGK01 (sample SAMN16246547, study PRJNA631951) | gut metagenome | biome: gut microbiome; feature: rumen; material: SC-attached | host: Bos | place: Iran: Karaj | collected 2018-10 | reverse complement strand
AAGTTCTTCGAAAATGTCCGCAGGCCTAAACAGGAATTCATAATTCTCACGAGGTCCGCCCTCTCCGATTCCCATATTTTTCATTCCGTATAAAAACCAGGGAATATAGAAAACCACATCCGAAACGCAGACGGCAATGAACCCTGCAATCCCCTTCTTATCCTTCCTGCGGATCAAACATATAAATATCCACAAGAAACATACAGCGATGGGAAGCACTGCAAAATACTGGGTATAAACCGCAAGTATTCCGAACACAAATAGAAATGCATACCTTGATACCTTAAATTCCTCTTCGCATACGATCTCATATCCGATCAGAATGACTCCCAAAACAAACAGATCCATCCATGAATACATACGAAGATTCAGATTGTAGTGAAGCATAAAGGGAGCAAATCCGTATGCAAGATTAAAAAGAAGTGCCGCGGCAAATCCCCATCTCTTCCTGATAAAGATAGCCGACAGGATCATTCCTAAGATCACGGGAACAACCGAAGTCCACAGCATCACCTTCATAGACTCTCCGAATACCGCAAAGGAAGCCTTAACTATCAGATAATAAAGAGGCGGGTGAACATCCGCGGCAGTTGCCGCAAGAATCCCGCTTAAGTCATGATTTACTACCACATCCCAGGAAAAAGCCTCGTCATAATCAATCCCCACTCCACCGGAGAGCATGGCAAATACAAGTACGGAAATTAAGATCTCAAGGGCAAGTAATGCATTCTGTACTCTTTTATCATCTATGAATTTGGAACATTTCTGTAATATCTTCACTGCTTTTTCATCCTAGCTACGCCCATGGAATAAATCGCCCAGGCCAAGGTTATGGGAAGGGCTGCAAATACCGGAAGCATATACCTGAAATACGTACTTACCGGTGAAAGCACTACGAAAATCATCATGATGCTCGGTATCATTACAAGAATATTCCTCTTCGCCCTACTCCTCAATATGCACACCGCAAGTGAGATCATGACCAGCATCTGAAATCCCGGTCTGTAGAGCATATTCGTAACAGGGAATTTGTATATGCCTTCCGCAATAGAAATAAATGCATTCCTTACTGAAGAATCACTTTTAGCAAAATCAAAACTATAATACTCCGTATGGAAGTTTAAAGTATATATACAGATTTCATCTCTGTAGCACTCAGCTCCCGGATAAAAATATCCGTAGGAATGCCTTAAGAAACCTCGTAGAAATACTCCCGGATGAGCCTTAAATCCTTTTTTCCATAAAGACCAAAATACATCCATCTGCTCATCCGATACCGGATTGATAAAGCGATTCTTTACCGGATCCGCCACAACAGAGTCATAACTCTCAGCCAGTTCTTCGGGACTCGCCGAAAACAGCATTTGAACGTTTGCTATATCCTCTTCCGATAATTCATCACCGAACTCTCTTAAGTAACATACATAAGTCTGAATCGGAACAGAGAGATTCTCCCTAACTGGAGTTTCACCAACATCATAGTGAGATACGAAAAACTTATCCGACCCGAAGATGATCAACATACATACAAGGCACACCGGAATGTATATCTTCAAATGCTTCCTTACAATAAACAGATAAAGAACAAGTGCAGGTACGATCATTGCAAAGCCATTGTTTCTGCTTAAGCTGCAACCAAGTATCGATATTGCAAACAGGGCAAACTGACGAACCCCTGCTTTCTCCGAGATCATGATATCTATCAAAGAACACATAAAAAGCAGGACGAAATTATAATAGGGAGCATCTTTGCCAAAGTTCACACCCCATAAGGGAAGCACCGGTATTAAATATACATAGATAAATGCGATCCACCTGATCAAAAAAGGAGTGCTCAGTTTCTTAAAGATCAGAAACATATAGCTGACGGTAAAGCTCTGAATCACCAACAATCCCGCAACATAAATCATCACCCCGACATTGTCATTCAGGAAATATACCTTGGATACCGTCATGATAATCCCGACAAGCTTGGTCAGGAATACCGGAACCATCTTGCTAAGCGGCTGTATTCCCAGCCCCTGATACAGGTGATGAGTCATATCCGGATGAAGAGTTCCCGGGAAAAACACGATCCACCAAAGTCCGTATATCACACCCGAAATTAAGAGAAATTTAGCGAATACATTCCCCTCAAACAGAAAAACCGAAGCCTGCCTCTCACCTATGGGAGAAGCACACTCCGTTTTCATGCGATCAAATATCCACAAGATAAGGATAAATACAAACTTATATAACACGAAGAAACCAGCAAACACCGGTATCATTAAAAGAACTCTGCTCCGGTCAGAACCAAGCATCCATCCGATCAGAGAAAAAACTGCAAAAAGGATACTGAGCACAGTAGTTATTCTGTTTTTCAGAAATCCTACCGCTTTCACTTCTTATCAGCTCCGCGCTTCCTAAACACTTCAAATGCCACAGCCCCTATCAGCCATAAAAAGAGCCAGGTAAAGATCACATTTTTTATATTAAGCTTCAGACTGTAGACATACTGACTGAAACTCTGAATGCCCAAATACTCTCCGTTCTGATATAGACCAATCACACCGGGAGCAAAATCTTCCTGATATGGAGTGCAGGTAATTCCTATTCCGCCTTCGGTTCCTTCAACTCTAAGACTGTAAGTATACTCAGCGCTCTCTTTGAGCTTAGCTCCGATACTTACCGTCCTGAATCCGGTCTCCGTCACCTGCTCACCCGTAAACCCCTCATGAGCAATCACCATTCCCGCTGAATCCTTCAGCTCATAAATAAGCTTCCAGTCACTGCTAAGCTCTCCTACACGCTTAACAGAAAATGAATGCTCCTTAAGAACATCACCCAGAGCTGTAAAACTCTGCACGCATTCATCTCCCGAATAAAGCGGAAGCGTAAATACATACGCATGAGTATCACCCGAACTGAACATTGTGTCTCGCCTGATCACCCCACCGGGATATACGGCGATCATAAGTATCAGCTCAACGACTATTATCACTGACAATAATATCTTATTTCTCTTATCGGTCATTACTGTCCCCAATGATCTGCTTACTCCACCATCTCAAAATCGCTTGCAGGATGTTTACAGATCGGGCATATGAAATCATCCGGAAGCGCAGGTCCCACATATTCATATCCGCAGATCTTGCAACGCCACTTATGAACACCCTCGGGAAGTTTATCGGAAGCTGCGGGAGCAGCACTTGCCTTAGGCTTGATATTCTCCTGATAATAAGCATAAGTAGCGGAAGCTGCACTTGAAAGCACAGCCATATCAGTGGGAACTCCGATAAAAAGAGTATGAGATCCCAGATCAACGGTCTGAGTTACATCTATAGAAAAATAAGCATTGGTTCCCTTGGTAATATGAGGAATACCATTTTCTGCAAGCTTATAATCTGAGAAGCTTTCGAACTTGTTCACATCTCTTCCGGACTGAAATCCGAAATGCTTGAACAGATCAAATGTAGCTTCTTCGCTTATAACTGAGATATTGGCCTTCTTAGACTCCATCACAAGATCATGAGTGTAATTAGCCTTATTAATCGCAAAAGAAATCTGATTAGGATCGGATGCTACCTGAATAGCGGTGTTGGTAATACACCCGTTTACCTTATCTCCTGACTTAGTGGTAAGAACAAACAATCCATACGACAATTTGTACATAGCCTTGTTATCCATGAGTACCTCCTTTGCATAAAGCCCCATCTTAAAAATCAAACAGCCTGTTAAGATTCTCTACGCTCTCTTTAAGAGCTTCTATCGATTCGTTAAGTGCCTCAACATCCAAGGCCTGAATCTGCTCCATCGAATCAGAAACATCCTGCATTGCCCTTGCGGTACTGTCGTCTATACTCTGAATAGTCTCAGATAACTGCAGAGTAGTCAACTTCTCGGATACTTCTTCCATATTCTCAAGAGTAGTCTGAGCAGTTCCTATAAGCCTTACTGCCTTGGGAACAACCACAAGTGCACAAATCAACAATACCAGAAATGTAAAAACCGAAGCGCCGGCGATTATCATAGTAAGGTAATAAGTACGCTTACCATACTTATCCGACTCATCCGCCACATTTTCATTAATATCCATTACTTTACCTCTTAATAATTTCTTAATGGGGTCTGACCCCTTAAAAGTAGTTATATAACATCATTATCAGAATAGATTTTCTTCAGTATTTCAAAAATTGAAACAAATGATTTAAAATCTATATCATTAAAAGGTGGTTTTCCATCCAATATCATATTTGCAAAGGTCATTTTTGATAATGCAACATTAATTTTTTCATCCGCCAGTAAAGTCACTCTTTCACCGGCAGTCCCCCCAATAATGTTTATTTTTCCTGGTCCACAAACTGCTTTTTTTTCGCATACAACGCCTAAAGAGGCAGCATATCCTCGCCCATCAAACTCATTGCCCATATACAGTCTTCGTTTTACATCAGGGTTTTTCATTTCTATTTCAGTCTTAATCACCTCATCAGGATATAAATGTTCTATACATATTTCGGGTGTTGAAGATCTAAAATCAGGAAGTGGAAGTATAAAAGAGTATACATTATTTCCCCATTTTTTAAATTCATCGCCATCTTTTCCACCAAGTTTCTTATTGGTGTCAGTATGATCTCTATCTGCAATAAATACTATCTTTCTATTTTGCATGATTTTTGAGATATTTTCACACAAAGAAACTAATTGGCTATTACCCATCTCTAATTTTATGGTATTACTTTCAGGATCACTAATTGTCTCATATTCTAGAAATTCAAATTCAAAATCCGAAAATAATAAAGCATACTCAGGCATATGTGATAGTTTATTATACGCTGCCTTCATATGCTTCCAATCTGTAGTCCCTTCTGTAACAACTAACATTTTATCATGTTTATTGCTAACAGCATCATATATATCCTTTTCGTATTGTTGAGTTCGTGTCAAATACACATAAGCATTTTGGAACTCAGAAAAACGTTCAGCATTTATTTTCAATCCCCGTGGCATTTCATATATCTCAAATCCATCTTCTCCAAACTTTTCCTCCATGCCAAGTAAAAAAAGTGGAGAATGTGTTGTAATTATAAACTGAACTTTTGGAAATAATGCAATCAGTTTTGGAAGTACATCTCTTTGTAATGAAGAATGTAAATGAAGTTCTATTTCATCTACAACAACAATGCCAGTTATTTCAGATAGATGAAGACTATTATTTATATTTTTAGCATCTGCATATCTTACAATCGACGCAAACATGTTAAATAAAGCGCTTTGTCCAGTAGATAATGAATCGAGCGAGGGTACTACAATCGAATTATCATTTCTCCTTTTAATATTAAATCTTGATCCATGAGCGCTTCGAAAATTCAAACCAAAAAATACTTCTTCGCCTATAATATCGCTCAAAATTCTTTCAATGTTTCTACGTGCAACACCCAGATTTATAATATCAACTGGACTAACATTCTCTAGTCTTAATCCGCCTTTTTCATCTAATCCAATATCCCCACGGGAATCAACTATTACGTCAAGTAGCCACTGAAGCGTTTTTGTTGTCATTCCATTAACCCAAATAGGCAACTCCATTCTATCTGCTAGCTTTTGTTTTACCGTAATATGTTCATAATCTGTTGTTTTGTAATATTGTTTTCCTAGCCACAATGGTTTTTCATATCTATCTGGTCCAAAATAACAAATAATATTACTAGATAGTACTTTTTCCACATCCCCCTTGCTAGCTGTTGTCATCTTTAAACTTTCATCATCAGACCAGTTTATCTGTTGAGAACAATCATCACAATTTCGTCTAAACTCATCGATTGATATTTTTCCGCTCTTAAACACGTAGTCTATCGAAGAGTTCCCCTCGCCCACACTCTCGTATTTTATATACGAATATAAATACTTTTCTCCCACATGAATCTCCATGGGAACAATAGCTTTATAAAACTCATATCCCTCTGTTTTCAAACGTTCTCGTGCATCAGGATATGCAACCCCTGCAATTTCATATAATGAATCTACAACATTGGAAAGAAGTGTAGACTTGCCAGTTCCATTTTTGCCAACTATGATTACCGGCTTGGGATTATTCCCTTTAAAAGGTAATGATAATTGTATTTCCTTTATTGGCCCTATGTTTTTAGAAACTATTCTTTTGATGTACACTCTTTCTCCTCCAAATAAATACATCTAATATTACATATCAACTATAGATTTATTAAAGCGTGGTTATAGCATTTAATATGATAAATAATCATTCCGAGACCACAAACGTCTCGTAAATCCTCTTATACCTGTATCCCTTTTTCATAACCGTGCTGTCAGGAACAAGTATTCCCAGTTCCACAAGCTTATCCACCAATTTTGATACAACATTGATAGATACTCCGGATACATCAACCAGCTCTTTCTTCGTAAATACAATTTGATTCTTTATAGCCGGCATGAGACGATATATCGCAGATCCTTTTATCTGTTTAATTGTCTCCATATCCTCTGCATAGATACGTTTAACCCGGTCAATCTTGTAGATATAGTTTGAACACTGATCAATAACGCACTGCATAAAGAACTTTAAATATCCGGTTATATTACCCTTTCTCAATTCCATAAGATTTCTTTGATATGAAGGTTTATATAATTCCAATATTTCAGATAAATATAGAATCGGTTCGGATTCATCCAATATTGCCATTTGAACAGGAATCAATGTTCTGCCAAGTCTGCCGTTTCCATCCTTATAAGCATGAATTGTTTCGAATTGTGCATGAGATAACGCTACATTTACCAAAATAGGATCCACATAGCTGTTATTCATATATTCATATAGATTTATCAACAATCCATATACTTCTTCCGGTCTGGGTGGAACAAAGCTTGCAGTCTCTATTGTGCAACCTATTGGACCGATCCAGTTCTGTGTATCTCTGATCTTTCCGGGATTCTTTCCCGATCCTCTGACACTATCCAATAGGATTCTATGCATTTCATTAACCAGATCAAAAGTAATTCCGTCTGACACTCTCTCACCTGCATAATTAAGCGCAGTTTTTAAATTCTGTATTTCACGATTATCATCCGTTTTCTCCAAATACTTCAGATAAAACATCTCATCCTGAGAAATCTGAGTTCCTTCTATCTGAGTAGACTTAAAGCTCTCAGTAAGCATCAATGAATCCAGAAAATAAGAAGCCTCCATTTCAAGCGTATTAAGGAGGGACTTATATTCTCCATACTTCAGATTCGCTTCAGCAGATAAACGCAGCAAATCCTTATCAATTTCATATGTAAATGGTAATGATTTAGCCTTATATGGTTCCATAATTGTGCCTTTAAATATTTTTTCACTGTTTACATCGAAATTATAGCATTTCTAGCATAAAAAAATCACTGTTTTTTGAAAAAACAGTGATTTTTTTATGCCGGAAACCTTCATTTTTCACATAATCAGTGATTATTCTCATCAAAAATGAGCCATTTTATCAGTTAATAGTATTTTAATGGGGTCTGACCCTTTCTTCGAACTCAACCATCAGTTCAGCATAAGCTCTGCACAGTTCCGATTTTGGAAGAGATTTAGCGTAATTGATGTATTTGTCATACTTCTTCGAACGCCTTTCATCTTCCTCAGATGAATAGACAGTCTTTTCATTCTTAAAACGCTCCGCCTCGGATTCATCCACACAAAATGATACAGCAACTATATGCTTGCATATGACCATTTTTCCATCTGCAAGCGGACAATTGCACTTTGACTTACGAGGATGGGACATATCCAGATGAACCCGATAGGTTTCATTTCCGCTTCCTTCTACTTCACCCTCGTACGTACCATCGGCATTCTCTTTGCAGAATTTAACTTTATTCTGTTTATAGTATTCCATGCCACGCCATACGGACTTGTGGCTCGCAAGATCAATTATTCCCATAAATCACCACTTAGTTAATAGGGTCTGACCCCTTATTATCGTCACAATTCAGTTAATGGGGTCTGACCCTTTTGATCCCTTAAAAAATCTTTAGCTGAGACTTAAGAGCATCCTGCAGTGTTTGAGAAAAATTTATTCCCGCCTTTACCGCTGCATCGTTTAACCATGCAGGAATAGATAAGGTCTTCTTTACCGCAGCATTATTAAGCGTAACCCTATAAGAAATCGTATCAACACCTATGAGAGAAGAAAACTCATCCTTTCCCAAAGACAGGTTCCTGATTTCAGAAGGGTTAGGAATAGATTTATGCTCATCCTCCAAACCAACCAGGAATATGGAAAGCGCATCATTCGCCATTTTCAAAGCATCTTGAAGATCATCTCCGCAGGTAAAACACCCTTCTATATCGGGAAAGTGAACCGAAAAGCCTCCTCCCTTTTCAGGGGTAAAAATAGCAGGATATATATATTTAGCCATATGCACCTCCTATCCTCATTTCAATCCGGCGGCTTTATATATACTATCCGCTGTACCCTTTTTCACTTCCTTAGATGAATGCCTCGGAATTGTAAATGATATACCGGTATCCGGATTGATCCAGACATCATGTTCTGCACCATGTCTGATAATATAACAATTCGTGTATTTCTTGATCTTTCTGATTATTTCAGAAACCTTTGCCATATACTATTCCCGTAAATCATATACGTAATTAATACGTATGTCAATTTCGCTTGAACAAAATCATAAAAATTTAATGGGGTCTGACCTTTTGATTCGTTTTTTGAGGAATATTTCAATTATATGAATTAGTCTTCAAAAAAATTAGGCTCATCACGGAAGCCACATATCATCTTCTTTCATATCTTTTTGTATGAGCATCTCCTGCTCTTCATGTGAGTTCTTTCCCTCCACGAACATCCGATACTCTTTCCAGTCACCCTGATCAAAATATTCTAAAATCCTGTCCGTAGTTACGATTTCTGAGATTATACCCTGCAATCCGGCTTTCCCTTCAACGAACATTCCATAACTACTATAGTCATAATCCAGGGGTTCCCGGACCATATTTGCCTTAACAGGGTTCAGATGTATATAACGGCTTACTTCAAGGAAATATCTTTCATCTTCAATCAGTTTAGCGGTATACCTTCCTTCAAACAAATGACCTGTAAACCCATGAAGGTAATTAAACTCTTCGGCATACATACTGAGGAGTTTCTGCATGATCTTCGATAGTTCAACAGTTTCCGTTTCGATCAAAATATGAAAATGATTTGTCATAAGGCATATACTGTGTATCTTAAAGCCCAGTTTATCCCTGATCATTTTCAGATACATCAGAAATAACTCATAATCATTGTCTTTGAGAAATATTTCTGACCGTCTGTTACCCCTGCTCATTACATGATAGATCGCACCCGGATACCATATCCTGTTTTTTCTCGGCAATATTACCTCCTCTTCTTACCACTCTTTCCGGAAGAAGAATTCATCGTAATCAATGCTTCGGCATATCCCATGAGTCTGTCTCTCTCAGCCTTCTCTAGATTATTAAACCGGGAGATCATGAGTCCTGTATCTGTTTCAGCATCCACGACATAGTACTTATGATTTTTTCCCCTTGAAGCTGCAGGATCAACTCCTGACAAGAGCCATTCGGGCGACACATCCAGCACCTTACATATGGTAAGTATCTTCTCTGATGAAGGATTAGTCTTATTCTTCTTCCATTCACTTATGGTACTCTGCTGTATTCCGGTCTCCTCGGAAAATTCTTTCTGTGACATCGATAGCTGCTTTAATCTTTCAAATATTCTCTCGCTGATCGTCATACCTTCTCCTTGATAGTTCAATTGCTCAATTCTAATATTCAGAAAATATTCAACTATATGGATTATATTGTTATAACATCTTCCTGTCAACCACCATGGAATTATCAATTTCTTAAACATGTTTAGATGTATTTTCGCTCTTGAAAAAAGCGACAAAAATGTTATTATAAGTAAAGAAAAGCACCCACTCCTTAGTGGATGCTCTCGTGAAAGGTTTAATTAGTTGCTCTTACGAGCAGCCCCTCTCTCGTTTGCAGACGAGAGAGGATTTTTTATTTCTGATTCTTTCTCTTATTGAGAAAGTTCAGCAGTGCTATGATAAGCATGCCGAGCGAGATTAAAGTTCCAATCACGCTCAGCAAAACCGTAATGGTTTCGTATGCTGTCATAAGCATCACCTCCCTTTCTATAAATTCCGGCAAGCCGGTTAAAGAGTCCGGGAGGCATCCACCTCGTCATGGGTACTTTTCTGCATGGGTTTCCATGCAGAAATAAACTATCATCTCAACACTATCAAATCAATCAAACAAAATCTTAAATTCCCGTTATCATTATGCACTCAATGAGTGTAAATATTTAATAAATCTTTTATGGGGTCTGACCCCTTTACGGTTCCCCAGAACCGTCCTCATTACCGCATTTTCACCTAACTTCTATCGTCAACTTATCGGAATAAACAATCACCTTTGAAAACGAATCCTCTGGCTTATACTGTGCCACAACTCCACCGCTCTGATCTAAAACTTCAATCGTGCGACATCCGGATTCTGCACCGCCGAAATCCTCGGAATTCCCGGAATCATCCGAACCACTTACATCATCCACCGTATACTCCTTCCGTTCCGCTATCCGCCCTGCAGCATAGTTCTCCATGCTATCCTCTCCCATCAAAGCAATCAAGCATCCGCCACTATATGTTATACCCATATCCCTGTCCAGAGGATCATCTCCGGAATTCGCCGGAGCCTCTATGAATACCATTCCGCCGTCCATATACAAGATTCCGTTTGAATCTATTCCGTCACCTGCCGAATCAATATAAATATCACCACCTCTGATCCTGACGTATGGCACAATGATCTTCTTACCAGATGCGTTGATACCGTCGTCTTCTGCGTTAAGATTCAATACTCCGCCGTTTACATTGACCATCCCGGCTTCTATGGCTTCCCGGCTTTTCGTAACAGTATATACGCCGTCTACCATCACAAATCTTCTCTCGGAATGAATCGCATCGTCTCCGCAGGATATGGTAAGCTCTCCGCCGCCGATATACACATAACCTTTATCCTCATCATCCGAGTTGGTCACCTGTATCCCATCATCTGCGGCATCTATGCTAAGAACTCCCCCGGCCATTCTGAAAGAGTTCTTGACCTCAATACCAATATCCGCAGACTCAATCCTGACATTTCCTCCCGTAAAAGACAAAGAATT
>JAEEGK010028575.1_pt1 | contig 11183 bp, 10 predicted proteins | sample 8958771 | NCBI WGS metagenome assembly JAEEGK01 (sample SAMN16246547, study PRJNA631951) | gut metagenome | biome: gut microbiome; feature: rumen; material: SC-attached | host: Bos | place: Iran: Karaj | collected 2018-10 | reverse complement strand
GCTGCCAGCTGGCTGACCAATAATCCTTCGTATCGTTGTCTCGAAGATAGATGTATCTTCCGGGGCGGTCAAACTGGTTAAAAATGTAGCGGATTATTCTTCCGTTGGCACCGCTCTTTTCAAAGGAATAACCTCCCGCATTGTTTGAAATGATAGCTCCGTAAGCCGGACTGCCCAGGTAATTTGCCCAGGGTGCCGGTGTATCGGGTCTTGTGATGACGTATTCTCTCTTCTCCTCGTCAAAATAGCCGTATTGCATGACTGCCTCCTCGTTTAAGTGTGATTAAGTTAAATTTTAATCAGTTTTAGCCGTAAAATTAGGTAAATGTAATTATAATAATATCATAATACATAAAAAAATCAACGGAATTTTTATTGATATACTGCATTATTTTTATTTGATCAAATATGAAAACATATGCATTTTACATTCTTTTGACATATGATATAATTAGTATTTAACGGATCGCAGATAAGAATATTATTCCGGAGTTATTATGAAGTTTAGATTTGATAAAACAGAACTTTCGCCATTATCAAAGTGCGAATCCAATTGCTTTCTTTTATCGGACGGTCTGGGAGGTTACTGCTCTCTCACCCACGCCGGTTCCGTCGCCAGAGGCGATCAGGCTCTCTTAATGACATCACTGAAAGCCCCAGGGGACCGATGGCACATGCTGACGAATGTAAACGAGATCCTGGTTGTCGACGGTCAATCTTTTATGCTCTCATCTCAAAGGTATGATTTCGGACATTGTGACAGCGATCACACCGGGTATCTTTCTTCTTTTGAGTTTGACGGTTACCCCACCTGGACTTACTGCATCAAAGGGATCACGTTAAAGAAAAGCATAGCCATGGCCCACGGCCACAACACTGTCGCAATACGATACGAGGCAGATGCTTCCAAGGACTGCAAAGTCTCTCTTAAGATCGTTCCCATTTACAGGATCACGAAAAAAAACGAACCATTTAAAGATTTTTCCGATACATCCTGTATAAAGATCGCAACCAATGGATACATTAAAGAAAAACCTTCCGTAAAAACCCCCTCGTTCTATTTCTCTCAGGACGAACGGGACGGAAGGAATCCCGCAGGAAAATGCTTTACCCAAAAGATCATTTCTTTTGATGACTTAAGTTCTCCTCAGGAAGTCGCTTTTTCCACCGAGGAGTTTTCCGATTCAAATTCCTCAAGTTTCAAAGAAGTTCTTTCTTCACAGTTATCCCGTCAAAAAGAACTTCTTTCCGCTTCCGGTCTGAAGGGTGAGATATCCCTCGAACTGCTCCGTGCTTCCGATGCTTTCATTGTAAAACGCGAGAACGTAAACGGCAAAACAGTGATCGCAGGCTATCCCTTTTTTGAGGACTGGGGCCGTGACACCTTCATTTCACTTCCCGGTCTGACTCTGGCCGCAAAGCGGTTCGATGACTGCAAACTGATCCTGAGGACCTTTGCAAAATACGAGCATAACGGACTTTTTCCCAATCTGTTTCCGGAAGGAGGCGAAGAAGCCCGGTACAATTCTGTTGACGCTCCTCTCCTTTTCATAAACATGGTCTGGAAATACGTTTCCGCATCGGGAGACAAAGATTTCCTTAAGGAAATGCTGCCTGTAATGCTGTCCGTCGAGCATGCCTATGAAACCGGAACAGATCATCATATCAAAATGGACAGCGACGGTCTGATAAGTGCCGGAGAAGACAAAGAACAGCTCACATGGATGGATGTTTGTGTAGACGGCTTCCTTCCCACTCCAAGGCACGGTAAACCCGTGGAGATCAACGCCTACTGGTACAGTGCGCTGCAGATCCTCTATGAATCAACGAAAGATCCCCACTTTAAGGAGCTTTCGGAGCTTGTAAAGACTTCATTCATTAAAGGATTTGTCGATAAAAAAAGAGGATGTTTAAAAGATGTTCTGAACGGAACATCCGAAGAGGATCAGATAAGATGTAACCAGATCTGGGCCCTCACCCAGCCTTTTACCATGCTGCCGGAAGACGTTTCATCCATGGTTCTTGAAACAGTAAAGCGCGAGCTTTTCACCACCGCGGGATTGAGATCCCTCTCCCCTGAGGATCCCGCCTTTAGACCCGTTTACATCGGAGATCTTTATCAAAGAGACACTGCCTACCATCAGGGTACTGTCTGGGCATTTCCCCTGGGAGCCTTTTACACCGCGGAGATCAATGCGATCTCTTCTCTTCCGGAGGGGGATGCCAAAGACCAAAGGCTTGCCATTCTCGAAAAAAACATGTCCGAAACACGCAAATGGCTTCGGGAAGGCTGCACAGGCCAGCTTGCCGAGATCTACGACGGACTTGAACCCACCGTTTCCAGAGGCTGCTATGCTCAGGCCTGGAGCGTGGCAGAACTGCTTTCTGCTTTCACTCTTTACGAAAAAACATTTAAGAAGGTGCTGTAATTGAAAAGAAAACATTTGATCACAATTCTTTTATCATCGTTATTGTTATCCGGATGCCTGTATCCTCAGGGGCCGGGGCCTGTCATTCCCGAACCCTCCGCTTTTCCGACCCTTGAAGCCACAAAGACGCCTGTGCCAACAGCCACAAGCACACCCACTCCAACGGCCACAGATACGCCCACACCAACAAATACTCCGACAAACACACCCACGCCCACAAACACACCCACGCCCACGAACACACCGACTCCTACTCCGATCCCTGCGGGCGAGCTGTTTGTTCATTCCTATTTTTCGATCCTAAAGGAAAGACTTCAAAAGTACACAACCCCGGAACTCGGTGACTCTCTTAAGAAATCTTCCTTTGCGGATTACGAAACTCCCTATCGCGCTTCGGATTACAGCGATTACGAGATCAAGGGCGACAAGATCATCTTCCGTTTCGCGGAAAACACTCTCTGTGAGTCCCATCCGGCATTCGAATACGAGACCGATCTTTCAGAAGCAAAACTGTTCATGCGATACGATGATGACAACAACCTGATCAGCGACACTCGCATCAGAAAAGATCTCGATCCGAGTAAACCGATGATATGCCTCACCTTCGATGACGGTCCTTACGATGTTGTTGACCTGGAGCTGCTGAAGGTCTTTGAAAAATACAACGCAAGAGCAACCTTTTTCTTTCTCAGCGATCGCTTTTCCACGGAAAAATGGAAAAACGCAGCTGTCGCGCTCTACGAAGCAGGTCATCAGATCGGTACTCACACTGCAAAACACACCTATTTCAGAGATTCCTACTTTGATAAGACTGCAAAGAATTACGACCATTTAAAGCTTTTCTGGCAGGAGATCAACGGTTCATCCCTTGTGATCGCAAAAGCCTTGGGACATGCCCCGGAGATAATCCGTATGCCGGGAGGATACTGGAATGATTACATGTCAAACTGCCCTCTTCCCATCATCCACTGGAGCATATCCTCCGGTGACACCGGTAACCTTGATGCCAAAGAAGGCGAGACCCCGGATGATGTATACAACCGCAAGGTTAAAGAAACATCGACAAATGTGATCAAAAGAGCTGTAAACAACGGCGTCAGCCTGATGCATTCAATAAAGAAGCCCTCTCCCGAAGCAGCAGAAAAGATCCTTTCGGAGCTTTCAAAGAAAGGCTATCAGTTTGTTACCATCGATGAACTCTGCTACTACAGAGGTTACACACTAAAAGAAGGTATTGAATACAACCACTACAAGCTTGATTGGAAGCAAAAATGACGTTACCGGTCCCGAACTTACCAAAACTGCCCCTCCGCCAAAAGACAGAGAGGCAGTTATTTTATGCTTCACCGGCATGCTCTATGATCTCGTTCACGATGATCCTGTATTCGGAAACTTTTGTTGTCTTCTTTAATGCTTTTTCAAACCTTTCGGAGACCTTCAAAGCAGGAAGCATATAGAACCACAGTTCCTTTAATTTACATAATATGCTGAAATCCCCGCTCATTCTTTCCGAGTAGATGTCCGTAAGTTCCTCATTAAAAGCCCTGAAACGAGCCTTGTCTATAAGATCATCCCCTTCAGAGAACAGATAAGGTCTTGCGATCAAGCCTCTTCCCAGCATCAGAGCACAGGCATCGGGAAAGGCCGCGGAAACCACTCCGATATCCTCGGATGTAAAAATGTCTCCGTTCAGGCACACCGGATTTACCGATCTTTCATAGGCGTATTCCAGCCACTCCTTCCTTATCTCTCCCTTGTAAAAATCCTTTTGTATTCTTGGATGAACGATCAATTCCTTTATGGGATATTTGTTAAAGATCTCCAGGATCCTCACAAATTCTTTGGGATCATGCTTTCCGAGCCTTGTTTTGACAGAGATCTCCGTCCCGATCTTCTCTGCTCCTTCAAATATCGAATCCAGAAAAACATCAAGTTCATCCGGATAATAGAGGAAACCGCTTCCCTTCTTTTTGGTAACTACAGTGTTCGAAGGACAGCCCAGATTCAGATTGACTTCACTGTAGCCCTTATCCGCAGCCACTTTGCAGGCCCAAAGAAAATGCTCTGCGTTCGAACAAAGGAACTGAGGAATGGTGAGCATACCACGGTTCTTCTCATTGTCGATCTCTTCGAGCTCTTTCATTTGGAAACTCTTAGTCTGATTGGGCGACAAAAAGGGAGTAAAAAACTTTTCTACTCCCGTGTAGTATTTATTGAATACTTTTCTGTATATGTGTGTCGTGACACCTTCCATAGGTGCCAGATAGATCATTTTATGCTTTTCTTTCAAACAGAACCCTTTTCCTTTTCGATCACTTCAACGGCCTTTTCAAATTCCATGGGCTTTCCTGTAAGGTACCCTTGTACGAGATCGCAGCCCCATTCCAAAAGAGCTTCCTTCTTTTCAACACTTTCGACACCTTCCGCAAGGACTTCCGCATGAAGCACATGACCCATGGATATGATGAGTTTGATAAAGTCCATATCCTCACAGCTTGTGTGCATCTTGTCCACAAATGACTTGTCGATCTTAAGAAGATTAACCGGAAGCTGACTCAGATAAGACAGTGAAGCGTATCCTGTGCCAAAGTCGTCCAAAGCCACCTTCACTTCATTCTGCCTCAATTTGTCCATGGCTGCCTTTACGTTCTCGATTGCCGATGCAAAAACGGTTTCCGTGATCTCGATCTCAAGATTCTTATTGGGGAACTCGTTCTCTTTAAGAGTTCTTAATACAAACTCTGCATATCCGGGCTTTTGAAGATGATTGGCGCTGATGTTTACGGAGATCACAAGATCGGGATTCTCCTTAACAACATCCTTGAATCTCTTGATGGCATGAATAAGCACCCAGTTGTCCACGCGGAAGATCAGATTTGATTTCTCCGCGATCTGTATGAATTTGTCAGGTCGAATGGACTTTCCTTCTTCGTCCTCCAGTCTGCTCAGGGTCTCGAAGCCACGGAGTTTCCCGGTTCTGAGATTGTACTGGGGCTGGAAGACCAGATGGATCTCATCGGTACTCAGAGCCTTGAAGAGCCTGTCCTCGATCTTTCCGTTTTCAGTGAGTTCATTGGTAACGGAAGCATCATAGAAGGACACCTCAGCTCCTGCCTGATTCCTGTAATGAGCAATGGTGTCATCCAAATGTCTGTAAAGCTCATTGATGTCACCTCCGTCATCCGGGTAGCGCACAATGGCTGCTCTCGGCTCCAGAGTGATCTCGGTGTTTTCGATGATCAAGGGTCTCTTTACCTGCTTAATGAACTGCTTTACTCTTGCATCTACCTCAAGCCTTTCCGCCACAGGATCCTTGTTTTCCTTCGATGAATCGATAACTATAACAAATTCGGAATCTCCGTTCTTTCCTCCGTATTCTCCCTCCACCGTGCTTCCGATGAATCTGCCGGCAAGTGACTTTAAAACGGAGTTACCGAAATCCCTGCCCATCATATCATTCAGCTGAGCAAAATTTTCTATGTACAGAAATGAAATGTAGAATTCCTTTCCTGCCTTGATCCTTTTGTCAATGTAATCTCTTACTGCGGTAAGATTGTGCATCCCCGTCAGCGGGTCCTGCTGGGAAAGCAAATGAAGTATCTTGTTGTAATGATTTATATTGTTTATAAAACTGTAGGTAACATAGATCAGGATCACTGAACAAACAGTGTTCGCCAGGCCCGGAATGCCATCCCATTTCTGCAGAAAGAACATCTGAATGATCATGGGAACCGTGCTTATCAAAATCAGGACATATGAAATGATCATACCCGTTTTCTTCCCCACAAGCACCATGGCCACCAGAAGTATAAGTCTGATGTTCGTCAAAACACCCGCGATCTGTGAAGATGATAAAACAAGGCGACCAACCTCTAAATTGCGTGCCATGGAGGTTACCCTCGAAGTTACAATCGTGACAACAACAGCAAAGAAAGTCAAAACAATTATGGATATTCTTGTTTTAAGTTGTTTTTGCATGAAGACCCTCCCGATATAATAAAAGCAGTGACCCTAAATCATATACATATGATATCACATCGCATGCAAAATCTACATATTAAAATACGAAAATAATAAAAATTTATTGCAGGGTTGCTACTGTTCACACGTAGCCTTTCGCACTGCTTACTTATCAACGCCTCTCTTAGACTGCAGGAAATAAACAATACGTGCCGTAAGTGAGGTTGGGAGAATATGCAGGATCATTCTTGAAACCTTGACGTAAAGCTTCGGAACTATATAAAACCTGTTAAGATGCTTAATGGCATATTCTGCAACACTGTGGGCATCCGTTCCCATAAAAAGGAAAGAAATGTTGGCATTCCTGGCAAATTCCGTTGCTACGGGTCCGGGACAAAGAATACTGATCTTTACCTTTGAACCTCTTCTTTTCAGTTCCTGTCTTATGCCTTCGGACAATCTGACCACATAACTTTTTGTGGCATAATAGGTTGCCATTAAAGGTCCGGGCATAAAACCGGCAATGGAAGCCACATTTAAAATGTGACCGCTGTCCTTTTCGATCATATCCTTAAGATAAAGTTTTGTAAGGATGTGCAAGGCAGCAACATTGGTTTCGATCATACGAACATCCTTTTCCAGGGAAGTTTTGTCAAAATCACCAAAATCACCGAAGCCGGCATTATTGATCAGAAGATCCGCATCCGAAAACTTCTCATGGAGTTTTTCGCAGTTCTCATGAACGCTGAGATCCGTAACTTCCGTAACGACTTCAAGTCCTTCTTTGCTTTCTGTCAGCTCTTTTTTTATTTCATCAAGCCTGTCAGCATTTCTGCCCACCAGGATCAGTTTCCGGGCTTCTTTTGAAACGATCCTTGCCATCTCGCGGCCTATGCCCGAAGATGCACCTGTGATCAATACAGTATCTTTCTTCATTATCTGTCCTTTCCCTGAATGTGAGATCCAAGTAAAAAATCCAACCACAGACACAGAGCCCATGATTGAGACTCTTATACCATATCGCAGAGTGAAATTCAAAATAAAAAACTATTAAATCGGTTTGCATCTATGTGTACTGCTTGCGGAAGCAAGGTGATTTCAGTTGACGCATCCCGGTAGAAAACATTCTTAAGGTGAGGGATACAGTAAACACATAATAAAGTATCAAAAAAGGCTCCTGTGATCCATTGATCGGATCTCAGGAGCCCTGTTTAATTAAACAAAAACAAGCTATTGCTCTTTCTTACGTTTGAATATAAAAACCAGACTTTTGGACGAACCGTAGCTTTGATTGGTTGATGCGCTGCTTACCATCTCCCATCCGTCATTCCCTAACTGATTAAGCCTGCTTTCAAGCTCTCCGGTATTAACGTTTCCGCCAAAAAAGCCTGTTGTGTCATATGAGATCACTTTGTACTCGAATTTATCCATATTTTTTTCCTCCTGTTAATATACAATCTAACACAATGATTCAAAATGTTACACAGCGTAAACGAAAAAATATGACCGTTTATTTTTCCCTGCCGTGCATATAATGTATGCCGATATGCCCTATTCCGAGTATCACCGCCGAACATATCACGACAAGGTTCCCGGAGTATATTCCCGGAAGAAGAACCGCTAATGCGCCATAAACCCACTTTTACAACTCCTTTAAGTCTGATATAATGTAATCATTTAGAGACGGAGGGCGAGCTATGATCTATAAATGCAAAAACTGTGGTTCGGCAATACAATTCGATCCGACATCAGGCAAACTGACTTGCGGATCCTGCGGATCTTCATTCGCACCTGAAGAATGCGACGAGATCTTGGGAAAGAACGAACAAAATAACACCATTGAGCAAAAGATATATTGCTGCAGTGCCTGTGGCGCCGAGCTTATGATAAATGATGTGGAATCGGCAACATTCTGTGCTTTCTGCGGTCAGCCTACAATAGTCTTCAGCCGCGTTTCAAAGGTTAAAAAACCTGACGAGATAATCCCTTTTGCGATCACCAAGGAGCAGGCATGGAAAGCAATTTCAGAGAAATTGAGGGGCTTTTTTGTGCCCAGACAGTTCAGGAACATCAAACCTGATCTTGTGAGAGGCATATACATTCCATATGCCTTTTCGGAGATGGATTACGAAGGCAGGATGATCATTAAAGGCGTACGCGGGAGTGGCAAAAACTCACATACCGTGCACTTTTACAGACATGTGAAAGGAAAATTGTCAAGACTTCCTATTGACCTTTCGGAAAAGTTCGATGACAATTCCGCCATGAGGCTCGAACCTTTCGGAGACGATTTTCGCGAATTTGATGCCTCGTATCTTTCGGGTTATTATGCAGACTGCGGAGATGAAAAGGAAGAATATGTAACCAACAGAGCGAAGCACAGAACAAGAATGATCTTTGAGAACCGGACCCTTTACACAGTCGAAGCACGTGATAAAGAGGTCTGCAGAGAAGAGACACAGGTAAATGTCGAAAGTGTGAAACATGTCCTGGTTCCCGTGTGGTGTTTCATCGGAGAAAATAATGACGAAAGATTCACCATACTTGTAAACGGAAAAACAGGAGAAGTTGTGGGCACTGCCCCGCCGGACAGGTTTAAGATGTTGTTGTGTGCTTTGGCGCTGTTTTTGCTTACAGTTCCATTTGTTGCTTTTATATTCGGAGTGATGCTGGCTGTAAGCACCGTAGACATTAGGGGTCTCGCTATACCCCTCGTGATCATCGGTATTATGGTCAAGACAGCGCTAACAATGAGTGACAGACGCGACAGCTTTATTCTCAGCCGCAAACTTACAAAAAAGAAGGTTACTTATGACATGGTAAAAAACAGACAGGAGGGTGAGTAGCATGATTTATTTTCTGGAAGAATTCTGCTTACAGCAGCCATTATTCTGGATCGGTGCTCTGGCAGGGATCGCAGAGGCTGTGCTTATAGCGATAAGTGTTACTCTGAAGATAGTAATAAGATCAAATGACTGGGGATACCGGGATGAAGGGAGTAAAACCATCAGATCGTTTAAGGTTGAAGATCAAGAGGACGGCGTAAAAGAGAGCTACCCTCTTCATCCGGAAAATGTAAAAGAAAAACGCAGCGGTCTTTTCTCCTGGTTTAATTAAATTCAAAGAAGCCGGGCACGCTCGCGTGTATGAGGGGATTCGAATTACTATTAATCTTTTCCGATTATTTCTTTATAGTGCCTCAAATGTATTCCAATATGCCCGATTCCCAGAATGATGCCTGAAAAGGTTACTATCAGGTTCATGGAATACAGCCCCAGAAGAAAAACTGCAATCACCGGAAGGGTAGCCCCCGCCACCGGAAATCCGGCAAAAGAACTGTACTGATCCCTTAATGCCCTTTCGCTTCTGAAATACCTGACCCAATAACACTCATAAAGGATCATAAGTACAAGCGCAGTGACACACATTATGATTTTCCAGTCAAAAATCACACCATCAGGAAGCAGTTTCAAATACGGATTAAGTGCCGGAAAGATTAAAAACTCACAGGTCACCGTTACCTCTCCCACCCTTTCAAACAATAGCAGGATCTTGTTTTCATCTTTAGCAACTTCATCATAACCTTTCGGTTTTGCTTTCATGCCCCAGTAAATATTCGGAATAAAAAGCATCAATAAAAATACAAATCCCGTAACACAGAATCCGATTCTGTATGGTCTGTTCTCTCCGAATGCTATGGTACTGATCCTGACACTGCTTATAACATCACCATAATGAGATTTCAGTCTTCCTGCCATCAGATCCGGATCTCTAAGATCAGTATGAGCCGAACCATATATTCCCATTATCTTCTCGGTACCGCATCTATCGTAGGCATCAATAAAGTTAGAAATCATGTATGATTCTCTTTTGAGCGAAAACCCGTCACGGACAGTAGGATCCGAATGATGCTCCATTCCTTGCTTTACACACTCTTCTGCCAGGTGGTAATTATCGGATTCCTCAAGACCGTTATCAGCAAGATACGAAAGGTACCTTGCTCCGGTTGTATCATACTGATGCCCTACATCCGTACCATAGAATACGGTCTGCGGACAACTCGCCTTTATCTTATGAAAAAACTCATAGTAATGCTCATTACCACTCTGAGTGCCCTGAATATCCTCAAATATCTGATCTATTATCTCATCTGAGCCTTCCCGCATCCATAGGTTCAAATATTCTGCCGTATAATATGGAACTTCGATAAAAAGTGCCCGATACCCTTCATCGTAACACTCTTTCCACAATTCAAATTCGATATCGTAGTATACTTTTTTGCCATGTGCTTCGCCATAAAGCCGGATCCTTGTATCATCATCAGGATATATGTCTTTTCTGCTGTCCAATGCCGACAAAGAATATCCCAATATCACTACTATAGCAAGCATTGAAAATGCAATTAACATTTTAATCCTATTTTTCGTCATCCTACTCGTTTACCATTTCCTTTCCTTACTCAATAGACATTGCCATAATCAAGCCTCCAGAAGTCTGTTAAGTGTTTCTTTCTTTAGAGACTTAAGAGTCGTCGAGAATAGTCTCTTTAATGCATATCGTATTTATATCCGTCCGGGATCCTGATATATGCACGAATATGTTCGTCGACAGGGCGCTCGACAATTCCTGATCTGTTGTCAATATTACCTTCCGCGGCGAGGATGGTATTCTCACCTTTTCCAACAATAATCCCCATATGATCGTGCTCATGGCCATCAAAAACATGATCATAAAGAACAATGTCCCCTGCTGCCGGCACAAAATCATCTTTCCGTGTATGATACTCAATCCTGG
>JAEEGK010028573.1_pt1 | contig 11184 bp, 10 predicted proteins | sample 8958771 | NCBI WGS metagenome assembly JAEEGK01 (sample SAMN16246547, study PRJNA631951) | gut metagenome | biome: gut microbiome; feature: rumen; material: SC-attached | host: Bos | place: Iran: Karaj | collected 2018-10 | reverse complement strand
TCTCCGCGCATCGCACTCTCAGTAATGGCTCTCACCTCGGCACCTACGCCATTGCGTTCCGCCAGTTCGTCAATACACTCGGTCTGTATCAACGTGGAATCCATATCGAAACAGATCAGGCGGCGCATGCGGCGGAACATATCATCCTTCTGGAAAGAGAAGTCTATCTCCATCTCCTGCGAGAGCCGCATGAGCTTCGACTGCATCTCCTGACGGTTGGTAGGTTCGCCACGCAGTGAGAACTGGATGCAGGCACGCGTGTGTTTGCCTGGATTCTTGATACTCTTACGACCTGTCAGTCGAAGGATGGAGTCGATATTCAGTCCTTGGTCGGCAAGGATACGCGTAGCACCTTCTATCTGGCGTGCTTCCAACTGGCGTCCCAACACCATGAGGATATAGCGGTTCTTGCCCTGATGACCCACCCAGTCTTCGTACTCGTCGTCGGTAATGGGTGAGAATCCGATGTTCACATTCAACTCCGTCGCCTTGAAGAGCAGTTCTTTCATGACCTGTCCGGAATTCATCTCGTCCATACGAATCAAGATACCCAACGATAGCGTAGAGTGGATGTCAGCCTGACCGATATCCAGAATCTGTGCATCATACTTGGCGAGGATGCCCATAATCGAAGCCGTCAGTCCGGGGCGATCTTGACCTGTGATCCTGACGAGTATTTGCTCTTGCTTTATCTCCATATTTCAATTCATCAATTATTTGTCACTTATCATCTGATAGATCTGCAGTCCAAAGTCGGCACTCTTGGCATAAATATATTCCACGATGTCGCTCGTGTCGTGCTCGTAGGTCATGGCATCCTGGGCATGGAGCCAGAAGATAAACTCCAAACAACAGCCATACGGCTGCAAGGACTCAGACTGCTTCACCAGCGGGGTCTTGTCGCCTATCACTTTGGGATTCTCCTTCAGCCATGCCTCTATGTGATGGCGGAACTTGGTGATATTTGCCACCCCGTCTTCATCGACCTTGAGGGATCGGAAATCGTAATAGACCTTACGCACTTGCTTGCGCCCCTCGTTTTCCACCATGCCCTGCCAATTCTGAAAGGCACCATCCACAAGCATCTGAGGTGTTACGGTAACGATGGTGTTATCGAAGTTACGCACCTTCACCATCGTCAGGGATATTTCCTCCACCTTACCGTTAGCACCAGCATTGGGAACCGTTATCCAGTCACCGATATGCAGCATATCATTAGAGGTGAGACGGATGCCTGCTACCAGTCCCTTGATGGTATCCTGAAAGGCGAGCATCAGGATGGCCGAAGCGGCACCAAGACCAGCAAAGAGCGTGGCAGGACTCTTGTCGATGATGATGGCAACCACCACAATCACACTGACAAAGACCATCACGATCTTCAGCACGCTACAGACACTATATAGATACTGTTGACGGGCGGTACGGGTACCGTTTTCCAACTGGCGGAAGGAGTCGATGAACACGATGACCGTGCGGACAGCCATGATGGTGAAGTAGATGGCTGTCAGACGGCCTACAACGTCTTCCACCTTCGGGAATTCATAGAACACATGGGGCAGCAGCACCCAGATGACGATAGCGGGGATGATGCGGCTGGCAGAATTCAGCACACGCTCATTGAAAATGACATCATCCCACTCGGCGTCAGTCTTGCGTGTAATCTTTAGCAGGATTGGTACCACAAATTGTCGGCAAAGCCAACCTGTCAGCCAAGCCAGCACGAAGGCAGAGATGACCAAAATGCCATAGCGCACGACGGCGACACTATCGCCTGACAGTCCTGTCAGACTGATCATCTGTTCGAGGTATATCTTGATCTGTTCCATATCCTATCGTTCACAAAGAGCCCTGCACACACGGTCCTGGAAAACTCGTCCGTCGGCATGTTTCATCACACCCTGATTGATGATGCAGAAAGCAATCACATGATTGTTTGCCGCTGTCAGATAACCAGCCAGCGACGAGATACCTGATACCGTTCCGGTCTTTGCCTTCACACGTCCGTTAGTCACAGGCTCGGTCATGCGTTTCTTCAGTGTTCCGTCCTGTCCTGCTATTGGCAATGACGGATAGAGGTTCATGAAGATATTAGTGTTGCGGTAAGCATAAATCAGCAGGCGAGTCAGGAGCTCGGGCGTCACATAGTTGTAGAGTGAGAGTCCACTACCGTCGGCAATCCTATACTGCACATTCTGAACCCCTGCCTTTGACAGTATTCTCTTCTCGATCTGACGGGCATGAGCAGCCTTAGCCGGACGCACACCCTGCGAGGCGGCAATCTGGTAGAACACCGATTCGGCAAAGAGGTTGTCACTATCCTTCAGCATCGGATAGAGGATATCGCGCAGTGAGTGGTTCACGCTGCAGATGGTCAGCGTCTCCTTTGGCAGACTGCCTGTCGTACAGGGTGCATCCAAGGCAATACCCACCTCACGAAGCCGCTGAGAGAAAACACTCATGAATTCGTTTTTCCGTGATACAAGCAACGGCGACAGCTGCGGGTTGTCATCATCCCAGCACCACCCTTCACCCAGCAGGTCTGCCTCCTTGAAACCATCGACGGCCACTAACTGTCCGTGGATAGAATCTATACCAAGGGCACGCACGCTCTCCACGAAAGCATTCATGTCGGCATCGTCGAACATCGGGTCCAGACAACCGACGCAGTATAAGTCACCCGTCAGTACACTGTCTTTCACCGTACCTTTATAACGAAGGGTGGTGCGATACTGGTAATTTCCCCCCAGCACGTCGATAGCCGTCACCGCAGTCACCAGTTTCATCGTAGAGGCCGGTCTCATCAGTTGCCGTTCCCCATGACGATAGAGCACGGAATCCGCCGTCAGGTCATAAACCATCAAGCCTAGCTGGGTGGTCTCCAGCAGCGGGTCTTGCATCAGCGTGTCGAGTCTTGCCTGGACATTCTGGGGCCAAGGCAGCACGATGGCTACCGAGTCTTGTGGGTTATTACTAAATGTATCGGTCTGCGCATGCAGACCGACTATGGAACAGACCGCAAAAAGGGTCGTTACGATTTTCTTCATTGTCTGTCTTTCTGTCTTAATTCCGACGGTACTTGGACACTAGTTTGCGGATGGCCTTGTCCAATGATTCCGACGGTTCTATAATGTTATATGAACGCCAGTAGTCTGGGTCCAGGAAATATTCTACTTTATCGTAATATGCATCGCGCGAGTCGAAGGAACTGCGGCTGGCGATAGGCTGCACGTCGCCCGACGAGCTGTCAGTAACCACCATCTCGCAGGTGGCCGTAAACGAAGTGGCGAAGAGGCGTTTCTTCCAGTCACAGTTGAAGCGGAACGTGTTCCGCAGATAGCTGATTCGTGTCACGCCATCCTCATAGCGGTAATCAACGACGCTCGACAGTTCACGAGGCTTGAACTTCACGCCGAGTGGTTTCTTGACGAGCATAGTCCGCGTAGCCTTGTCCTTGTCTGCCATATCGAGGTTCAACTCAATACGGGTGAAAGCCAGCCGCTCACTGTCGATGTAGAGCTTGCCATGATAGAGGGCATAAGGCATTGACTCGCAAGGCTCCATCTGTACAACATACTGCAGGCGGTCGTTGATATACTCAGGAATGCCCATCGTAAACTTATAGGCATCGAGATCCTCCTTGTTCAACAAGAAGTCGCGGTTCTTCACCAAGTCCATCACTACAGCCTGTACCGGACCACCCATCACCTTCACGCCCAGCGTGTCACCCTGTTTCTGACTCAGCAGGCGACGCCCCTTGACGATGGCCACTCTGTCGCGCCCGATACTGCGGTTATAGGGAGTCTTATACATATCCTCGACACCCTCAGCCACATAGATATAGTGTTTCCGCTTCATAGCCGTCTCACGGTAAAAGCCCTTCAGCAGTTCCGGCACCTTACTATAATTATCGGGTATCTTACTGATGGCGATGTCCACCAGCTCCCTCGGGTCCTCGTTCATGACGACCACCTCGCGAAGATGGATGGTCGTCGGTTGGAGTCTGACCTTCAGTTCGTCACCGTTCTTGACCTTCACACGCTTGGTCTTATAGCCTAGATGTGACACGATGATCACACCTGGGTCTTCAGCCAATTTCAATGAGAAGTCACCGTCCTCATTGGTCACCACCGATATACGGCCTGCGGAGATGCTCACCTGCCCCAAAGGGTCACCGGTCTTATCATCGACCACATTGCCGCCTATCACCACCTGCTGCGCATACATTGCCAGCGGGGCAATTAACAGAATTAACAGCCATAGTCTCTTCATCTTCGTCTTGGTTTTGGTGCAAAGATACAACTTTTTTCGACAGAATGCAAATAATTACCCAGAAATTTCTTACCTTTGCATTCAGAAACTCTAAATAAACAGTTATGGTATATCAATACGACTTCCTAGTCATCGGTGCCGGTGTGGCTGGCATGAGTTACGCACTCAAGGTGGCAAGAGCCAACAAGGGGCGCGTCTGCATGATCTGCAAGACCTCACTGGAGGAGGCAAACACCTCGTTCGCCCAAGGTGGCGTAGCCTCGGTAACAAATCTGGAGTTGGACAATTTCGACAAGCACATCGAGGACACGATGATTGCTGGCGACTACATTTCAGACCGCAAAGCTGTGGAACAGGTGGTGCGCATGGCACCTGAACAGATCAAGGAACTCGTGGAATGGGGTGTGAACTTTGACAAGAAAGAAGACGGCACCTTCGACCTTCATCGTGAGGGCGGGCACTCAGAATTCCGCATCCTGCACCACGCTGACGACACAGGCGCTGAAATCCAGCGCGGACTGATGGAGGCGGTGAGGAACAATCCGAATATCGACATCAAGGAGAATCATTTCGCAGTAGAGATCATCACTCAGCACCATCTGGGCGTGCGCGTCACACGTCGATCACCGAACATCCAGTGCTACGGTGCCTATGTGCTGAATCCCGACACGGAGAAGGTGGACACATACCTTTCCAAAGTGACGGTGATGTGTACGGGTGGCTGCGGAGCCGTCTATCTCACGACTTCCAACCCCGTGATTGCCACTGGCGACGGCATTGCCATGGTATATCGTGCCAAAGGAACCGTTGCCGACATGGAGTTCGTACAGTTCCATCCGACGGTACTCCACAATCCGAAAGAGACGCACCCCGCCTACCTCATCACCGAGGCCATGCGCGGCTACGGTGGCATCCTGAAACTGCCCAACGGCGAGACCTTTATGGAGAAATACGACGAACGCCTGTCACTGGCACCGCGTGACATCGTGGCTCGTGCCATTGATAAAGAGATGAAAATCCACGGTATCGACCATGTCTGTCTCGATGTGACTCACAAAGATCCAGAAGAGACACGTCACCACTTCCCGAATATCTATCAGAAGTGTCTCTCCATCGGCATCGACATCACCACCGACTATATCCCAGTCAGACCGGCAGCCCACTATATGTGCGGCGGCATCAAGGTCGATCTGAACGGACAGTCTTCCATCGAACGACTCTATGCACTCGGTGAGTGCTCATGCACTGGTCTGCACGGTGGCAACCGACTGGCATCGAACTCTCTGATAGAGGCCGTGGTCTATGCCGAGACGGCAGCCAGAGACTCCCTGGCACATATCGATCTCTACGATTTCAATGAGAAGGTGCCCAAGTGGAATGACGAAGGTACGATGACCAATGAGGAGAAGGTGCTGATCACGCAAAGTGTCAAGGAGGTGAACCAGATCATGGCCAACTATGTGGGTATCGTGCGTTCAGACCTGCGTCTGCATCGCGCCTGGGACCGTCTGGACATGCTCTATGAAGAGACGGAGCGTCTCTTCAAGCGCGTCAAGGCCTCAAAGGATATCTGCGAACTGCGTAACATGATCAATGTGGGTTATCTCATCACTCGCTGGGCACTGGAGCGCAAAGAGTGCCGTGGTCTGCATTTCACTACAGACTACCCCGTACACGCTTACGATAAAGAATAAGGCAACGACTTGTTATACCCCTTCGTCGTCGGGATTAGGTTCTTCGGCAGGAAGGGAACCAGAAGTGTCCATTTGGTCATCACGCCGGATGGACACTTCTCCAAAGTTCGACACACTGACCACCAAGGGAATGTATTCATCAGTCTGTGGATGACTCACACTACCAGCAAAGATGATATTGTTACCATCCGTCTTGTCAAAGACAATACCCTCCAGGATACCTGTCTTGCGATAGTCGTCGTCGAGCTGAGCTACGAAATCGGCCTTTGTAAAGACGCGTTTAAAGAAGACGGAACCGTCAGAACGAAGGATACGTACCGTTATACGATTGTCGAAGAACTGTTGCCCGGTCTCGTCTTTCACCATCGGCAGCGAATCACTACTCACACGGTTGATGGCCACCTGATACTCCTTACCAAGCCATTGCACGTCATTCGTCTGGTCATAGGGTTGCATACGGACGGGAGTCTGTGGTTTGGGCGTCTCCACAGTAGGGACGATAATATCATTCGACTGTTTCTTCTTGCCACAACTGGTGACAACGAGTGCCGTCAGGACGACGGCGGTCAGTTGGAGTCTATTCATTGTTGTTTTTTTGCAATTTGGGTGCAAAGTTACACAATAATTTCATAAAAGAAGAAAAAAAGACACAAAAAAAGCCCGCCTCCTACGAAGCGGGCATGTATGGGTAAGAGCTAGTTCTTCTTATCGTGCTTGGGGCCGTGTCCCTTATGGTTCTTCATATCAGCCTCATATTGCTTAAACTGATCGGCAGTAAGGATTTTTTTCAGTTCTGTCTCATAAGCCTTGCGATTGGCCTCCATTTCCTGACGGCGAGCCTCGAACTTAGCCTTCTGCTCCTCTGTGAGCTCTGGGCGCTTCTTGTCACCACGTGGCTGCGGAGTGGTAGCACCTGTAGCGGCATCGCATTTCTCATCGTGTTTCTTGCCATGTCTCATGCCATGTCTCTTGCCATGATGTCCACGCGGGCCACCGAACTTATCAGCATACTTGGTGTTGAGTTCAAGCAGGCTGGCTGCCTGCTGGTCGTTAAGACCATATTTCTTGGCGAACTTGTCAGTACGGTGCTTCACCATCTCAGTCTTGTCGGGCTTCTTGCAGTTCTTGCACTCACACTTCTTCTCTTCCTGGGCGAAAGCTGCTGAACTCATCAGTACGGCAGCAATCATTGTCATCATCATTTTTTTCATTTTCTTTCTATGTTTAATTGTTTAACTTTGTTCTCAATCTCGTATCAGTTGCAACTATCTTTTTGACGCCTCTCTGAACGAAAAGTTTAACCTTAAAACAAAAAATCAAGCGAAGTTTCAGCGAATTGGCTTTTTTTTACTACCTTTGCCGACAAATTATCAGTAAACGGGAATGAAGAAAAAACGAATCATAGGTCTGACAACCTTAGTATTATTCATAACGGCGGCAATCATGCTGACGTGCAACGGCAGACTTGAGCATGAAGACGCCAGTCAGGAGGCTGCGGTTAAAGCCATCGACACCGTCCCCATGCTCATCACCCAGGTGCAGCAATGTGCCAAACTATACACTGCAGAATATCGCGTGCATAAGATTGTGACTCACGACGACGTGGTACGTCTGAAGGGCTCGCTGCTGCAGCGTTCCTTTGACATCAAGATGCCACTGGGCGACCGTAAGGTGGCCATCCCTATTGACGCAAAGCTGAAGGCTTACATAGACTTTAGCGAGTTCTCAGAACAAAACATCGAGCGTCACGGCGATAAGATCACCATCATTCTGCCTGACCCAAAGGTAACAATGACCAGTTCGAAGATTGACCAGAAGAACGTGAAGGAATACGTGTCGCTGACACGCGCTCACTTCTCCGATGAAGAACTGGCCAGTTTTCAACAGCAGGGACGACAGGCTATCATTGCCAGCATACCTGAACTGGGCATGATGGAGACCGCCCAGGCTAATGCAGCCAAGGTGCTGGTACCCATGCTCACAGAGATGGGCTTTAAGGAGGAGAACGTGACCATCGCCTTCCGCAAGCACTATGGGGCCAACGACATCATGAAACTACTGAAAACGGAGGACTGACGTATGAAGAAAATAAAACTGAGCATCATAATACTGGCCGTCGTACTACTGGTGGCAGCTATCGTCGCACTGCTGCGACTGAACCGCAACAACCACCTGTCTTTTGGCACCGACTCCGAAATAGATGTCACCCCTACACAGATCGTGAGCATCAAGGCCATCGGCGAATGGGAATTCCTGTCCGTCAGCGCTGAGGAACTGGTAGATACCGTACGCAAGGGACTATTCAGCAATGATGAACTGGCCCGTATATATTTTGGTACGTTGCGTCTGGGCATTGACATGCGCCAGGTGACACCAGGATGGATTACCGCCAGCGGCGACTCCGTAGTAGTTGAACTGCCAAAGGTGGGACTGCTCGACAAAGCCTTCATCGACGAGGCCCGCACGAAGTCGTTCTTCGAGAGTGGCAAATGGAGTGCTGCCGATAGGGAGGCCCTCTACAAGAAAGCCTACCGCCAAATGAAAACCCATTGTCTGACCAAGGAGAACCTTCAAGCTGCCGAAGCCAACGGCCATGAGCAGTTCACAAGGATGATGCAATCGATGGGATACAAAAACGTAAAGGTAAAATTCGCTAAATAAGATAAGGATCACGAAAAATGGACTGGTTGAATGAGATACTGACTGATATAAGCGGCTTTCTGTGGGGATGGCCGATGATCATCCTGCTTTTGGGTACGCACATCTTCTTGACTGTGCGACTGAAATTCCCCCAGCGGCATATTCTGAAGGCGATACGACTGTCTGTGCAGCGCGATCCTGATGCGACAGGCGACGTATCGCAGTTCGGCTCCCTCGCCACCGCACTGGCAGCCACCATCGGCACAGGCAACATCATCGGTGTGGCAACAGCCATCGCCCTTGGCGGACCTGGTGCCGTCCTTTGGTGCTGGCTGACAGGTGTCTTCGGTATCTCAACGAAATACGCAGAAGGACTGTTGGCTATCAAATATCGCGTCAAGACCGACGACGGACGAATGCTCGGTGGTCCGATGTACGCATTGGAACGAGGATTGGGCTGGAAATGGCTCGCAGTGCTTTTCGCCCTGTTCACGGCATTGGCGGCCTTCGGTATCGGCAACACTGTACAGGCTAATGCCATCGCAACGGTGACCTATGAGTCGTATGGCATATCCCCATATCTGACGGGCGCTGTCGTCTGTCTGCTGGTAGGGGCTGTCGTACTGGGCGGCGTGAAGAGTATCGCCCGGGTATGCAGCATGCTCGTACCTTTCATGGCTCTCTTCTATGTGTTGGGCTGCATCTATATCCTCATTGCAAATGCGCCCTACATCTGGCCTGCCCTGAAGCTCATCTGTCGCGCAGCATTCTCACCGGAAGCTGCAGGAGGCGGTTTTGTCGGCTCGACAGTCATGATGGCCGCACGCTTCGGTATTGCCAGGGGACTCTTTTCCAACGAGAGCGGCATGGGCTCGGCCCCCATCGTGGCCGCGGCGGCTCAGACCAGGAATCCCGTGCGCCAGGCCCTTGTGTCATCGAGCGGCACCTTCTGGGACACTGTGGTTATCTGTGCCCTTACAGGACTGGTCATCGTGAGCAGCGTCATCGCCTACCCCGACATCGACTTCTCCAATGGTGCCACGCTGACGAAGGACGCCTTCTCCAAGATACCTGTTGTCGGACGGCCGTTGCTGACCTTCGGCTTGCTGACCTTCGCCTTCTCCACCATTCTCGGCTGGTGTTACTACGGAGAGCGTGCCGTGGAATACTTGAAGGGCAAGAAATGGGTCAGAGGCTACCGAGTGCTCTATATCATTGCTGTTTTCCTGGGTAGTGTGATGAATCTGTCGCTGGTGTGGAACCTTGCCGACTGCATGAATGCACTGATGGCTATACCAAACCTGATATCGCTGCTCTTCCTGAGCGGCATGCTCGTGCATGAGACACGGAAATACCTCTGGCGAGACCGGCTCGACAAGGAAAACTGATAAAAAAATGACTGATTCAGAAACGCACCGGTATCGTAAACTCCATGCGCGTGCCTTTCTGATAGCGATCGTCAATACGGATATACCCGCCAAGCCGACCTGCAAGACGCTGGGCGACACTCAAGTCGAACTCGGTATCGACAGGTGCTTCGTCTGGTGCATCAAACCAATTGAAAATATGTTCCTTGCGGTCTTCAGGAATGCCGACACCCGTGTCCTCGACATACAGTGTAAGCAAACGACTGCCAGTGTCACACTGATAGCCTACGCCCACCTCACCTTTTTCCGTAAAGATGCAGGCCGACCTCACCAGTTTGTTAAGCACAAGCTCGATGATACGTGCATCCGACGTGACGAAGAAATCCTCATTCAGTCCACGACGGAAACAGAGCTTTACACCCTCTTTAAGATTGGCGAAATTGGCATCGATGCAACGCTGGCAGAGCAGATTGGGGCTGAAGCGCTCCATGACGAGTTCCTTACCTTCGCCACGGGAGGAAAAATATGTCACTTCCTCGAGCAAGGTGGCTATCATGTCTGCATTATAGCGTATCTGCGCGGAGATATTCTTTTTCTCACCTTTCGACAGGTAGAGATCGTCCTTGGCTATCACCTCCGCCAGACCACTGACGGAATGGAGCGGTGTACGAATCTCACGAGCCAGCGCCTTGATGAAAGCAGTTTTCATGTAATCAGACTTAACAGACGCTTTCTGGATGGCCTGCATACGCTTAATGTAGAACAGCAGACAAAAGCAAATGATTGCCAAAACGATAACCAATATCACTAACATACGCAATTCATGTTAAGGTTATTTTATGAGACTTGATTAAATTAGACCCCAAAGATAAGCAAAATTATCATAAATTGCAAGATTTTGGGACATTTTTTATGCCAACACGGTCAAATATTGACGAACTCATCCGATAAAAATCAAAAAATATCTATTTTCTTTTTGTTATTTCAAGAAAATGTATACCTTTGCAATAGATAAACCCAAAACAAGACATTAATGACAATACGGTCGTTCCTTTTGGCAACCATCATGCTTCTGACATGCAGCATCGGTCGGGCGGTGGCAAACTATGACAATGACACCGTCTTCCAGACGTTGCGCAACTCGGTCCACCATGCGTTCAACGATGGCGACAGTGCCCGTTTCTTTCCGGCTGTCAAGGCTTTGGAGAAATACT
>JAEEGK010028570.1_pt1 | contig 11185 bp, 7 predicted proteins | sample 8958771 | NCBI WGS metagenome assembly JAEEGK01 (sample SAMN16246547, study PRJNA631951) | gut metagenome | biome: gut microbiome; feature: rumen; material: SC-attached | host: Bos | place: Iran: Karaj | collected 2018-10 | reverse complement strand
GATACCGAAGTTGTTCTCCTCCACCTTCTTCTGGGCACGCTCAATGCTCTTGGAGATCATCGGACTCTCGATCATCTCGCCCTCCTTGAATCCCAGACGGTCCATGACAGAGGCGATACGATCAGAGGCGAACAATCGCATCAGCTTGTCCTCGAGTGATACGTAGAATACAGATGAGCCCGGGTCACCCTGACGTCCGGCACGACCACGCAGCTGGCGGTCCACACGACGGCTCTCGTGGCGCTCTGTGCCGATGATGGCCAGACCACCGGCAGCCTTCACCTCGGGCGACAGTTTGATATCGGTACCACGACCTGCCATGTTGGTGGCGATGGTTACGGCACCCTTGCCATTGGTGCTCTGTCCGGCCAATGCCACGATGTCGGCCTCCTTCTGGTGCAGCTTGGCATTCAGCACCTGGTGGGGGATACCCTCGCGCTTACCTGTCTCGGGGTTCACATACATATCGAGCATACGGCTCAGCAACTCTGATATTTCCACCGAGGTGGTACCAATCAGTGTTGGACGGCCCTGGTTACGCATCTTCACAACCTCGTCGATCACAGCCTTGTACTTCTCGCGGGCGGTTTTGTATACACGGTCGTCCTGGTCGTTACGCTGTACGGGACGGTTTGTGGGAATCTCCACCACATCGAGCTTGTAGATATCCCAGAACTCACCAGCCTCGGTCGAGGCGGTACCGGTCATACCTGCCAGCTTGTGATACATACGGAAGTAGTTCTGCAGGGTGATGGTGGCGAATGTCTGTGTGGCAGCTTCTACCTTCACGTGCTCCTTGGCCTCTACAGCCTGGTGCAGTCCGTCGCTCCAGCGGCGTCCCTCCATGATACGTCCTGTCTGCTCATCCACAATCTTCACCTCGCCGTCGATCACCACATACTCATCGTCCTTGTTGAACATGCAGTAAGCCTTGAGCAGCTGCTGCAGGGTGTGCACACGCTCGCTCTGCACGGCATAGTGGCTCATCAGCTCGTCTTTCTTGTCCACACGCTCCTGGTCTGTCAGGTCGGTCTGTGCCTCCAGGTCAGAGAGCTCCGAGGTGATATCGGGCAGTACGAACAGCTCGTTATCGTCCACCTGCTTAGCCAGCCAGGCGGTACCCTTATCGGTCAGGTCGCATGAGTTCAGCTTCTCGTCAACCACGAAATACAGTGGCTCAATACACTCCGGCATGCGACGGTTGTTATTCTCCATGTAGATGTTCTCAGTCTGCTGCATGCCGGCCTTGATGCCCTCCTCCGAGAGGAACTTGATGAGTGGCTTGTTCTTTGGCATGGCTTTGTGCGAACGGTAGAGCGACAGGAATCCGGCATCGAGCTTCTCCTGGCCCTCTTTCTTGTTGCCTTCCTCCATCAGCTTGTTACCCTCTGTAATCAGGGTCTTGGCATCGGCCAGGTACTGGGTGGCCAGCTGGCGCTGCACACCCACCAGCTTCTCTACCAGTGGCTGGTACTCCTCAAACATCTGGTCGTCGCCCTTGGGGATAGGACCCGAGATGATGAGTGGTGTACGGGCATCGTCGATCAGTACTGAGTCCACCTCATCGACGATGGCGTAGTTATGTGCGCGCTGTACCAGGTCGGCAGGCGACACGGCCATATTGTCGCGCAGGTAGTCGAAACCAAACTCGTTGTTGGTACCGAATGTGATGTCGGCCTGATAGGCCTTGCGGCGTGCCTCCGAGTTAGGCTGGTGCTTGTCGATACAGTCCACGCTCAGACCATGGAACATATAGAGCGGACCCATCCATTCCGAGTCACGTTTAGCCAGATAGTCGTTCACTGTTACCACGTGAACACCGTTGCCTGTCAGGGCGTTGAGGAACACAGGCAGGGTAGCCACCAGGGTCTTACCCTCACCGGTAGCCATCTCAGCAATCTTTCCCTGGTGCAGCACCACGCCGCCAAAGAGCTGTACATCGTAGTGCACCATCTCCCATTTCAGGTCGTTGCCACCGGCAGTCCAGTGGTTGTGGTAGATGGCCTTGTCGCCATCAATGGTGATGAAGTCCTTCCTGGGGTCGGCAGCCAGCTCGCGGTCAAAGTCGGTGGCAGTCACCACGGTCTCCTCGTTCTCAGCGAAACGGCGTGCTGTCTCCTTCACGATGGCAAACACCTCGGGCATCACCTCGTTGAGTGCCTGCTCATAGATCTCCAGCACTTCTTTCTCAATCTTGTCTATCTGCGCAAAGATGTCAGCGCGCTCGTCGATAGGCGTATTCTCGATACTGGCCTTGAGTGTTTCGATACGGGCCTTCTGCTCGTTGGCCGAGTTCTGAATCTGCTGCTGCAGGGTCTTGGTGCGCTGGCGCAGGGCATCGTTATCCAGCTTCTGTACCTCGGGATACACGGCTTTTACCTGCTCTACGAGTGGTTGGATAAGCTTCATGTCGCGTGAGGATTTATCACCAAACAGCGACTTCAGGAAATTGTTGAAATTCATATATTATTTTATTTTTTACTTGTTGTTAAATGTATGACTGATTCATAAACGGCGGCAAAATTACAAAAATTATTTGTAATAACCAAGCCTTTTCTCTTAAAAAATAGGTGAAGCCATACATGCATTCGGCGCCCTGATCCGGATGGCCTTGGCAATCGTGGGGGCAATCCTGTCGATACTGATGGGTGTCTGCACCTTCTGGTGAGGCACATTGGCACCGTAGAATAGGATGGGGAAATAGGGTAGTGCCTTCTTGAACGATACCTGCTCGTGGGTGTCGTCGTTCTGCATCTGCCAGCCTGGGTTCAGCTCTACCACCAGGTCGCCCATGTGGGGTTCGTACAGGTGGGTAGTCACACGTTTCACGCCGCTCATCTGCAGCATGAACTCCTTGGCCTTGGTGGTGGCGTCGGTCAGGGTGATGCGTTTCTGCTCCAGCAGGTGGTGGTTCAGGAAGATATGGTTGGCATAGCTGCCCTCCACATACTTGCCTTGCCCCCACATGGCACCCATATACATGTTGAGCAGGTTGGCAGTGCGGTTGGTGTAATAGGTGCCCGTAGGAATGTTGTACTGGGCATAGTCGTCGGCTCGCTCCTCGGTATAGCCGGTCGATGTGAGCACGTATAGGGTGCGGTTGGCACCCACCAGTCGCTCTATCTCGTTCACCAGCTTGGTGAGGGCATAGTCCAGCAGCGGATTGGTGTCCTCTCCGTTCTCGTTGGCGTCGTAGTTCAACAGCAGCAGATCGGGGATGGTGTCACGTCCCAGCTTTTCTTGAACAAGCAGTTGTAAGGCCTTGTCGGTCAGATTGATGGGATTCCATCTTTTTTGCTCTTCGTTGCGATAGCCTACACCGTCGGTGTTGTGCCCGCCCATGAGTTCTGCCGTCTCCTGTTTCGTGGCCACGGCATACACTTTTCCGCTGCCTCTGGTGCTGCGTTTCAGCTCGTCGCCCAGGGTCGACACGGCAATGTCGGCAGGGGTGGCGGTCACGCTCTGCAGGGTGGTGCGGTCCAGCCATTTGTCGGCAGTGATGGTGTGATAGTAGGGCGATGTGCCAGTGACAACTGACGAAATGGCAGACGACAGGTCGATCTGATGAAACGGATAGAATCCCTGTTCGCACACGTATCCATCGTCGAAGAGGGCTGGATAGCCGCTCCTCAGCTGGTCAATCGTGATGTTTACTACCAGCCGTGGCCTCGGACCATTCAGCATTTGAGCCTGGGCGCTGAGCGACAGCACCGACAGGAGGGTGACGTATAGATACTTATTTTTCATTTCTTGAGTCTTAACAGCAAACATAGTGCCACAATCCACATGCCCTCGGCATAGCTCTGCCACAGGTTGCCTGCCAGGAAGAGGATGATCATGGCCAGCTGCCACTTGCGCCAGGTGTTGCGCCGGCCTTTGATGATGGCGGGAATGAACAGCAGCGGCAGGGGGTTGAACAGCAGCAGGTTCAGGTTGAGCGAGGTGGTGGGGTGCTGCGAGAAGATCATCACCGTGAGCACCAGGCCCACCAGGCCCTGAACGGTCATCAGCAGTACGTCCCACCAGCGGGCCACCTTCTTCTTGCGCCATTCATACAGGGCGATGAGGAACGACAGCAGCAGCAGGAGGCTGAACACCTCGCGGGGCCCGATGCCTAGGCCCGATCCCATTTTGTGCACCCCTGGTGGCACCAGCAGGCGCTCCTCCTTTACCAGTGGGCGGTAGGTGCCGTTGTCGTAGATTCGTGCGCGCGCCACGTCGTACATCAGGTTGTGTGGCAGGAATTCCTGCTCCTCGCGGCTTGTCTTCATGTCGGCTTTCACACCCAGTAGCATGTCGTTGCCGAACTGCGACCACCAGTGGTAGCGGTTGCACTCGCGCACCATCTCTCTGAAGCTGGGTGCGTAGTCCTCGCGCTCCTGGTACACCACCTGGCCGTTGATGCAGCCCTCAATCATGTCGCGTGGCTTGGTAGAGCAGTTGTTATAGAAGAAGTTGTAGCGGTACACCTTGTTCTCGGGCTTCATGTTCTCGGCCAGCGCCAGCTGCAGGCGGCGTTTCTCGTCGTTGGTCAGGTTCAGCACCTGTTCCGTAATGCTGCTGCCCCATTTCTGGTAGTAGGGCCAGAAACTGTCGTAGGGGTAGGCGCCCAGCTCATAGTCGGTGATGCCGAAAACGAATCGCAGCACGAAGTAGGGCTTGTTGAAACTGAACATGCCCCAGTTGAACACCAGGTCGATGTCGCCGTCGTGCCATCGTAGGGCCGAGTGTCCATACAGACTGTATATCTCCTCATGGGGCGAACAGGTGAGCAAACTCACCTCAACCGAGTCCATCGGGTCGAATGGTGGCCTGATGGTGTCGGAAGGCGCATGAACCTCTGGATGGCCGTTTTGGGCAAAAATAGGTGTTATGTTGCTGATAATCAGCAAAATAGCTGCTATCAGCAGCCGCTTTGTAATCTTTTCTAAATGTTTCACGATGCAAAAATAACTTATATTTTCGAAGAAAAAGCCATTTCTTCGTTTTTTTTTGATAATTTTGCAAGCTGAAATGTTTTTCAACTGAAATAAAAGTATAAATATGAATAAGATTCTTGCCAGTTTCGTCTTCTCAACCATGACGATATCGGCTTTTGCTCAGAGCAACACTAACTCACCCTACAGCCAGTACGGCTTAGGCGATCTGACCGACCAGAGTGTGGGATTTAATAAAGGTATGAACGGCGTGGGTCTGGCCATGCGCCGTGGTAACGAGGTGAACCCCATGAACCCCGCTTCGTATTCATCCGTCGACTCGCTGACGATGCTTTTCGATGCCGGCCTCTCGGGTCAGGTCACCAATTTCAAGGAGAACGGCAGCAAGTTGAACGGCAAGAGTGGCGGTTTCGACTATGCGGTGGCGCTGTTCCGTGCCTGCAGGAATGTGGGTGTATCGTTCGGTGTGCTGCCTTATTCTAATATAGGTTATAAGTACTCGCTTTCCGAGACCCTGTCGGATGGCACCAGGATGTACAGCACCTATCAGGGCGAGGGCGGCATGCACCAGCTGTTCATCGGTACGGGTATCAAGATCCTCAAGCCCCTGAGCATCGGTGCCAACCTGTCTTATCTCTGGGGCGACTACAACCGCAGTCTGGCCAGCAGCAGTAGCGCGTCGAATGTGAGCGCGCTGCAGATGGGCTACAAGGCTGATATCAGCAGCTATAAGCTCGACCTGGGCATGCAGCTGGAGCTGCCCCTCAACAAGCTCGACCAGCTCACCATCGGTGCCACCTGGAGTGTGGGTCACTCGCTCAAGGCCGATCCCGAGCTGTCGATCATCAACACCAATACCAGTCTGAACAAGTCCGACAGTACCAACTACGTGGTGAAGGATGGCTTGCGCCTGCCCACAGCCTATGGCCTGGGTGTGGCCTATAGCCATAGCAACAATCTGCGTGTGGGTGCCGACCTCACCCTGCAGAAGTGGGGTGGTATCAACTCACCCGTGTTCGATCCGCAGTCCAAGCAGTACACCCTCCAGTCGGGTCAGCTCAAGGATAGCTACCGTTTGAACCTGGGTGGTGAGTGGACCCCACGCCCCATGGGTCGTCATCTCTACCAGCGCGTGCGCTATCGTGCCGGTGTAGGCATGGCCACACCTTATTATTATATTAACGGTAAGGAGGGTCCCAAGGAGCTGTCGGCCAGTCTGGGCTTCGGTATTCCCATCATGAACTCTTACAACAACCGTTCGGTGCTTAACATCAGCGGTCAGTTCGTGCACCGTTCTGCCGATGGCATGATCCGTGAGAACATGTTCCGTTTGAACATTGGTCTGACCTTCAACGAGAGATGGTTCGCAAAGTGGAAGGTAGAATAATCGGCCTTGCCGTCATCGGGCTGCTCATGCTGAGCTGCAATGAGGTGCAGGAGCATACCGCGCCGGCTGTTCATGACCGCGACTCCGCGTCGGTCATGATCTCCTATGGCGTCAACACGCTCATCAGCGACAGCGGTGTCATCAAGTATAAGATTGTGACGGAGCGCTGGGAGGTGAACACCGTTAAGAACCCCACCTTCTGGAAGTTCGACAAGGGTGTGTTCTTCGAGCAGTTCGACGAGAAGTTCCATGTCGAGGCCTATATCCAGGCCGACTCCGCGTGGTACTACGACCAGAAGAAGCTGTGGCACCTGCGTGGCCGTGTGCGCATCCGTAATGTCAACGGTCTGCTGTTCCAGAGCGAGGAGCTCTTCTGGGATGGCGTCACCCACGAGATCTATTCTAACGTGTATTCCAAGGTTACCACGCCCGAGCGCAGCATGGAGGGCACCTATTTCCTCTCCGACGAGCATATGAGCCACTATACGGTGAGCAACTCCAAGGGCTCGTTCACCCGTGAGGACATGACGGGTGAGCAGACTGGCGACGATGCCGGCAAGACTCCTGGCAGCCAGCCGGATACAGTTCAGGTACAGCAGCCCATGCGCCAGCAGCTGCAGAAACACAGGAGGACCGGCCAATGACCATGCTTGTTATCTGGCTGTTGGTATCGATGCTGTTCTCTGCCTTTTTCTCGGGCATGGAGATCGCCTTCGTATCGTCCAACCGCCTGCGTGCGGAGATGGACCGCGAGAAGAACCGCTTCTCGCAGCGCCTCATCAAGACCTTCTATCAGCACCCCAATAACTTTGTGTCGACCATGCTGGTGGGCAACAATATCGCGCTGGTCATCTACGGCATCCTGTTTGCCCGTTTGTTCGACGACACGCTGTTTGCGCCGTTGAGCGACGGCATGCGTGTCACCGCTGATACGCTGCTGTCCACGCTGGTGGTGCTGTTCACGGGCGAGTTCCTGCCCAAATCCATTTTTAAGAACAATCCCAACACCCTGTTGGCGGTGTTTGCCGTGCCCGCATGGATCTGCTATGTGGTGCTCTATCCCATCTCGCGTTTCGCCACCCTGCTGTCAAAGGGACTGCTGCGCCTGGTGGGCGTGCGCATGAAGAACGGCGGTGAGGATAAGGAGTTTACCAAGGTCGACCTCGACTACCTGGTGCAGTCGAGTATCGACCATGCCGATAACGAGGATGAGATTGAGGACGAGGTGAAGATCTTCCAGAACGCCCTCGACTTCTCAGAAACGAAAATACGCGACTGCATGGTGCCCCGCACCGAGATCGATGCCGTTGAGGATACCGCCACCATCGAGCAGCTCAAGCAGGTGTTCATCGAGAGTGGCCACAGCAAGATCCTGGTTTACCACGAGGATATCGACCACGTGGTGGGCTATGTGCACTCCAGCGACCTGTTCCGCCAGCCCACCAGTCTGGCAGGCATGGTGCGCCCCATCTCGTTTGTGCCCGAAACCATGCTCGCCTCCAAGCTCATGGCGCAGCTCATGGCACAGAAGCGCTCGCTGGCCGTGGTGGTCGATGAGTTCGGCGGCACCAGCGGCCTGGTGGCCCTCGAGGATATCATGGAGGAGATCACTGGCGAGATCGAGGACGAGCACGACAATACCAATCTGGTGGCCAAGCGCCTCTCCGATCACGAGTTCATGCTGTCGGCACGTCTTGAGATCGCCAAGATCAACGAGATGTTCGGCCTCGACCTGCCCGAGAGCGATGAGTATATGACCCTTGGCGGCCTGATTCTGCACTGCTATCAGTCGTTCCCCAAGCTCAACGAGGTGGTGCGCATGGGTCGCTACGAATTTAAAATAGTCAAGAATACGGCTACAAAAATAGAGTTGGTGCGGTTAAACATAGCCGAATAGACGATTTTTCTACGTAAAAATTTCGTTGTTTCGAACTATTTTATTAATTTTGCACCCGTTTCAATGAATAATAATTAAAAATTTAAATACAATTATGGCAGCATTAGGAAAAATTCGCAAAAGAGGCGTAGCCCTCGTTTGTATTATTGGCTTAGGCCTTTTCGCCTTTATTGCTGAGGAGGCTGTGCGTTCTTGCGAAGCAACCAAGAACCAGCAGCGCCAGCAGATAGGCGAAGTGTTAGGAAACAAAATCAATGTTCAGGAGTTCCAGGCTCTCGTCGATGAGTATCAGGACGTCCTGAAGATCACCCAGAACCGCGACAACTTCTCAGAGGAAGAGCTCAACCAGATCAAGGATCAGGTATGGAGTCAGTACATCAACGAGCAGATCATCGCCGACGAGGCCGGCAAGCTCGGTCTGACCGTGACCGACGAGGAGCTTCAGAACATCCTGAAGGAGGGTACCAACCCCATGCTCATGCAGAGCCCATTCGTGAATCAGCAGACCGGTCGTTTCGATGTGACCATGCTCACCAAGTTCCTCGACGACTACAAGAAGGCAGGTCAGAACGCTCAGCTGGCTGAGCAGTACCAGGCCATCTATAAGTACTGGCAGTTCATCGAGAAGACCCTTCGCACACAGACCCTGGCACAGAAGTACCAGACGCTGCTGAGCAACTGTCTCATCTCTAACCCCATCTCAGCCAAGATGGCTTTCGAGGGTCAGAACACCGAGAGCGACATCCAGCTCGCCTCTATTGCCTACTCAAGCATCAACGACAACGATGTGAAGGTTACTGATAAGGACATCAAGGCCAAGTATGATGAGAAGAAGGAGATGTTCAAGCAGGATGTGGAGAGCCGCGACATCAAGTATGTTGATTTCCAGGTTGTAGCTTCTGCTGCCGACCGCAAGGCCCTCATGCAGACCATGACCGACGCTGCCACCAAGCTGCAGAGCGGTGCCACAGCAGCCGAGGTGATCCGCAAGGCCCAGTCACAGATCGCCTACAGCGGCATGGCTGCCACCAAGCGCGCTTATCCCTCTGACATCGCCGCTAAGCTCGACTCTATGGCTGTGGGTCAGACCTCAGCTGTGTTCGAGACCGCTTATGATAACACCCTCAACGTAGTGAAGCTCATCGCCAAGACCCAGGCTCCCGATTCTATCGAGTACCGTCAGATCCAGGTGGGTGGTGCTACCGTCGAGGCCGCTAAGAAGACTGCCGACAGCATCTACACCGCTCTGAAGGCCGGTGCCGATTTCGAGCAGCTCGCTCAGAAGTACGGTCAGACCGGTGCCAAGCAGTGGCTCACCTCTGCCATGTACGAGGGCAGCAACACCATCGATGAAGACTCTAAGAACTACCTCAAGGCCATCAGCACACTGGCTGTAAACGATGTGCAGAACCTCGCCTTTGCGCAGGGTAACATCGTGCTGCAGGTAACCGCCCGCAAGGCCATGGTCGACAAGTATGATGCCGCTGTTGTTAAGCGCACCATCGACTTCTCTAAGCAGACCTATAGCGATGCTTACAACAAGTTCAGCCAGTTTGTGAGCGAGAACAAGACCATCGAGGATATGGAGAAGAACGCTCCTAAGTTCGGTTACAAGGTAACCCCACGTCAGGACCTCTTCAACTACGAGCACTATGTGGCTGGCCTGCGTGCCACCCGCGAGGCTATGAAGTGGATCTTCGACGCCAAGGAAGGCGAGCTGAGCCCTCTCTACGAGTGTGGCAACAACGACCACCTGCTGGTGGTAGCCCTCACCAAGGTTAACCCCGTGGGCTATCGTGATATGAACAGCCTCAAGGACATGCTCAAGGCCGAGGTGCTGCGCGACAAGAAGTTCGAGCAGATCAAGGCTAAGCTCGCCGGTGTCAACGACCTGGCAGCCGCCAAGGCCAAGGGTGCCCGTATCGATTCAGTTAACCAGATCACCTTCTCTGCCCCTGTATTCGTACAGGCCACCGGTGCCAGCGAGCCCGCTCTGTCGGGTGCCGTAGCCGCTACCAAGGCAGGTGCCTTCAGCAAGGCTGTTGTCAAGGGTAATGGTGGTGCCTACCTCTTCAAGGTGCTCAAGAAGAGCAACCGTCAGGGTGCCAAGTTCGATGCCGCTCAGACCGAGCAGCAGCTGCAGATGCAGGCCACTCAGGCCGCTCGCATGTTCATGCAGGAGCTTTATCAGAAGGCAGGCGTGGTTGATAACCGTTATCTGTTCTTCTAATGAATATCATCGATACACCTATTGAAGGATTAAAGATTATCGAGCCCCGCATCTTCCAGGATGCCCGTGGATACTTCTTCGAGTCGTTCTCTCAGCGAGAGTTCGACTCGAAGATTGCTCATATAGCCTTTGTTCAGGACAATGAGAGCCAGTCGAGCTACGGCGTGGTGCGCGGTCTGCACTTCCAGAAGCCCCCTTACGCCCAGAGCAAGCTGGTGCGCTGCATCCAGGGTAGGGTGCTCGATGTGGCTGTCGACCTGCGTCGCGCCTCAGCCACCTTCGGTCAGTGGTTCGCCTGCGAGCTCAGTGCCCAGAACCACCGTCAGTTCTTTATTCCTCAGGGCTTTGCCCATGGCTTCTCCGTGCTTTCCGAGAGTGCCATCTTCCAGTACAAGTGCGACAACTTCTATCACCCCGAGGCCGAAGGTGCCATCGCCTGGAACGATCCCGACATCGGCATCGACTGGCAGCTGCCGCTGAGCGACATCATCCTCAGCGAGAAGGACCAGCACCATCCCCGCCTCAAGGATAGCGAGTTCTACTTCTAACATAGCACAACACCCTGAGTACCGCACTCAGGGTGTTGTTGTTTTATGGTGCCTGTCGTGATGACAGGCACCTTGTGTGTTACCTCATGCACGAGGTTGTTCCCAGCGCCGTGAGGATAGCCGATGCGATCGAGGCTATCAACTGCACGATAAACTTTACAGGCTCTTTCTTACTCATACTTCACA
>JAEEGK010028569.1_pt1 | contig 11185 bp, 6 predicted proteins | sample 8958771 | NCBI WGS metagenome assembly JAEEGK01 (sample SAMN16246547, study PRJNA631951) | gut metagenome | biome: gut microbiome; feature: rumen; material: SC-attached | host: Bos | place: Iran: Karaj | collected 2018-10 | reverse complement strand
TTTATTAATTTTATTTGGAATAAGACAAGAATCAAAATATTCATATTTTAATTTCAAAAATAATAATATTCTTAAATAAAAAAGTTATTAAAGTTTGTTTTTCCGTTTAATAATGTAATTTTTTATTGTTAATAATGGATTTTTTTTAATAAAAATCATTATTTTTTGGAATTTTTTTGTAATACTTTTGATCTTTTATGATTAATTTTTATTAAGTTAATTCAATAAAAAGGTTTATATAATATTAAATTTCTTATTTAAAGTTTGAAAATCATCTATATTAAATTTTCTTTTATTGAATCTATTGTTATTTAACTTATTGAAAATTAACAGTCCATTTTTTTAAAAAAATAAAATTAAATAATTTATTTGAAATATGAATCAGGTCAAAAAAATAGAAAAAAATCATAAAAGGTATTTTAAAGATTTATAAATTCTGTTCATTATTTTATTAATTTTATTTAATATTCATTATTTAATCATTTTTACTATAAAGTTAGTAAAATAAAAAATAAAAAATATCTAAAAACATAATGGAAAGTTCAAAAAGAGAAAGAACAGAATCAAAAGACTTATCTAAATTTGAATGTATCATATGTAACGATCACAAAGAATATTATTCAATAGGAAAATGTAACCATAGAGTAGCATGTATGTATTGTACATTAAAATGTAGATCATTTTACAATGATAAAAGATGTCCCTTATGCAATATAACATTAGAAGAAATTTTCATTTCCCCAATTTCAGAAGAAAATAATTTTGATGATTTAAATAAAAAAGATAAATCTATTTTTTTCAAGGATGATGATTTTAATAATAATGAAGTTTATTACATTGATATTACATCAAAAGAAGAAAGTTTAAATTTAAAAGGATTTAAATGTCCAATAAATTATTGTAATTCAGAAGCTTTTGAAAATTTAGAAAAATTAAAGAATCATCTTAATGAAGAGCATAATAAATTTTATTGTGATATTTGTTTAAAAGATGGAAAAAAATTTATATCAGAACAAAAAATTTTTTCTTCAGAAGAATTGGAAATTCATTTTGAATATGGTGATTATGAAGAACAAATTTCTCCTCATCCAACATGTCCTTATTGTAAAAATATATATTATAATGATGAATTATTATTTAAGCATATGTCAGGATCATATTTCTTATGTGAGATATGTAAAAAGAAAGAAAAACAAATACTATTTTATTCAAATTTACCTAATTTAATACAACATAATAAAATTAAACATTACAATTGTCCTTATAAAGAATGTGTTGATAATTTATATGTTTCTTTTGGAAGTGAAAAAGAATTTTGTAATCATTTAATTTCAAAACATCATATAAATAATATTGGAGGAAAATTAAAATTAATGGTTTTAGAAAATCAACCTCAAGAAAATCTTGATTCTGAAATATTTGATATTTCCTTATATAAAGATGAATTTAATTTTAAGAATTATATTCAAAGATTAAATGAAAAATGTATTAGGTATAAAGAAGAAATGGAAAATAAAAAATTTTATGATATTAATGAATTTAATAATGAAAAAAGTCTCAAATTGAATCTTGGTGCTGTGGCGTATGTTCCAAAAACCAATATTAAAGTTAAACAAAATAAAAAAAAAAATTCGAAAGCTAATTTTATACTTCAAAATTATTTAAAAATAATAAAGGATTATATAATAGAAAGAATTAAAGTAAGAGGAGTAAAAGAAGAAAAAATTGAATTACCAAAAGATATAATTTATCAATTAATAATGATAATCGATAAAATAGATTCATATGATAAATTATTAGAATTTCATTTATTACATAATTTTGGAATTTCAATGGAAAGTGTAAATTCAATAAAAGCATTTCTTTCTTCAAATAATGATGATAATAAAGATCAATTATTTAATGAATTTGACAATTTAACTATGAGAAATATGCTTATTTTATATAAATATGTTTCGATTTCTTCAAAAAAAATTTCAGGGTCGTTTTTTAAATTAGAGTTTGCTCAAATTAATGAAGATTTATATCAAGATTTTATTAAAGAAGAAGATAAAAAAGAAAAATTAATTGAATTAAATTCAAATTCTTTTGCAATTAATTATATAATGAATAATTATCATAATTATGCGGCTTATAATAATCATCATCAGGAAAAAAAAGAAAAAAATTGGAATCAAAAAATAATTCCGGGTTTAAATGGGAATAATTATCAAAAAATATCAAATATATATTATCAACCAGGAAATCTTACTAGTATAAGAGAAAATACATTTGGAAACTATGGAAATCAAAATTTTGAAAAAGAAGAAATAAATAATTTAAATAATAAAGAAGATATTAAAAATGATAATAAAAATGATAATAAAGATAAAAATAAAACAAATAAGAGTAAACTTTCAATGCTTTTAGATAATAGATTTGTTGAAAGTAAAAGTAGCAATAATATTTTTAATGAAAAGAAAAAATATGGAAAGAAAGGAAAGAAAAAACAAAAATTTATTGATTTAGACCAATATAATAAATAATCTAAAATTCAAATGTTTTTTAGATATTTTATAAATATTATAAATATTATAAATAAAAATCTTAAATTATTATTTATTTAAAAAAAAAATAAAAATATTCTTGGTTTATATTTATTTAAAAAAAATAAAAATATTATTCACCAAAAAAAAAATAATTTAAAGACTTTTTATATATTATAATTAATAAAATAAAATTTAAAAAGATGGAAGATAAAAATGCAAATTTCTTAAATGAAAATAACGGCAACGAACAAGAAAATGAAAATAAAAATAATATATCATTTCCAAAAAAAAACAAATATTTATATCAAAGGAAAGAAGAAGAAGATTCTCAAGAAATTTATCAAGAAGGGATATATGATAAAAACAATGAAATAGAAATAATATCAGAAGATGAAAATGAAGATGAGTCAAAAAACCAAAATTTAAAAGTGAAAATAAATATAAATAATAATAATTTAGAAGATTATAATAAAATATATGATGAAATATTAAGAAAAAATAAAGATAATTTAATTTTTAAAAAAGATAATAATAATTCTTTTAAACCTCTTTCACAAATGGAAAAAAGAACAATGAAAAAAAATCATAGTAATAATATTAATAATTCAAATTCAAAAAGTTTTCAAATAACAGAAAAAACAATTTCAAAATCTCCAATTGAATTATCATTATATAAAGAAGCTGAAAAAAGAAAAGAAAAAAGAGAAAAATTAGAATATAATAATATGATGAATATAATGTTAAATGCATCTAAAGTTAAAATGAGTAATAACAGTCATAAAATAGCAATAAATAAAATAGAAAAAATTATAGATGATACAGTAAATAAATATGAAAAAGATAAAAAAATCACTTTTATAAATGTTGGAGAAATTTTAACTGAATTAAAAATATTAAGACAAACTTTTCCAAAAGAAGAAAATATAATAAATAACAATAATAATATTAATAATAATTATAATAATAGTAATTATCAAAGTTATAAAGACATTCAATTAGAAATGATAAACACAAAAGAAAATGAAATAAGAAAACAAAAAGAAGTAAATTTCTATGAACAACTATGGTTAACTTTAAATCCTGGAAACACAAAATATATAAAATCAGATATATTAAGTGAAATATTAAAAATACTCTTAACTCCAGTAAATTCAAACATAAAAGAAATAAGTGACATACTAAAGCAATTTTTACTAACAGCATTTTTTTTAAACTCAAATCCTGATGAAGTGAAAAAATATATAAGTCCAATAACAGAAAAGGAAATAACAGAAGAAGAAATTTGGCCAATTGAAAAATTAGTGAAAGAATTTTTATCATTGAAAGAAAATTTATTAGCATATCAAGGATTAAAACACTTTAATAAATCAATGCAGAAAGAAATAAATAATTCAAAAAAAGAATTATCATTTAAACCAAAAATAAATGAATCTTCATTGAATTGGAATTATTATTCTGAAAGATTACCTGCTTTAGTAGAAAGAGAAAAATTAAGACAACAAGTTTTAGAAGAAATGAAAAAAGAAAATGAAGAAAAAGATTTAAAAGAATGTACTTTTAAACCAAAAATAAATGTTGAGAAAAAAAGAAGAAAAAATAGTCAAAATAATTTAAAATCAAATATTTCAATTTTTGATAAATTATATTTGACAGATAAAGGAAAATATGAAAAGTTAAAAAAATTAAAAGAAGAAGAAGAAAAAAAAGAAGAAGAAAAAGAATTAGAATTTTGTACTTTTAAACCAAAATTAATAAGTCAAAATTCTTTAAAAAAGAGTTTAAATTCAACAGAAAAGCCTAAAGGATTTGATGAATATCAAAAGAAAATGAGAGAAGGAATAATTAAAGCTACTGAGAAAAAATATATGGAAAAAAATATTGGTCAAAATTATGAAAAAATTAAAAAACAAAATATTCAACCTTTTAATATTACTGATTTAAAAAAGAATAATGATAAAAAAGATTTTAAAAAAAATGAACAATTTTTTACTATTCAAATTAAAATTCCTAATGGAAAAGAAAGACATATTAAAGTTTATTTAAATGAAGATCCTTATGATGTTGCTGATAATTTTTGTAAAACTTATTGTTTGAAAAATGAAGTTAAAGAAAGATTAGCTAAAACTATTTTAAATTTTAGAAATTTGTATTTACAAAAAAATCATATTCAAAATAAAAAAGATGATTCCAATTCTATTTGTTAAAGATTTCGGTGTTTTTAAATAATTATTTTTTTTTAATCACAAATTAAAATTAGAATTTATTTTTATATATAAATATAACAATTTAATTGGGAAATTTATATAATTAATCAAAAAAAATTAAAAATTTTTTCCATAATTTTGAAATTTAACTATTAATATTATAATATTTAATATTTTTTAATCTATTTTATAACTAATAATTATATAATATTTGTTATAATATTTACTTAATATATTATATAAAAAACGATAAATGTAAGTATCTATAATTTAAATAATAATATATTTTATATTACTTTATATTATCATTAATTGCTAAATTTATTTTTGATTCATAAGTTTTATTAGATTCAATTTGAAAATTACTTGAACTAGGAAAATTTGAATGATTATTTTTTATTAAATTAGATAAAAGATTATTATCATTTTCTTCATAAAATTCAACTTTTTTATTATGTTTATTCTCATTTTTATAATTTAAATTATTATAAAAATTTTTTACTTCTGCCTTTAAAAATTCAATATTTAAGAAATTTGATAAAAATGTTGATTCACTTAAAATATTTGTTCTATATATAAAAATTTGATTTAAATAATTTTCATTTTTTGAATCACAAATGAAAAAATTTAACACATATTTTGAATAACTTACTTTCTTATAATTTTTTTCCATTTTATTAAAATCATCAGTATATTTATTTTTTTTTAAATTAGAAAATAATTTCTTATTTTCTTTTTTATCAATATTATTAATATCACAAATACTATTTTTTATTATGTTATTTGAATTATAATTTTGATTCAAATTAAATTTTTTTGTATTAAATGAAATATAATTACTTCTTTGTAAAGTAATAGGTGTTTTCGAATTATTAATAGAAGAATTAATTTCTTCATTTTTTTTCTTATTCCCAATTTCTTTAAAAATTAAATCATTAAAATCATACAATAATCTAAATTTATAATACAAAATTTCATGACTTTCTTTCACAACAACAAGAATTATTCCAATCATTCCTCCTAATTTAGCAAAAATATCTTGAATTTTACTATAAAATCTTTCATAGAAATCAACTTCATTTCCTATTTGAATGATAAATAAAGTTGAAGGTTTTGTATAAACATTACTTTTAGAAGATAATGAATCCAAAACTAAAGAATAATAATAATGAATATTATGCAAGAATATTCCATTATCAGAGTCAACTTTTAAAGAATGGAAACTTAAAGTTTTTAAAGTTCCTAAAATAGAAGGAATAGTAGAAAAATAAGAAATGATTTTTTCTTTTATTGGATAAGTATAATTTTGTAAATCTGCAAAAGCAGAAGTAATAAATAAAGAAATTTCATCTCCTCTTAAAATATTTTCATTTTCTTCTGTTATTGAACAATTATCAGGAATATAATTACTTATATTAAAATTACATCCATAAGCACCAATTACATAAAATTCATGTTCTTTAGAATCTATTCCATGTAAATCATAAGGATATTCAAATTTAGATTCATTTATATTATAAAATTCTTTTTCATTTGAATTATAAAATTTTTTTAAACATAATCCTCTATTAAATTCAGTATAATTTATTTTTCCTATAAAATATTCTAAATCTGATTCATCACATTTATCATAAATCCAATAATCCATTTCTTTTTCTCCAAATGCATTATATTCTGAATTATTTGATATAAAACCTACCTCAATATAATTATCAGTGTTATCATAACTATTATTACTATATATATTTAAAAAATGGAAAAAATCACTTTTGTTTAAATATATTTTACCTGTGTCTTCTAATATTGTTTTGTAAAAGAATGTCGATGGATATTTTCTTTTTAAAAAATCTATGAAAAAATATATTGTTAAAAATAAACCTGTAAAATATATAATAAAAGAAAGAAAAACTGAAATAAATGAAGAATGCTTTTCTCTTTTATTGTAATATATTGTTATTGGAGAAGAAAGAATATCTAATTGATATAAAAACATTTTATATAAATAAATAATTTATTCTTAGGATAAAAATTTAATAAAATAATAATTTTAATATCCCTATAATAATTTTGAGTTTTTTTTAAATTTTCTAATTTGAAAATATATTTTTCAATAAATATTTCGATGGAAAAAAACACAAAAATAAAACCATTCACACCATTAAATATATTTCGTTGTCTTGAATGTAATTTAATTCCTTCATTTTCTTTTGGAAGCATTAATAATAATTTTTCAATACAATATATTTGTCCAAATAATCATAAAGGAAAAGAAACATTAAGTAATTATTTTGAAAAAAATGAACAAAAATCAATTTTTAATTCAAATTGTTTTGAATGTAATAAAACCCCAAATTTAAACAACAATGATTTTCTTTATTGTTCAAATTGTAAAAAAATATTATGTAAAAATTGCATTCAAAATCATAGTGAACATAATGAAGTTAAGTTATGTAGATTTGATGGTTTTTGTCTTAAACATTCAAATACTTTTTTTTCTTATTGTAAAAATTGCAAAGAAAATTTATGTGCTTTTTGTTTAAATGAACATCAAAATCATACTAATATTAATTTATCTTTGACTTTATTAAAAGATGAAATGAAAAATGAATTTTATACAATTATTAAAAATTTCGAAAGCAAAATTCAAAAAATAAATGAATTTGAAAATCAAATTATTTCTAATTTAAAGAAATATAGAGAAGACTGTTTTGAACAAATAAATTTTTTTAAAAATTTATTATATACTTATGAATATGAAGAAAATAAAAAAAATTTAAATTTCAACATAATTAAAAATTTATATGAAATTAAAAATCAATTTAAATTAATAATAGAAAATAATGATAAAATAGAGCAATTACAAAATAATTTAATTTTCACAATAGAAAATTCTCCTTTTATATTTTCAAATAAAATCGAAACTTGTAAAAAAATAATTCAAGAACATTCAGGGACTATAATATGTTTAAAAATATTAAAAGATGGAAGATTAGCTTCTTCATCTAATGATACAAATTTAAACATTTATTCAAAAAAAAATTTTGAACTTCAATGTAAAATCAATGTTCATAATGGACCAATATATTTTTTTACCCAATTAAAAAATGGTAAAATGATAACAACAAGTTCAGATAAAACAATGAAAATAATAAATTTAATTGATAATAACAAATATAAAGTAGAACAAACTTTAGAAGGTCATAGTGATAGAATAAATAAAGTTATTGAAAAAAATGAAAATATTTTAATTTCATTTTCAAGAGATAAAACAATGATAATTTGGAATTATAATCCAAAAACACAATTATATTTAAATGAAAAATCAATAAATTTTCTCAAAACTAATTCTTCTTCAGATGCTTTAATATTAAATAATAAGGAATTTATAACAACATCATATGAAGATCATTATCTTCAATTTTGGGATTTAAATACATATATTAATATAAATACTTTTACTAATATTGAAATAAGTTATCCTTCTGCTTTATGTTTATTAAATAATAAAGTTTTATGTATTGGAGGAGTTAATTCAAAAGGTTTTTATTTAATTGATATTAGTAAGCATGAATTAATTCAAATTATTCATAGTTATAAAGGTATTTATTCTGTTGTTAAATGTTCAGATAATTTATTTGCTTTTGGAGTCTGTGATTTAAATAATAAAAATTCTATTGTTAAATATAAATTTTATAAGGGAAATTTAGTTAAAATGTTTATTAAAGAATGTGCTCATAATAGTAGCATTTGGAGTCTTGTTGAATTAAGTGATGGTAGTATTATTTCTGGAAGTGCTGATAAAACTATTAAAATTTGGGGATAATATTATTTAATTATTTTTTTAATTTAAAAATATCATAAAAATGGAAAAAGATTTATCTTTATTAGATAAAAAACGTAAATTAGCTTCAATTCAAGAAATAAGTAAAATAGAGCCAATACCTTCTTTAAATAAATTAGAATCAGCTACTGTTCTTGGATGGAAAGTAGCAGTGACAAAAGGAGAATATTCTGAAGGTCAGAAAATAATATATATAGAAATGGATAGTTTACTTCCAAGTAATGAAGAATGGGCTCAAATATTAAAAAATAATAATTATGAAGTGAGAAAAAAAAAATTTGGGAAAAAATTTATTTCTCAAGGCTTAATTCTTCCTTTATCAATATTAAATAATAAATTACTAAATGAAGATTATGAAATAGGAACTGATGTCACAAAAATTTTAAATATTACTAAATATAATAATGATTCTGATTTAGCTCTTCCAAAAGGAGTTCAAATGTCAAAATTACCATTTCCAAAAGATTTAATAGAAAAATCCGATGAAGAAAGAATTCAAAGTAATTTAGATTATTTAGATAAATTTAAAAACAAACCATTTTATTCAAGTATTAAATATGATGGAACTTCAGGAACTTATTTAATTAATCCTTCAAATAATTTATTTTATATTTGTTCAAGAAATCAAGTAAGAGAATATGATTTAAAAGATATATATTCAATAATAGCAAAAAAATATAATATTGAAGAAAAATTAAGAAAATTAAATTGTAAATATGCTATTCAAGGTGAAATATATGGTCCTGGAGTTCAAAAAAACAATCTTTGTGTTAATGAATTGAAAATTGCAATTTTTACTATTAAAGATATTGTTGACAATAAATATTTAGATTTAAATGAATTGATTGATGTTTGTAATTTAATGGATTTACCTATGGTTGAAATTTTTGAAAAAGGAAATTCTTTTAATTATTCTTTAGAAGAATTAATTGAAAAGAGTAAAGGGAAATATAATGGAACTAATAATTGTAGAGAAGGATTAGTATATAGATTACAAAATAATTGGAATTGTAATAATGAGAGATTTTCTTTTAAAGTTTTAAATGAAGATTATCAACATTAAATTATATTTTAATTATACTTTTGTTTTATATAATTTAAATTTTTTTTCTATAATTAAATCTAAATTTATTTAAATTAAATAATATTTTCTTTTGCGAAAAAAATAATTGTACTATTTAAATATATTAATTTCCTTTTTATAAATATCATTATTCTTTAAAAAAGATTAAATAATAATTAAAATAAATGAAAGAAAATGATTTTGGTGTTAATGACGAACAATTTAAAATAATAAATAGAGTTTTACAAAACAGCATAAAAATTCCTTCTGCAGATGAAATTCTTCCTAATATTTTTGTAGGAAATTATGCTTCAGCTTTAAGTAAAAATTTTTTAATTTCAAACAAAATAACACATATATTAAATTGTGGAATACATTTAGTAAATTTATTTCAAAAAGAAAATAATTTCAAATATTTAAATATTCCTCTTTATGATTTTGAATATCAAGAACTTGAAGATTATGTAAATAAAACAAATAAATTTATTGAAGAAGGAAGTACAAATGGAAATAAAATTTTAATTCATTGTGGAGAAGGAGTCTCAAGAAGTGTTTCAATATGCTTAATGTATATGATTATTATTAAAAAACTCACATTCACTGAAGCTTTTAATATTATGAATCAAAAAAGACCTTGTTCTAAACCTAATGAAGGTTTTATTAAACAATTAAAACAACAATCTATGGATATATATAATAAAGTTTAAATTTATATAGAATTTTTTGGTTTAAAATTTTGATTTATTATGGTATTTATAAATTTAATTTTTAGAAAGGTTCATTTTAATGTTAGGATTTGTCTTAAATGAAATTTATATATAGAAACATTAAAAATTATATATGATAATAAATCATTTGTAAAAAACCTTTTAAAAAAATAATAAAAATTAATTTAATTAAAACCAATTAAAACCTACCAAAAAAAAAAACATAAAATAAAAAACAAAAAAATAAAAAAATAAAAAAATAAAAATGAAAATAGAATTATTTTTCTTATTTTTATGTTTCAGTGCTGTGCTTATATCTTACATGACATATAATATCAACGAGTACAATGGCAATTCTTTAGAATTACAAGAAATAAATTCCCAAAAGAAAAATTATACAATAGATATACCAACGTCATTTAATAATATGATTCAAATAAATAATAAATATTTAATCGCCTGTGAATATAAGCCCGAAATGTACATTTATAATTTATATCTCAGTAATAAAATACAAAACGAAAAAATATATTTAATAAATATAGAAAATAACCAATATAAAGAAATAGCAATAAATAACTATCCAGAAAGTGTCCCGTTTCATCCGCATTCAATGGCTCTTTATTTAACACCAGAAAAAAATTATGTCTTATATATTTTAAATCACGCTGTTAATTATAATTATGAAGGCCAAGAAAGAATTGAAAAATTTAATCTTAGATTTGAATTAAAGAAAATATCTTTAACATATATAGATACAATAATTCTGCCTGATGAATTTTTTTTAAGAATAGAATCAATTTCAGCAATAAATGAGGATTTTTTTTATTTTACTACAAATA
>JAEEGK010028563.1_pt1 | contig 11186 bp, 10 predicted proteins | sample 8958771 | NCBI WGS metagenome assembly JAEEGK01 (sample SAMN16246547, study PRJNA631951) | gut metagenome | biome: gut microbiome; feature: rumen; material: SC-attached | host: Bos | place: Iran: Karaj | collected 2018-10 | reverse complement strand
TCCAAACGGTGCAGAAGTCACAATGCTTCTGGACAACGGCGTAGATCTCCACAGCTTCCAGCCAACAGCAGCAGACATTGTAAAAATATCCACCTGTGACATGTTCGTATATGTCGGCGGAGAGTCAGATGAATGGGTAGAGGATGCCCTTAAGGAAGCCACAAACAAAGACATGGTTGTTATCGACCTTCTCGAAGTCCTCGGCGATCAGGTAAAAGAGGAAGAAATCGTAGAGGGCATGGAGCATGAGCACGAAGAAGGTGATGAGCATGAACATGAAGAAGGCGAAGATCATGAAGAAGCTGATGAGCACGAGCACGAACACGAGCATGAAGAGGGAGAAATCGAATACGACGAGCATGTCTGGCTGTCCCTCTCTAATGCTGAGTCGCTCACTAAGGCGATCAAGGACGCTCTTGTAAGCCTTGATTCAGATAACGCAGCGGTTTACGAAGCCAATTATGAAGCCTATGACCAGAAACTCAAAGCTCTGGATGAACAGTACAAGCAGGCAGTCTCCGGTGCACAGGTTAAGACTCTTTTGTTCGGAGACAGATTCCCCTTCAGATACATGACCGATGACTATGGCCTTTCTTACTACGCAGCGTTTGTCGGCTGCTCGGCTGAGACTGAGGCGAGCTTTGAAACAGTAACCTTCCTCGCCGGCAAGGTAGATGAGCTCTCACTTAAGACCATCCTTACCATCGAGAAATCCGATCAGAAGATCGCAAACACAATAAAAGAAAACAGCACTTCAAAGGATCAGCAGATCCTGGCCCTTGACTCAATGCAGTCAACAACTTCAGAGGACGTCAAAAACGGCGCCTCATATCTTGGTATCATGCAGAGCAATCTGGAAGTCTTAAAAACTGCTCTGGCAAATTAAAAAGAGGTAATAAAAATGGCACAACTCACAGTAAAGGATCTGTCCCTTGGTTATGACAACACAGTAGTGGCAGAAAACATAAACTTCACGGTAAATGCAGGAGACTATCTTTGCATCGTAGGCGAGAACGGGTCAGGAAAGACCACGCTTATGAAAACCCTGCTAAGTCTCAATGAACCATTAAGCGGTCAGATCCTTGTGGGTGACGGCCTAAGTAAGAACGAAATCGGCTATCTCCCCCAGCAGACCCTGATCCAGCGCGATTTTCCGGCTTCGGCAGAGGAAATAGTCCTTTCGGGATGCCTTGGAAGGATGGGTAAAAGAGCTTTTTATGGCCCTAAAGAGAAAGCCCTGGCAAAAGAGAACATGGAAAAGCTGGGGATAACAGACCTTGCAAAGCGCAGCTACAGAGACCTCTCGGGAGGCCAGCAGCAAAGGGTCCTCCTTGCGAGAGCTCTTTGTGCAACAAGGAAACTGCTGCTTCTGGATGAGCCTGTATCCGGCCTTGATCCTAAGGTTACAACAGAGATGTATGAGCTCATCGAAGCCTTGAGAGAAGGCGGGACAACCATCATCATGATCTCACACGATATAGAGCCGGTGCTGAAGTACGCAACTCATATACTTCACATCGGGAAAAGAGTCTTTTTCGGAACCGTAGATGAGTACAAAAACAGCGAGCTTGGAAGAGCATTCGCAGTATTGGAGGAGGCAAAGTGATGGACAAACTTGTGATGTATTTTCAATTTCCCTTTGTCAGATATGCTTTTATTGTCGGCATCCTCATCGCACTCTCCTCATCTCTTCTGGGAGTTACGCTGGTGCTCAAGAGATTTTCTTTTATCGGAGACGGCCTCTCCCACGTTGCTTTTGGAGCCATGGCCATAGCTACAGTATTAAAGCTTGCCAACAACATGGTGCTGATCCTGCCTATAACCGTGATCTGCGCAGTGCTTCTCCTTAAGACCGGGCAGAACACGAGAATAAAGGGAGACGCGGCAATAGCCATGATTTCCGTGGGCGCCCTGGCCTTTGGATATCTGATCATGAATGTCTTTTCTGCATCGTCGAATCTCTCGGGAGATGTGTGCAGCACGCTCTTTGGGTCGACCTCAATCCTGACGCTGACCGTATGGGACGTAGTTCTGTGCGCTGTATTATCCGTCGTCGTGGTTGGAATTTTCATCTTCCTCTACAACAGGATTTTTGCTGTGACCTTCGATGAGAACTTCGCCAGAGCAACCGGAATGAAGGCTGAGAGATATAACCTTCTGATAGCCATAATGATCGCGGTGATAATTGTGCTGTCCATGAACCTTGTGGGATCGCTCCTTATCTCTGCCCTGGTGATATTCCCGGCACTTTCGGCCATGAGCATCTACAACAGCTTCAAGTCTGTGACGATATTTTCAGCTGTTCTTTCGGTAGTTTGTGCTGCCGTGGGAATTCTTATATCGATACTTGCCGGAACCCCGGTGGGTTCTACGATTGTGGCAGTAGATGTTGTGGCATTTTTGATCTGTTACATAATTGGGAGGATCAGATGAGGGAAAAGAACTTTTGGAGAAAACTATATATTACAGGAACGGCGATAGCTCTTTTGACCCTTGCAGGATGTGGTTCAAAGGAGGAAGAAATTGCGGCCCTTGAAACAGAGCCCGTCGAGAAGATAGCAATTGAAACACCGCAGCCGACAGACATTGAGGCTATACTCGGCGCATCTGAGGAAAGCAGTGATGCATCGGATACGCAGGCTCCGGAGAGCGCTACGGAGACTTCAGAAGAGTTGCCGGCAGAAGGCCCCGACTACATAGATCTCACAGAGATGTCCGGAACCATGGTCTACTCGCAGGTTTACAACATGGTCTATTATCCGGAGAGATTTACAGGCACCAAGGTCAAGATGGAAGGGACCTACTCAGAATACCTGGATATGGCCACGGGCAAAAGATATTTCGGCTGCATTATACAGGATGCGACAGCCTGCTGCGCTCAGGGCATCGAGTTCAACCCCACGGACGAGTTCACCTATCCGGAAGACTTTCCGGCTGATGGCGACATCGTGACCGTTGAGGGCGAGTTCGACACATATATTGAGGACGGTGCGATGTACTGCACCCTTAAGAACGCAGCGATTCTCGATATAGTACACGAGTAGCCACAAGCCTCATCCAGGCTGTGATTCCGCTGATCGCCCACACGATTCCCGCTGAAACCCAGATACCTGTGGCGCCCATGCCAAGATATTTGGTAAACAGGATCGGAACTGTGAATCTGCCCACAACCTCGACAATGCCGTTGAACAGTGCGAAGAAAGCATCTCCAACGCCGTTTAGAACGCCTCGAACCACGTAGATAAGACCAAGTACAGGGTAGAATATACTGGTTATCTTAAGTCCCATGGCACCCATGGCAATGATCTCGGGCTCATCAACAAACAGGGACGTGATAACGCCGCCGAAGAGCTGCATTGAGACGATCATTACAGCCGCAAGGATGACCATTATCAAAAGACCTTTTCTATATCCGTCACGTACTCTGTCAATCTTCTTGGCGCCGTAGTTCTGCCCGACAAAGGTGGAGATCGATGCGCTCAAAGTGGTGAAAGGCTGGTGGATGAGCTGCTCGATTCTGTTGGTGGCAGTAAAGGCAGCGACTACGGTCTTACCATATTCGTTAACTATGCGCTGCACAGCCATACTGGAAATTGCAATAAGTCCAAACTGAAGTGAGAGAGGAATTCCGAGTCTCAAAACCTTGATGGCAAGGTCCGGGACAAAGACAATGTCCTCTCTTTTTAATTTGAAATAAGGGTTCTTAAGGTATGCATAGATTCCGCAGCAGGCAGCAGCTATAAACTGCGAGATGACTGTCGCGATGGCTGCTCCGTTTATTCCCATTCCCATCACATAGACAAACAGAAGGTCAAGGCATACATTGATGATCGCCGACAGGATAAGGAAATACAGCGGCGTCTTGGAATCTCCCAGAGCCCTCATCATTGAAGTTATATAGTTGTAGAGCGACACAAAGATAAGTCCCATGCACATATAGCGCACATAGGAGGTGGCATCTGCAAGAATCTCGGTAGGAGTGCTCAGGATCCTGAGAATATTGTCAGCGCTGATATAGCCTATTATCGCAAAGCACGCAGGTATGATCAGCATGATGATCCCCGTATTTACAATGCCCTTCTTGACGCGCTCATCATCGTGCGCACCGTAAAACTGCGACACAATGATTCCGCCGCCACTTCCGATGCCGTTGCACAGCGCAAAGAACAGGAAAGTGATGGAACCTGTGGCACCTACAGCCGCCAGGGCATCAGGTCCGACAAACCTGCCCACTATGGCAGAATCTGCAATATTATACACTTGCTGAAAGATATTTCCGATCAGAGCCGGCAGGGCAAAGAGTATCAGATGCTTTGTAGGGCTGCCAACTGTCATATCTGTAGTATTTCTCATAAATCACAACTCCATGAATTTTTATTCGCTTCTTTAAGTATAACCTAGTTTTTGTACAGAATCTTCTCATATTTGGCTTTGTATATAATCAATTTTTGGTAGATAATTAAAAGAAGGAGTTATATGCTATGGAAACTTTTTGTCTAGGAAACCCCAAGGCGCAAAAGGTCCTCATCCAGCCTGTGGATGAGCACGACCTGGAGGCTTTGGAGAGCGAATTCAATATAATAAAGAGCCTGACCGACACGGACTTTTACCTCATTGCAGCCAAGGTCGGCAACTGGAACAAAGACTTATCTCCCTGGAAGGCACCTGCGGTATTTGGCAGCGAAGATTTCGGCGAAGGAGCCGGGGATTTTCTGAAAGCTCTTTTACCATTGTGTTCTGATGGGCAAAAGACATATTACATCGGCGGTTATTCACTGGCAGGCCTGTTCGCACTCTGGTCCGCCTATCAGACAGACACCTTTAAAGGCGTGGCAGCAGCATCGCCATCCATGTGGTTTCCGGGCTTTACAGAATATATGGCAGATAACGCCATAAAGTGTAACGCAGTTTACTTAAGTCTCGGCGACAAAGAAGCAAAAGCGAGGAACCCTATCATGGCCACAGTCGCAGACAAAATGTCCGAGGCTCAGGAAATCCTTAAGGCCAAAGGCGTTAACGTCACCTTCGAGTGGAACAGCGGAAATCATTTCAAAGAGTCAGACCTGCGAACTGCCAAGGCCTTCGCCTGGGTATTAAATCATACATAAATGTTTTTGGAGGAATACAATGCACTATATCAGCAAAGCACAGATGAAACGGGTAATGTGGGTATCTCTTTTCTGCATACTTATGATGTTTCTTACGGCGCAGTTTACGTTTTTGAGGGGCGTAGCCAATCTCAAACCCATGTATGTGCTCAACATAGGAATGGATATGGTCAGCATGATGATGGGATATATGCTGTTTGTATGTTTTGTCATCGATGTGCAGAAGAACGGATCTGACCTTCGTTTTCTGATGCTACTGCTTATAACGGCTTATATCGGGTGCTTTACCGATGCCTGTGCATGGCTTGTAGATGGAATCCCGCAGCTGAGATGGGCTAACATTTTAGACAACACGGTGTACTATCTCTGTGCTCCGCTTGAAGCGTGCTATTTCTGGCTCTACACCATGACCTACTTAAAGCTTGATGACAAATACATAAGGCTCGTGGGAAGGATCATTGTCCTTGGACTTATAGGGCCTATCAGCATGAGGATCATCAATCTTTTCACCGGAATATATTTCACAGTGGATGCATCCGGCGTTTATCAGAGAAGCCCCATGTATCTTCTCTCATTAATCTACGCTTATGTTGTTATGATCCTGGCTCTCATCGGTGTTATCTATCAGAGAAAGAAACTTCAGAGATTTCAGATAGTAACTTTCTTTGCGTATGCAGCAGTACCGCTGATCATAGGCGGACTTACGGCTACCATGTACGGCCTTTCGCCGAGTGCATCCGTTGCCATGCTGATAATTCTTCTGATATACGGAATCCTTAACGTCAATCAGGGCAGGGAGAAAGCTGCAGCAGACAGGGATCTGATGGTGGCATCGGCCATTCAGGAGAATATTCTTCCCAAGACATTCCCGTATCTGCCCGACAGAAAAGAGTTTGATCTCTATGCCACAATGAATCCCGCAAGGGAGGTTGGCGGCGACTTCTACGATTTCTTTATGGTGGATGATGACAGGCTTGTGCTTGTTATGGCCGACGTATCCGGTAAAGGTATTCCGGCAGCTCTTTTCATGATGGTATCAAGGACGCTTATCAAGAACAGGGCGCTTCTGGGTGAAGATCCCGCCAAGATACTCTATGAAGTAAACAACCAGCTCTGCGAGGGCAATGAGGCGGAGCTCTTCGTTACGGTATGGCTCGCCACAGTGTCTTTATCCACAGGAGAGGGCCTTGCGGTCAACGCAGGACACGAACATCCGGTACTCAGGCACAAGGACGGAAAGTTTGAGCTTGTTCATTACAAGCACTCACCTGCGGTAGCTACCATGGAAGGCCTGAAATTCAGGCAGCACGAGTTTAAACTTGAACCCGGCGATACCTTCTTTGTTTACACCGACGGTGTCACGGAAGCAGCCAATGCAAACAATGTGTTCTTCGGAGAAGAGAGAATGCTGGAGGCTCTGAACAAGGATCAGGATGCAGATCCCGTAAGACTTCTTTTAAACGTTTCGCAGGGAATAAAAGAATATGTCGGAGATGCCAAGCAGTTTGATGACATCACAATGCTGGCATTTACATATAACGGCGTTAATTAGACAAAAAAAAAGAACAGGAGGGGCAGCTTCCTGTTCTTTTTTTTTGTTTGTTTTCTATATTCAGTTTTTATATTTTTTAAATCAGCCAACTAAGAACATCCTTCTTGCTGCCTTGCTTCTGATGGAAACTTTGCGGATCTGGCCGATGATGATCTGAATTGCGATGCATCCGAAGATTATTCCGCAAGCTGCTGCAAAGATAGGATAAAGAGCTGATCCTGCTGCGATAGTGATTACTTCAAATACCAGTGTTAAGATGATGATTGCCTTTGCAATAATAGTTGTCATAATTTTGTTCCTCCTTAATTTCGGTTTTTCTCTCTTCTATTTTTGTGTTCCTGTGTTTGTTTTGTTTTGTTGATTGTATGTTATCAAACCGAGTATCACAGAATTATCACAGGAGGCAAAAAGCGCGTGGTTATGCTTTTTTTAGAAACTCTTAAGATTTATGGTGCAATAACAGTGCTATAATTCATTGCTGTAGGTTAAACGTTTGAGAACAATACATTAAGAAGAGGAGATAATATGAAAAAGAGAATTTTACTTGTAATGATGATGAGTGTCTTTGCACTTCAGATGACAGCATGTGGAAAAGAGGCAGCTCCTGCCGAGACAGAGCCTGCTGAGACAACAGAAGCTGTAGAGACCACAGAGAATACTGAAAACACAGAGAATACAGAGCTTGCAAATCCCTGGACAGAGATCACAGAGGAGCAGGCAACAGCGAAGATTCCAAACAGCTTTAGCGCTCCCGAGGGTGCAACAAATGTAGTATGGAGAGCAATGGGTGACATGGATCCTTCTTCTTTTGAAGTTCCCGGACCTGTTGTAGAGCTTGACTTTGACCTTGACGGAATGAGCTATACTGCAAGAGAGCAGGTTGTTGGTGATAACAACCAGGATATTTCCGGAATGAATTATGAATGGACAGTTACCAATGATATTACACTTGCAAACTGGGCCGATGGCAACATGCCTGCAAAGGCTTCACGTTATGTAGGTGATAGCGAGAGCGCAGACCTTGTAACCTGGTATGATGTAGAGATCGGAATCAGCTACAGCCTTTCTACTGTTGCAAAAGACCTTGACGGCTTTGATCCTCAGGCTATCGTAGAAGCAATGTATGATCCAAACAAGCAGGCAAGCGCCGGCATTCCCGATGACGAGGATTCACATATTCCTATGGATATCACAGGATGCGACACCTTCACACAGATTGTTGACAAGCTCCAGGCAGGTCAGGGCTATGCAAATGTAACTATCGCTGACAAGGACGTTCTTTTAGTTGCTTCAGGAACTTATGATTATGACGGCGACGGCAAGAGGTTCGTTGCAATCGATGCTGATGTTTATGAGTACAATGCAGATGGAAAGATCCAGTATCTCGGCTATGTAGAGTGCGGCGGAACAGCTTATCCTCTTGCAGTTGACAAGGGTATCCTTTATGTCGGAAACAACCACGGCATGAAGAAGATGACAATCACTGAGTTTGATCTTCTTGTAGTTGATGAGAATGCTTATGTTGATTATGACTCAGACGGAAACGGAACATACTACTACACATCAGATATCCGTACAGTAAATGAAGATCCTGATGCCAAGTATGCAGACGATTCCAAGCTTAACGAGTTCTATGCAGATTACGAGAAAGCAGAGATGATTGAATTTAATACAGTACAGTAATTTGCCAAATCAGGTGTAAAACGGGTCGATATCAGTGTGATATCGACCTTTTTTATATGCATATACTATGATAATGTTTAAATAACAAAAACTTAAATGGGGTTCAGTTATGGAGGAAGTAGAAAATGTTGGAGATAAAAAACTATTCTAAGTCTTACGACGGAGGGAAAAAAGCTGCGGACAATGTGACACTTACCGTAGAGAGCGGCGATATTTACGGCTTTATCGGTCACAACGGCGCAGGAAAATCTACAACCATCCGTGCAGTGGTAGGCGTCCTTGATTTTGACGAGGGTGAGATACTTATTGACGGCCATTCCGTAAAAGATGAGCCCATGGAATGCAAGAAGATCACCGCCTACATCCCTGACAATCCGGACCTGTACGAGAATCTGACAGGAATCCAGTACCTTAATTTCGTTGCAGATGTCTTTGACATTAGTGCCAAGGACAGAGAAGAGAAGATAAAGAAATATGCAGACCTGTTTGAGATCACAGATGCCCTTGGGGATCAGATCGCCTCATACTCGCACGGTATGAAGCAGAAGGTTGCCATAATCTCAGCGCTGATCCACGATCCCAAGCTTCTGGTTCTCGACGAGCCCTTCGTTGGTCTCGACCCCAAGGCGACTTTTACGTTAAAAGAGATAATGCATGAGATGTGCGATCGGGGAACAGCCATATTTTTCTCAACCCACGTTCTTGATGTTGCTGAAAAGCTCTGCAACAAGGTTGCCATAATCAAGAAAGGAAAGATCATAGCAGCAGGAACCATGGAGGAACTTACAGAAGGTCATTCATTAGAGGAAGCATTCCTGGAGGCTGACAATGGATAAGAAGAATCTGATTTTGTTAAAAACTCTTCTTCTTTCTACCAGCAGGGTGAACATCCTTAAGCATTCAAAAGACAAAAAGAAGAAGAATAAGATAATCGCAGCATATGTGGGATTGTTTTTCCTGTATGCGATGATCATGGCTTACAGCATTCTGATGTGCGTCGGATATGGAATGATGGGAATAATCGATTCGGTCCCTGCCATGTGCGCACTTGTGATCAGCTCTTTGGCCTTTGTGTTTACGGTGTTTAAGACCAACGGATATCTCTTTAACTTCAAGGAATATGACATGCTGATGTCACTTCCTTTTGAGAGCAGCACTATAGCAGGGTGCAAGTTCCTCTACATGTACATCAAGACGCTGCCCTGGTATATGAGTGTTTCGGTTGCTATGCTTATCGGCTATGCGATATTCGCAGGTGTGGGCCCTGTGATCTGGCTCTACTGGATACTGCTTTCGCTCTTTATTCCCCTGATCCCGATGCTGGCTGCATCCTTTGTGGGATTTATCATAGCCAGGATCAGCTCCGGATTTAAGAAGACGAATTTTATTAAGACAATACTTGCCTTTGTATTTATCATTTTCAGCTTTTCTCTTCGTTACATAATCGAGAATTTCTTTGAAAACGGAAGAGCAGAGCAGACTCTTGAGAACATGTCTGAGGCTACGGAAAAAGCATCAGGGATTTATCTTCCAATGGGATGGTTTTCTGACGCAGTTACAAAGGGAAGCATTATAAGCGGACTACTGCTTATAGTGGTGTCGGCAGCTCTTTTCCTGATCCTGTTCCGCATAGTGGGAAGGTCTTACAGAAATATCAATTCTGCGCTTAAGACCCACGCTGCCGGCGGCAAATTCAAGATGACCACTCAGAAAAAGAGAAGTCTCGTTACCGCCATTGCCTACAAAGAATTCAGGAGAATGCTGGGTTCAACAACCTACATCACCAACGCGGCTGTAGGCGAAGTGCTGGCAGTGGTTTTGGGAATTGCGACACTGATTTTCGGATTCGATGTAATTGTGTCAAAGGTGACTTCCGGTGCACCCATTGATGCGGCGATATTACAGCCGGCGATTCCGTTTATTGCATACTTCCTGGTGGGAATGATGTCTACCACATCCTGTTCGCCATCCCTTGAGGGCAAGAACTACTGGATAGTGCAGAGCATGCCCATAGAAAAGAAGACTCTTTATCAGGGCAAGATGCTCTTTAACATGTGCCTGACAGTGCCTTTCATGGTATTTACGGTGCTGTGCTTATGCATCTCGGCAAGAGTTCCTGTGATAAATACGCTTTTGTATATCATCCTTGGAACCGCCTTGTGTGCCTTCTCTACAGCCTGGGGCTGCGTTTGCGGAATAAAGCACATGAAGCTCGACTGGGAGAATGAAGTTGAGGTCATCAAACAGGGACCGGGCGTAGCATGGTATATGCTTCCGAATATGTTTGTAGTCATGATCCTTGTGGTGCTTATAGTATTTCTTGGAATGCGTATAGACCATAAGATATTGGCACTGATATTTACTGCGATTGCCGGAGTGCTGGCGCTTCTTAGCTACAAGCGAGCACTGGCGCTGGCAGCAAAGAGGTAAGAAGATAAGAATAAGGATATAAAAACAGCCGTCGGAGATTTGTGATCTCCGGCGGCTTAATTGTGCCTTTAATTATAATACTTTCGATAAGAAGTCCTTAAGTCTCTGGCTCTGAGGATTTTCGAAGAATTCCTTGGGGGTGTTCTCCTCTAAGATATTTCCTTCATCCATAAATAGCACCTTGGTGGCAACCTCTCTTGCAAATCCCATCTCGTGGGTTACAACCACCATGGTCATTCCGTCGTCAGCAAGCTGTTTCATAACATCGAGAACTTCACCTACCATTTCGGGATCAAGAGCTGATGTGGGCTCATCAAAAAGCATCATCTCGGGATTCATGCACAGTGAGCGCACGATTGCGATTCTCTGTTTCTGGCCGCCTGATAAGGAAACAGGATAAACGTCTGCCTTGT
>JAEEGK010028560.1_pt1 | contig 11186 bp, 4 predicted proteins | sample 8958771 | NCBI WGS metagenome assembly JAEEGK01 (sample SAMN16246547, study PRJNA631951) | gut metagenome | biome: gut microbiome; feature: rumen; material: SC-attached | host: Bos | place: Iran: Karaj | collected 2018-10 | reverse complement strand
ATAATTATCTAAAATATTATTTATAATTTTGATTGCAGCATAACCATTTTTATGACCAAATGAAATATCAATATCATAATTAATACTTTCTGAATAAATATATTTTGCTTTTATTATTGGTGTTTTGGCATTAATTAATTTTAAATTTGTAAATTTTCCTGTTTGTTTTAAAGAATTTTTTATTTGATTTAATATATTAATTTGTGATGCTAAGTTTATTAATAAAGAATTTTTTGGGAAAATACATAAATCAATATCTGAATTTGGTAAACTTAAATCTGTTGTATGAGAACCAAATATTTTTACTGTATATTTATTATTAAAAGATTCTTTTATTAAATTTTTTATTATTTTATATATTTCTATTATCCTTTCTTTTTCCTCATTATTTGGTTTTATATATTCATAAAAATCTAATATTTCTTGATGTAATCTAATTATTCCAGATAATTTTTTAGTTTTTTCTGAAAGCCAAGGGGCAATGATATTTATATTATTGTTATCATCTTCATTAATATTATTATCATTTTCATTATTACTTAATGAAAATAATGAATGATTTAATATATCACTTGATATTGAACTATTACTTGATATTGTATCATCTGAATTATTTAATTTATTATATTTAAAATCATCATTTTGAGAATCTTTTAAATTTACATAGGAATTTTGATTTAGTTCATTTTTTTGATTTTTAACATTTTTTGTTTTAAACTTTTTAAAAGTAGTATAATCATAATATTTATCTTTATTAGTTTGAATAAAGTTTTTTCCTCTTTTTCTTTTTTTCCCTAATGTTTTCTTTTTGATACTGTTATAATTATTTAATAAATCTTCTTGTTTTTTTCTGCTTGCTTCTCCATATGCACATCTAACTTTTTTTTTTTTCATCATGAAAATAATTATTTAAAAAATAATTAAATATACCATTTTTAAAAAAATATATGATTTAATATATTAATAATTATATAAAATCTGACGTTTCAGTTTGTTTTTAAAAAAAATATTAAACAATTTAAATAATGGTAGAACGGTATTTTTTAAATATAATAAACAATATTAAAAATTCTTTACAATATAATGAATTAATAAAAAATTTTAATATTGTTTTTTTCTATATTTTATCAATTAGATTATATTATAAAAGTTTAGAAGGATGTGTTGGACCTGATTATGCATGTTTAACTCATGAAAAAATAATATTTTTTTATAAAAAAAAGGATGAATTAATTATGTCTTGTATTTTTTTTTCAATTATAACAATTTTTGTAATACAAAAATTATTTTCAAATATTATTTATATTACATTTTTAATATTTTATTTAATAATTTTTATTAGAAATCAAGGTTCAATTTTATCAAAACATGGAACTTATAATATGATTGTTTTTATTGTAGGACATTTTTTCATTTTAATAATATTTTTAATATCTAGATGGTTTTATAGAATTATAAAAAGGAAAAAATTTTGGAAAATAATTATAGTATTTATATTTGTTATTATTTGGCCAATTTTATTTTTTATTTTTTCTAAATTAGGATGTAAAGATTGGGATGTTGGTTTAAATAAGATCAAAATTAATAATTCAAAATCTGAAAATGCATGTTATATAAAATTACCAAAATATTGTACTATTAATATTTTAGATAATTTAGTTGATTTAAGTAAATATACAATTAAAACTTGTAAGAATCAAAGAAATTCAAAAAATGTTTTAGAACAATACTCAAATAAAACCTTTGGTAATAGAATAGGTTATCCTAATACAGTATGGTATAATTTTTTTAATGATAGTGTTGAAAAAACTTTTATAAAAAAAGTATTAAGAGACATAAAAACAATAAATAAAAATGATACAAATCATGAAGTTATAGTAGAATTTGACGATAAAGGAAATGGTAATGTAATTTTAAATGTAATTCCAAATCAAACTTTAATAAATGAAAGAAGAAAATTAGTAAAAAATATTAAAGTAAAATATGAAAATATTTTTTTTATTTTCATAGATTCAATATCAAGAAATCATTTTAAAAGAAAATTTCCAAAAACTGTAAAATTGATAAATTCATATATTCATAATAATAAAAATAAAAAAGAAAAATATGATTCATTTCAATTTTTAAAATATATAAATTTCGAAGCTCATACATTAAATAATATGATTCCTTTATTTTATGGAACGAGTTTAGAATCAAATAAAGAATATTCATTATTAAAAAGATTAAAAGAGAAAGGTTATATAACATGTGGTGGTGCAAATATTTGTGAAAGAACTTTTTTTACATTAACAAGATATAAAGTTAATCCAAAAATGTTTGAACCTTATGATCATGAAAATTTTGCTTTATTTTGTGATCCTAATTATAATAATTTTAAAGTTAATGTATTAATTTCAGGTCCTTATTCTTCTTTTAAAAGATGTTTATATGGTAAAAATACTTTTGAATATATTTTTGAATATGCAATAAAATTTTTAGATGCTTATATTAATGAAAGGAAATTTCTTTTATTTCAATTATTAGATGGACATGAAGGATCAATGGAAGTGATAAAATATGTTGATGATTATTTATTTGATTTTTTAAATATTTTATTTGATAAATATATGAATGATAAAAGTGTTATTTTATTATTTAGTGATCATGGTAATCAAATGCCAAATTTACATTATTTATTAAAAGGGGAAGATTTTATTTATGAAAAAACACTTGGAATATTATTTATTATTTTACCTGAAAAGGATAATATTAATAAACAAAGTTTGATTATTAATGAACAGAGATTTGTTACTCCTTTTGATTTATATAATACTGCAATTGATTTTATGAATGGAAATAAAAGTGAATATGGTACTAAAGGACAAAGTTTATTTGAACCTATTGATGGATTAAAGAGAAAATGTTCATTATATGAAAATGATTTTATTAATATGAAAGGTTCTTGTCATTGTGTTGATTATTAAAATAAAATATAGTATATTTTTCATTTATTTTTATTATTTAATTATATTATTATTATTTATTATATATTAAATAATTTCAAATTAATTGATTTATTAACTATATTATGGTTTTTATTTATTTATTTATAATTCATTTATTGTTCTTGTTTATCAATAATTTCTTTCTTATCTTATTTTAAAACCCATTCTTAATCATAATCTCATATATTAATTATTACTAAATAATTTTTAATTCTGAAATTAAATAATTAATTCCTTTTTTAAAAATATAAATAAGTGAGCATCATAAAATGAATATTTCATTTTTATTAAAAGAAATTTAATTTAGCATTCTTTTTTCTTTGTTATTTCTTGTTTATTTAAATTAATAATAATTCTATAGAAAAAAACACTTATATAATCCTATTAAAAAAATAATAAATATAAAAATAAATATAATTCTAAAAATCAGAAAAGCTAATAATATCAGAGAAACATAATTAAATGAAAAAAAAATTTAATATAATATTTTTTTAGGTAACTTATTATGTTAATTTGTTTCAAATTATCAAAATTTATTTTTAAAGAAACAATTTTTTCATTGATATTTTATTGATTATTTTTTTCTGATATTTAATTTATTCCTGATATATATAATAATTTTTTTTTTCTTTAAAAATTTATTGATTATTAAATTTAAAACAAATTAAATAATTAGTATAAACCAATTAAATATGTTTAATTTTCGTTTCAAATTATTTTTAATCATAATTCTTCAATGTTTATTATCTAGAATAAATTTAATTGGAATTGATGATTCCTCATCTTATTTTTTTGGAAAAAATTATAAAAATTTTTATGAAGGTAACAAAAAAGATTTTACCAATAATAATATTGATTTATTTTTACCAGTTAATAATAAAAAATCAAAATTTTATAAGGTTAATGAAATAAATGATACAAATTTCAATTTTACAAAAGAAAAAAATGAAAAGGATATTTATATTGTAAATGAAGAATTATTAAAAATTTATGAAGATGTTTATACAAGAGATAAAATAACAAATTTAATATTAAAATCACAAAGAAAAGAAAATTATTTAAAAAATTATGATGAAATTGAAGAAGAATATTCAGATGAATATTATTTTTATGAAAAAAAAAATAATATTGTTTATGATAATTATTATACTTGGCAAAGACTGATAAATAGAAATGTAGAAATAATTGAATATTCTAATTCAAAAATAGAAAAAGTAATAACAACAAATCCAGATGAATTAACATTATCATATAAAATATGTATGCCATTAAATATATCATTTGATATAAATAATCCAAAAGATAACGAAAATAATTTAATAATTAAAAGTATAAAAACTGATATGTATCAAATTAAAATAATACCTTATGATTCATATGAGACACAAAATATAAATTTTATTAAATATAAAAATCACTCAATTAAAACATATTTACCATATTCAATTTATCCAGGAACAAAATTTATTTTTAAATTATTAATTTTACTTGATCAAATCGGAATAGAAAGAGGAACATTATACATTGAATTTAATAATAATAATATTTTAATGATCCCAATTACATTAATTGGAATTCCAAATAAATATAATATTTTACCTATTTATTATTATAATTGGAGACCTGGTAAAATATTTTCATTTCCAATTAAAATACATAATCCAAATAAAAATGTAATTTTTATTAAAAATGTTATTCATTCATTTAAAAATATAAGTGTACTTTGGCCTAATGGAGTTTCTGTTTCAAGTAATTCAACTTCAATTACAACTTCAATGTTACAAATTCAACCAAATTCAACTAAAAATTTAATTTATCTTAAATTTTATAGTGAAAATGAAGGATTTGAATATGGTTTATTACATTTAACAATTGATAAAAATAAATTATTAATTCCTATATTAATTAATATTGATTTTAGTCCTTTAAATTTTTTTCCAAGTTTTATTAATTTTGGAGTTTGTGATATTTCCACTGATAGTATTTTTAATATAAGAAAATTAATTCCACTTGAAGTTACAAATAATGAAAATTATCCTTTGAAAATTTCAAATGTTTATCTTAATTATGAAGAAAAATTTCTTCAATTTTATAATATTTTTAATGATGAAGATATTATTTTAAAACCTCATGAAACAATTAAATTTGGTTATTTAATTTTTAATGGTAAATTAGATAATTATGTTGAAAGTTTTAATGAAATTGAAGAAATTGAAAATTTATATAAAAATAATTTTGGTTCTATTTTTATTGAAACTAATTCAACTTATAAATCAATGATTGAATTACTTTATTCTTATTATCTTGACTATAATTCAGTTTTAAATATTGAAAATAAAAGTTCTGATTTAAAAGATGAATTGTTTTTTGAATTTTCAATTGATTTAAATCTACCATTTGGAATTGAATTAAACAGAAAATATCAACAAGGTGAATTTATTGAATTTAAATTAGATAATAGTGTATCTGCAATTTATTTAAATCCATATTTTATGAATGAAAGTTATTCAATTGATGTTTATTTTAATATTTCAGAAAATTCATATTCTAATTTTACAAGATACTATTTTTTTCCTTTACAAATAAGTTATAGATTATATTCTTTAATCCCATTAAAAATTAATAATAATAATATTGATTTATTATATTGTGGATATAAAAAATATAATTCATTTCATGATTGTTATTCTTCTAATAAAAATACATTAAAAAAGAATGTACTTAATAATAATTATATAACTTATATTAATCTAGATTTAGGAATTATAACTTATAATCAATTAATAGATGTTAGTTTTTATTTAATAAATGAAAATGATGAAACAATTAATATAAATTCAATTGAAATTGATAATCCATTAATTTCTATTGATTTTATTGAAGATACCTTTTTTAATGTTAATAATATTAAATTTGATAATAATAATTGGAAAAAAATAAAATTATCAAATATTTTAAGAAAAAAAGAAAATAAAATAATTTTTGGTGGTAATAATTATATAAAAATATTCGATTCATCGGCTGTGAAATTTTCATTAAATATTCTAAATTCAATAATAAATGAATTTAAAACTAATATATTATTTGAATTTTCCACAAAAAAAAAATTAAATTTAAATTTAAAAGGAATAGCATTACAAGGAAATTTAAATTTAACCCCAAGTATAGTTCGTTTTGAACCATCATTTCCAGGTTTATTTTTAGAAGATAAAATAATAAATATAAAATCAACATATAATCATTATTTACAAATTAAATCAATAGAAAGTTCAAATAATAAAATTATACCAAAATTAGAAACAAATATAATTTTTCCTAATGATAAAAGAATTTTAATGAAAGTTCATTTTAATCCTTATAATGCAAATTTAGAAGAAGATATTATAATGGAAATGAATCCAATGGAAAATTATATAACATATAGAGAATTATATTTATGGAAAGTAAAGCAAAAATTATGGGAAGAAGCAAAAACAGAAATAAATGAAAATATAACAATAAAAACAGATTGTACAAAAGATAATATTAGAATTAGAGCATCTTTAGCAAAACCAAGTTTAGTTAAAAATGATCAAATTAATTTTGGTTTAGTACAAATAGGAAAAACAAATGAAAAATATATTAATTGTACAAATCCAAGTGATATGACTATGACTTTTAAATTAATGTTAGCATCTGAAGAATATAGTGATATACATAATAATAATATGTTTAATAATAATGATAGATATCAATTTAATAGTTTAAATAAATTGTTTGTTGTAAAATGTTTATATAGTAATAATCCTTTATTAAATTTTAATAATATGTCTAATTATATTATTATTGAGGAAGAAATAGATGAAATTAATTTAAATACAAGAAAATTTAATAAGTATGATTTTATTAATAAATTAATTGAATATGGGAATAAAGAAGTTCAAAAAAATATTTTAGAAAGTAATAAAATTATTTGTGAATATTTTATTAAATTAAAAAATGAAATAATATTAGAAAAAAATGAAGAAAATAATTTTTTAGTTTCAAAATTATTTTCAAAAAATTTTTCTGAAAAGATTTCAATAATAAAAGATATGACTGATAGACAATTAATTAATTCAAACACAAAATTTACAAATAATAATAAAAGTCTAATTCAAAAATTTTTAAATAGAGTATTTTCATTTTTCAGTTTATTCATATTTCCATCACAAGAAGAATTATATGAAATATATTTAAAATCATCAAAAAAAAACAAACAATCATTTTTTATTCCTAAATCTCTTTCATCTCAAACTTTTACAGTATTACCACATCAAAAATTTTTAATAGGACCAATAAAATATCATCCTTTTGATTCTTCAAAATCATCAGCTACTTTATTTATAAAAAATAATTTAACAATATTATATCCAATTAAATTAAATGGTGAAGGTGGAACTGGAAAAATAAATTTTGTTAATCATTATCAATATTCTAGAAATAAAAAAATGAGATTAATAAATAATTCTAAATTAATTATTGATATTGATAAAGACGTTTTTGAATATGAAATGGAAAATAATGAAAATATTACTAGAATAATTACTTTAACTAATGTTGGTAATTTAAATATGGAAATTAAAAATATTTCAATTGAAAATTCTGGTTGTGAAGCTTTTGGTATTAAAATTTTACAATGTGAAGAATTTAATCTTAAACCAGGTGAAAATATAGATATTGATATTATGATTAAACCTAATTTTAATTTTTATACTAGAGAAAAAAATATTGTTTTTTATTCTGATTATCAAATTATTTCTTTGAAAATTGTAGTTAATATTAATAAAGAAATTATTATTTTGAAAAATAAATTATTTAATTATCCTTATAAAAATCATACTTCTATTATTTCTGTTTTTATTATTTTTTTTATTATGAGAATTGTTATTAATTTAGTAAAATTAGAGTTAGAAAATAATAAAAAAATAGATTTTGGAACAATTGAGATTATTTATGAAAATAATAATAATGATTTTATTATAGAAAATTTATTTATAAAAGTTTATAAAAAAGAAAATAAAAGAATTAATGAAGATATAGCAATTAAACAAATTGAGAATTTAAATACAAAAGATGAAAATGATAATAATTATAAAAGAAATAAAAGAAGAAAATCAAGAATAAAAAATAAATTTGAAACTGAAACTGATAATAAAAAAGATTCAATTAATGAAGGAAAAGAATCAATTAATAGTAGTAAAAATACAACTGATAATGAAGTTAATAAAAGAAAACAAAGTAATATTTCAAATATAAATGAAGATAAAAAAAATAAAAATTATTTTCCTCCTTTTCCAAATAATATAAAAAATAAAAAAAATAAACATAAAAGAAATAAAAAACCAATTGGAATGGAAACAGATAAAGATTCAAATAATGGAGATAATCAAAAAAATAATAATATTAATCATAATGAAAATATGATATATATTAGTAAAAATTTAATTCCAATCAATAATAATAAATTTGATTATAAATTTTTTAAAAGACAAAATAGTTGGAAAAGTGAGTCAAATATTTCATTGCCTTATCAAAAACATTTTAAAACTCAATATAAAAATAATAATAATTCAAATAAATTCAATGTCCCTATTGATGATGTTATAAATGGGAAAAAAATAAATAATCTTCATGATTTATTTTCTTCAGAACAAGAATCAGAAAATAATAAAAATAGTCAAAATAATAAAATAGAAGAGAAGATAAAATCAAATAACAAATCAAATCCAAAATTACTTAAAGTTAATAAAAATATAATTGAAAATAAACAAAAAGAAATTATAAATAATGATGAAAAATCAAAATTTGAATTAATAGGAAATGATATAAATCCAATTTTTTTAAGTGAAAAAAAAGAAAGGCAAAATATAAAAAAAGATGAAGAAATAGAAAAAATAGAAATAAAACCAAATAATTTAAATAAAGTTTTAGATGATGAAATAGAAGAAAATAAAAATATAGAAAGTATATTAAATTTCTTAGATATTTCAACAGATGAAAATAAAAATAAATTAGAAGTAAAAAAAAATAAAAGTCAAAAAAAAAATTCAAATAATAAAGAGGAATGTTTTTCAGAAAATGAAAAATTAAAAATTGATAATAAAATAACAGTAGATAAAAATATGAAAATGAATCAAAAAATATATTTTTCAGGGAATGAATTAACAGATGAAGAAATAAAAGATTCATTGACAAAACCATATTTTAAGAATTTATTAAATAATGCATTTAATCATAATAAAATTGTTTATTCTGATCCATTTAGACATAATAATAACAAAGGTAAATTAGGAAAATTAATTGAAGATAATAAAAAAGAAGATAAAAAAGAAAATAAAAAAATTGAAGAGAAATCTATAGAAGAAGGAGATAAAATTATTGAATCGAATGATGATGATGATATTAATGAATTTGATAGATTTAAATTAATTGAAATGGATTTTAATTTTAATTTGATATAAATTTTTAAATAAAGGTATAAAAGCATTATTATTATTATTTTTTTAAATTTAAATTATGATTTAGTTAAAAACAATTTAAAAATTAAGAATTATATTCATTACTATATTAAAATAAATTTAATTTTTATATAAATTATATATTTTTTTGAATATCAAAAATTAAGTTTCATATATATATTTATATATTATTTATATAATTTTTTTTGATATTCTTTTTCCAAAATAAAATAAATTAATCTTTCTTTTATTTTTGGAATTTCAGTTTGTAATTTATACACACAAATAAAATCTTTTATATATACACAATTAGGGTTTATATTATTTAATAATTTGGGATTTTTACCTACTTTTTTCAATTCATTTGTAATTATTATATCTTTGTTTTTTTTATCTTTCTCAGAAAAAAATTCTTTTTTCAAAGAATTTTTCTTCTGGATATCAATACAATTTTTATTAGGAGAAAAATCATTTTTATTTTTATTTAATGCATCATTTTTATTATTATAATTATTAAAAGAATTATTATTATGATTACAATTTTCGATTTTATCTTTTTTATTTTTATTTTTATTTAAGATATCTCTTTTTATATTATGTTCCATTTTTAACTATTAATTTTTTATTAAAATATTATATCTTCATTTATTTATATAATCAAATTTAATAAAATATGATTATAAATTTTTAAAAATTATATTATAATTTTTTGCTTATTTATCTTTTACTTTATTTTACTTTTAGTTTTTTCTTTTTACAAAGGTAAATTCAAATTAGAAAAAATTAAATTAAATATATTGAAATATATCTCTTATGATTAATTAATTCTATTTTTATAAAAAATTTAAAAATAGAATTTTCTTTTTTATTTAAAATGAATAATATAAAAAAAAATTAATTTATTTTTTTTCAAATATATTATTTATTGTAATTAATACATTATTAATTTCTTTTCAGATCTTAAAATGAAATTTAATATAATTTACCAAAAAATTTAAATGAAAAACAATTAAAAAAAACATATAAAAGATTTAAAAAAAATTAAAAAAAAAAACAAAAAAAAAAAAAACATTAAAAAACAATTCTTTTAAAATTTAAAAAAATCCAATAAAACAAAAAAAAAAACATCCAATAAAAAAAAGTATAAAAAAACAAAAAAAATTTATTCATCAAGTTTCCCAAAATCAGTAGCTTTAAGAAAATCAGGAATAATACTAATAGCTCTAGCAGAAACAATAGGATAAACATAAGTAATAATCATATAATACTTAGTATTATCTTTATTAATTCTAGCAAGGCAAATTCCTTCAGCTTCATCAGGTCCTCCTTCAGGTCCTCCTCTTCTTCCATAAGTAAGTGGAGGATGAAATCTATGAGCATCAAAATGATTACCACATAATTTAAATCCTTTTCCTATTGTTGTATCTCTATCATCTAATGCTGTTAAATATTCTTTTAATTCACCATCTTCTACTTTTTCTGCGTTTTTTGATGCTATTATGTTACAATCTCCATCAAATATTATTGCTCTATACCAGTCTTCATATGCTTTTAATTCATTGTTTAATTTTTCTTTTATTGAATCCATTTTTTTTTAATATGTTTATTTTTTTATTGGTATGATTAATAGAGTTTTTTTTTTCTTTTTTTTTTTTTGTTTTTTTTTTTTTTTTTTTTTTTTTTTTTTTTTTTTTTTTTTTTTTTTTTTTTTTTTTTTTTT
>JAEEGK010028559.1_pt1 | contig 11186 bp, 8 predicted proteins | sample 8958771 | NCBI WGS metagenome assembly JAEEGK01 (sample SAMN16246547, study PRJNA631951) | gut metagenome | biome: gut microbiome; feature: rumen; material: SC-attached | host: Bos | place: Iran: Karaj | collected 2018-10 | reverse complement strand
ATCGGCGCCGTTATCTTCGTTGAACGCGAATCACAGCGTGCCATCCTAATCGGGCACAAGGGCATGTCAATCAAGAAGGTCGGCATCGAAGCCCGCAAGGACATTGAGGAATTCACTGGCAAAAAATGTTTCCTCAACCTATACGTCAAAGTGATGAAAGACTGGCGCAACAGCGACCGCGCCCTCCGTCAGTTCGGCTACGAGACCGACTGAACCTCATAGCATTTCCACTTCTTGAGTCAAACATCGACTCTTGCCCAAACATTCATTCCATTAAAAACCCCGCAGACTGTTGCCTACCTGCGGGGAAAAAAAATTATGAAAAACGACAATAAAAAAACGCCAAGAAAGGCGCATTTTCCTAATAATACCTGATATCTCTCTCCACAATGTAGGTGGGGATTTTTTTATCGTTGTCGAGGATATACTCGTAGCGAGTCACCCAGTTGCCCTCCTCGTCGTAGCGATACTCATAAAGGGTAATCGTCAGCTCGGGCTCGTTGGGGTCCTCATAATAGTCATACATTGTGGAACTGACCGGCTCGTTATGCTCGTCATACTCATAGCGTATCTCCTGCACCTTCTGACCCTGGCCATTGAACACCACGGTCTTGAACACATTGTCGTTCTCGCCGTAGATATACATCTCGCGACGGAACACGTTATTTGCATGGTCGTTGTAGCTCAACTGGCTCACACGTCCCTGTGCATCGTACTTATACAGCACCCGGCTCTCAATCTGACGCTCCTCGTCCTCCACATACACCTCTGTGAGGACCAAATCGGCATCATATAAATAATATGTACGTCCTATCACGTTCTCCTCTGGGTCGAGGATATGCTCCAGCGTCACCAGCCCGAAATCGTCATGTTTGTAACGAGTGCGGAATATCATATCCTCCTCATTGGAAAGATACGACTGACTGCGACGCTGCCCTTTCTGGTTGTAGACCGTCTTGAGGCGCTCCATGATGCTGCCACGGCCCGCGTCGTTGGCGCGCCCGTCCGCCTCATACATCACCGACAACACATCATGCACCTCGCCATGCAGACCGTCGCGCTGGCAGTCCGACAGCTGGTCGGGCATACGCTGGTCTACCTTCGTCGGAGCATCGGCACGACGTGGCACAGCCTGATTGGGTCTGTCATTGATTCGTCCGCGCAAATTATCGTTGTTTTGGGCTGCCAAACAGCCTGTCAAACCCAAAAATAAGGCCGCGAACAGAAACTGCTTCATTCTCATAACCTACTATACAATAATGTATTATACTTACTTTTAGATGTTATTTTACGCTATTTTGCGAGTTCAAAGTTACAAAAAAAAACGCAAATAGGCATTTTTTAGTATCTCAATACTGAAAAAAAACGCCAATTGACACCTGTCGGACATGGTTCATGCATGAATTAGACAATGATAAATTCGTGGTAATTCGTGCTCTATATATTCATTTCACATTTCACAATTCACAATTCACAATTATTTTGTATCTTTGCAAATTAAATAATTCAACAAAATCGCTTTGGAAACTATCATACTCATCTGCTTTCTAGCCTATACGGCCCTGCTTTTCGTCATCATGTGGCTCTCATCGCGCAAGAGTGCCGGCAACGATGCCTTCTTCCGTGGTCAGCGCAAATCCCCGTGGCCCGTAGTCGCCTACGGCATGATCGGGGCCTCCCTCTCGGGCGTCACGTTCATGTCCGTGCCAGGAGGGGTCTACTATGGTCAGTTCACCTACATGCCCCTCGTCTTCGGCTACGTACTGGGCTACGTCGCCATCGCCCTCGTGTTACTACCCTTATATTATAAACTTAACCTCACCTCCATCTACACCTACCTCAACCAACGCTTCGGCATAGCATCCGAGAAGACGGGTGCCGCCTTTTTCCTCATCTCGCGCCTGATGGGGTCGGCACTGCGCATGTATCTGGTTGTTTTTGTGCTGTACGAATTCGTCTTCCGCTCATGGGGCATCCCCTTCTGGGTGCCGGCGGTCATCTTCATAGCCATCATACTGCTCTACACATTCCGTGGCGGTGTCAAGACCGTGGTCTGGACCGACACCCTGCAGACCACATTCCTCATTCTTGCCGCCGTTGTCACCGTCGTCGCCATCCTCCGTCAGCTCGACATCACACTTCCGCAGTTGCTGCGCCGTTCCTCCGAGGCAGGCTACACACGCATCTTCGAGACCGACCCCACCGCCAGCAAATACTACTGGAAACAAATCGTCAGCGGCATGTTCATCACCATCACCATGACCGGCCTCGACCAAGACATGATGCAGAAAAACCTCTCCTGCAAGTCGCTCCGTTCCGCTCAGAAAAACGTGCTCACCTCCAGCCTCCTCTTCATCGTCGTTAACATCATCTTCCTCTGCCTTGGTGCCGCCCTCATCGCCTACTGCCAAAGCAGCGGATTCCCCCTCCCCGTCAACGAATCCGGCACCGTGGTCGGCGACAAGATATTCCCCTCCGTGGCATTCCATATCAGCACCTTCACTGCCGTTGTCTTCGTCCTCGGCACGGTAGCGGCGGGCTACTCCAGTGCCGACGGCACCCTCACCGCCCTCACCACCACCTTCTGCTACAACTTCCTCGGCTTCGACAAGGCCGAAAAAGACAACAAAAAACAATTTTCAATTTTCAACTATCAACTTTCAACCCTTGCCACCCGCCGCCTAGTCCACGTAATCTTCGCCCTCCTCTACCTTCTGGTCATCATCGCCTTCCGCCCCTTCCACAACCAGTCGCTCATCGACACCCTCTTCGACATCGCCGGCTTCACCTACGGCCCACTGCTAGGCCTCTACACCTTCGGCCTTTTCACCCGCCGCACCGTCCGCGACCGATGGGTGCCTGTCATCGCCATCCTCTCCCCAGTCATCTGCTATCTCCTCAAGCTCTATATGCCACAGTGGACTGGCTATCATTTCGGCTTCGAAATACTCCTCCTCAACGGCCTCATTACCTTCATCGGCCTCCTATTAATCAGAAAAAAATAATCACCATGAAAAGAATATCACCCAAATTTCAATTTTCAATTTTCAATTTTCAATTTCTGTTAGTGTCCACCCTGCTGTTCACGGGCTGCTACTCTGTTACCCCCATCAACGCCGACTCGGGCAAAGCCAACGGCGGCGGTGTCTTCTATGCCCTGCCATTCACGCAGATATGCGTCGACGTGACCTATCAGTACTACGACCTCTCCGAGGCCATCTACAGCCAATACGCTTCCGAGATGCTAGCCCTCGACAACTTCGATGTCGAAAAGCCCTATCGCATCAAGAACATCGAAGCCTCCTACAACGTCACCGCCGACCCCGACCACTACTACTTCATCAACCCCAAGGGCATCTCCGTCCAAGTCGACAGCCGCCAGCTCCTACGCTCCATCGGACTCACCCCACAGGAAGCTGCTGCCGCCCTCGCCAGCGTCTCCAATTACACTGACACCACCGACAGGCTCACCCCTACCGATGCCAAGCTCATCCTCCACAACGCCACTGCCGACAAGATGCTCCCCACCTATAACCTCTACGACCGTACCGACACCTTCTATGTCCGTGGCGACCGTCCCGGCCATCCCACAGGCACCTCCACCAAGAAGGCTCCCCGCTCCCTCCGCCAGCGCGCCCAGGCAGCTGCCGAGGAATTTGCCGAACTCGAGGACAATCGTGCCGACATCACCGTCTCCGACCGCTACACCCCCGAAGGCAAAACCCAGATGCTCCGCCAAATCGAGGAACGCCAGGCTCAGATACTCACCCAATTTATCGGCCGACCCATCACCGAGACTGCCCACTTCTTCCTACAGCCCAACCTCACCGGTCGCAATTCCGACACCATCCAGAGCACCATCCTCTTCTACTTCTCTCGTGCCGAAGGCATCTGCGAGAGCGACGACTACGATGCCCTTCCCGTCGTCTGCACCCTGCGCCCCGACCAGTCTATCAAGAATGTCCGCCAATACAGTCGCGAGCAGAAAAGCCTCTTCCCCTGGTGCAACCGCAATTTCAAATACCGCCTCCCCTCACAAGCCCTACTCTCGCTCCACTGCGAGCTCTTCGACTACCAAGTCACCCTCCCCGTCGCACAGTTCGGTCCCGTCATCGACCTACCGCACAACCGCTTCAAAGCCCTCTTCGACCCCACCAGCGGTGCCATCATATACTATGAGAATTGAAAGTTGAAAATTGAAAATTGAAATCTCGCGGGAGCGTGCATTTCAGACCTTTCAATTTTCCACTAACTTCAATTTTCACCTTTCAATTTTCAAATTACAATGAACTTCTACACCACCATACTAGGCTCCGGAGCCGCGCTCCCCACCTCCACACGCCACTGCAGCGGACAGATGGTCAACCTAAATGGTTTCCGGATCCTCCTCGACTGCGGCGAAAACACTCAGACCCAGATACGTGTCTTCCACCAACGCCTGCAGTCCTTCTCTGTCATCTGCATCACACACCTCCACGGCGACCACTTCTTCGGCCTCCCCGGCCTTATTAGCAGCCTGCATCTCTGCGGACGCAAAGACCCCATCGACATCTATGCCCCCGCAGGCATCACCCTTGCCATGCAGACAATCCTCGCCGCCTCGGGCAGCCACATCGACTTCGAAATCCGCTACCACGAGCTCACCCACACCGAAGGCTGCCTCCCCATCTTCGAAAACAACCTCTGCCGCATCCACGCCTTCCCATTGGTTCACTCCGTGCCCACCTACGGCTACCTCATTGAAGAAAAGCCGCGCGGCAAAAACAACGCGCAGACCGAGAGCACAACAAACTCGCCCGCTATGCCGAGCCAAGGCAACGTCACGAAACGTAATCAGCCACGTCGCTACGCCTACTGCACCGACACCGCCTACACCGAGACCATCCTCCCCTACATCGAGGGCGTCAACCTCCTATGCCTCGAAAGCACATTCAACAACGCCTTCACCACCATTGCCGCTGAGAAACTCCACTGCACCGCCTCGCAAGCCGCCACCCTGGCCCTCAAAGCCAACGCCAAACAGCTCCTCCTCACCCACATCAGCGCCCGCTACAAAGAGCCCGAAGCCCTCCTTGCCGAAGCCGCCGCCATCTTCCCCAACACCCTCCTCGCCTCCGACGGCGCACAAGTCGAAGTACACTACTGACCTCTCAACCTCATATCATAATATAAGGTGGCTCTATTTTTATCGCCTGACGGCGAGAAATTGAACAAAATTGAAGAACAAACACTCTTATGTGACGGTAAAAAATAAGTTGACTAAAGTTTGACAAGTGGTTTTTTCGCTGTAGTTCGATATAGTACGCTGTCTTGACAAGACAATCCCTAGGAGATTAACGGCCTGAAAGGCCAAAAAGCAATTAGCCCAGGGCAACGCCCTGGGTATTAGCGGACATGCTATCTACGCCCTGAAAAGGCAAAAGAATCACGCATCTGCCCCTTCGGGGCGTCAGCCGCATACACCATCCACCCAAGGCGTTGCCTTGGGCTACAGGTGTGGTGGCCCTTCAGGCCGTTTTGACAAGCAATCTATCACAATACAAAATCGAAGGACATGTACCTAAATATACTTGTCAAACTTTAGTATATAAAATTTTCATTTTTTACTTTTGTACAATTTCTCGCCGTAGGCGATACCTTAAGCACTAATCGCCAAAGGCGATAATTAGAGGTGCCTCATTCCCATTTTCAATTTTCACCTTTCACTTCTCAATTATCCCACCTCTATTCGTCATCATCCTTGTACTTGGACAGCATGGCTGCAACCTCTTCTTTCATTTCTGCTCGTAACGATTCGGGCTTCAGCACCTCCACCGTGCTGCCCAACGATAGCAGTCGCTGCCGAAAGTCATAGGTCGGACGCACACGGACGGAAAAGACCGAGTAATCATCCTTGCGCCTCAGCTCCAGTTGGGAATGGTGCAGCGGGAGCGTCCTCAGATAATTGGCCTGAAAGGCATCCACCTTTATCCAGACACTCTCCACGTCCACATCATCCCCAAGAATGATGCCGTAGCACTCCTTAAACATTTCCTCCACATCGAAATCAGGGTCTCTCGTGTAGGTCTCTCCCTGAATTTCAATGTTGCTAATCCTGTCGAGTGCAAAAATATGGTGCGGCATATCCTCAGTGTACTTGCCGACCACATACCATCGCCGCTCAAACATCTTCAAGGCATGAGGCTTGAAGTTATAGTAGAGTGATGGCTCTTCTTTCCAGAAAGGATGGTAGGTGAAACTCACCATCCGACTCTCCTTCAGTGCCTGCAACAATGTCGGTAACGATTCGTCGTGATGTGTTTCAAGTGCCACATATTGTGCCACCTCCTGACTGTCCGTTACAATACGGTTCACGGCAATGGAGTTGAGCATCCACTGGCGGAAATAACCGTTCTTGCCGCCATCGGCTATGCGGTAGCGGAATTCTATGCCGTTGCCATAGCTCTCAATCTCAATGCCGAAAAGCTCTTCAATCTCTTTGCGGTGACGGTGGAAACTGCGCTTGGCGAAAGCCCCATTGTCATGCATCTCGTCGTCAGCATCCCAACGGTCGCCAATCTGCTCCATCGTCAGCCCTATCTCACCACTGCGCATCAGCGTGTCCACAAGCCATATATACTTTTTCAGAGGTGTCATGGGTTGTTCTTATTGATTAGGTTTACTACCACCTTCACCATCACGTCTTTCTCTTCGGGACGGCTCTCGGCAATCATCAGCGTGAGCGCCACAAGAGTGTTGTCGGCAATGCGTTTGCTCCCATCCTCACGATAGAGAATATGGTTGTTATTCAAAAACCACAGGAACAGGGTGGCGGCAATGCGTTTGTTGCCGTCACTGAAGGAGTGGTTCTTGGTGACAAGATAGAGCAGCATAGCGGCCTTCTCCTCGGTGCTTGGATACAGCTCCACGCCGTCGAATGTCTGGTATATCTGCCCGATGGAGCTCTTGAACGAGTCATCCTTCTCGTTGCCGAACAGGGCACTCTCGCCAAACCGTTCTTTCAGTGAGCGGATAGCCTGCATGGCGTTGTCGTATGTTGCATGGAAAGCAGCCTCGCTGGTGGTGTCGCTTACGGTGAGCCGTTGGTAGTCGTAGCTGTCGAGCGTGTCGAGGGCGTAGGTGTAGTCCGTCACCACGTTGAAGAGCGCGTTGGTCTCATCGTTCGAAAGCAACGGCTGGTTCTGTATCGTGCGACCAAGCATCCCCACCAGCTGCCGCAATTCGCCAATCTGCTCTTTGTGTATCCGCTCGTTGACGGCATAGCCCTTGACAAGATAGTCCTTCAATACATTTCTAGCCCATATACGGAATGCTGTACCACGTTGGCTCTTCACGCGATAGCCAACCGAGATTATTACATCAAGGTCATAAAACTTTTGCATACGTTTTATCTCTCTTGCACCTTCCCTTCGAACTTGTAAGAATTCCTTACAAGTTGCACGTTCGTCCAACTCACCCTCATTATAAGCATTTCGTATATGCATAGTTATGTTCTGCGGCGTTTTCTCAAAGAGCAACGCCATCTGTGCCTGTGTCAGCCATACGGTTTCGTTCTCCAACCTCACGTCAATCTGTGTGTTGCCGTCGGCAGACTGGTAGATGATTATCTTGTCATTAACGTTCTCCATATTTTCATAACGTCAATTGTGTCATTTTATTGCATGGCAAAAGCCTCATTTCCCCTCTATTACCTCATGCATTTCTTGCACCAAACAACGCAATATCTTCAAGCGTTTGATTTGTCAGGCATCTGACCAGCAAAACAGATTACATATTATTATAATAGTGTGTGTTGGATTGCAAATCCAACACAACGAATCACGACCGGAACATCCTTTGCGACGGGGCAAAACTATTGTCTTCTATCATTAACGACTTACGCCATTCTTCGAGAATTCTCTTATTCTCTGCAACGTAACCTTTCACATAAACATATTATTGCTTAATTGTGCCACATCGTGACACTCCTGCAAAAAAAAATATTGATTGTTTTCTATTACACTAGGCGTTCTACAACTTTCTTGAATATTTCGGTAGTCTTAACATAGTCATATTGATTATCAACATAATTTACATATACCCATCGTAGTTTTTCTGTGTGACTATAAAGAATGTCTTTTGTTTTTTGTGTTAGTAAATCTGTATCTAACAATTGGCCGTGATCTAAATATTCCACTTGACAATATAATGTTGAATAATGTGAACTATCCTTGTCAATACTTACTAACACTTCCTTTCCATCAAAAGGAACTATTATTCTAACGTTATTATCAGACTCTTTCTGGTCTTTACGTATAGATGGATACTTCTCAATAATATCCATCTCTGCTTTTCGGATTATACCAAATCCAATCTCATCAAACATTGACTGAATCTCTTTTTGGAGTTCGATAATATTTAATAAGTTTGCTTTAATCTTAGACAAACACTCGTTATCATTTTGGCAATCTTTAAGATTGAAGTAATTTAAGAGATAATTTTTTAATTCCATATTCACTGTTTTTTGAATTGTTCGTAAATCAAATAATCCTTCCAAATAATCAACATATTGTTGGACGGCATTTATCAAATATGTGTCTTTATACTTTATGTTAGGCAAAATATTATTTTTTAGCCATGGAAGAATGTCCTCTTTGAATGACAAATTGATGAATCTGTCCTCGAAAAGCTGTTGGTAATCTCCCCACGATTGAGAATTTGGTTCACTTCCTGTTTGAGAAAGATAGACAACAAAGATATCATTCTGATTAAAAAGACATTCTTTTGTCTTATCAATATATCTTGACAGCTGAGCCTCTTGATCCTGAGCATTGTATATTTTGTTTTCAATAATTATTGCATAATTGCCGACCTTATCCCTTACCCACAAATCAATACGAGCTTCTTCTTGTGTGATTTTTGGCTTTTTAATATTAATCCTATCAAATTGCCTCGATTTGCTCTTTGACTTTATATAGTCAACAAATGATTGAAGAATCTCCCATTCTTCTCGTTCATTGACAAATTGAAGAAGTTTCAAAAGAATTCGACTATGTCCATTCTCATTAATATGGAGTTCGTCTATCACATTGATGTGATACGGCAACTTCAGTTTCTCCTCCATATAACGTTTATGGAATTCTCTTGAGAAATTAAGAAGTTTTTTATATTCAATATCAACTGCATGTATAATATTTTCATACAGTTTTAAGGCGGATTCTATTTCTTTTTCCGACATGATATAATATGCTTTTCGTGTTGCAAAGATACAAACATTTTTTTGATATCTGCGCATTATATATCAAATAATTTCAAGATAAAAAACCTATTCGTCTGGTCTTGGCATTGTTAATCCGCTCGTTGTCACAATGGGGAGTAAGTAGGTCGATTGTGGGAACATTGTCGCCATGCAGGATAGCATCAATGGCATAGTGGCGGGCGATATTCTCTATCTGTCCACCGCTGAAGTCGTACCGCTCGGCCAGTAGGGCGGCATCAGTGTCGCTTAGGTCGGGCAGCAGTTCATGCCAGATGGCGGTGCGGGCTTCCACTGTGGGTTTGTCGAAGCGTATCTTATAGAGGAAACGCCGCTCGAAGGCACTGTCCATGTTCTGTGCCAGATTGGTGGTGGCAATCAGTATGCCGTCGAGGGTTTCCATCTCCTGTAGGATAATGTTCTGAAGCGAGTTTTCCATCTTGTCCACAGCACGTTCCGCACCCTCCTGTCGCTTGCCGATGATGGCATCTGCCTCGTTGAAGAGGAGGATGGGCACAAGGTCACTCTCTTTGACCCGCTGGCGGTAGGTATCAAAGAGGGCCTTCATGTTTTTCTCACTCTCACCGACCCACTTGCTCTTCATCTCGGAGATGTCCACCTGCATAATGTCGCGACCTGTGCGTCGAGCCAATTGCATCGCTGTCTCGGTCTTTCCCGTGCCGGGAGCCCCATAGAAGAGAAAGGTGAGGCCACAACGGAAACCCTCCTTTTGCAGACGGGCATGAATATCATTATAGTTCTTCTCCTCAAGCAGACGGGCAAGGTCGTCAATGCGATGGGTGATGTCGTCCGAGTAGAACATAGTACGGGGCTTGATGTCGGAGGCGTTAATCATATTGCGCAACGTCCTCTTCCCTTCGAGCGAGGGAAGTTGTAACTCGTCAAGCAAGTCGCGCTTCGCCTTCATCGTAAGCCTATAATACTCCTTGTCCCCCAACCCATCATTGTTGCAATATTCTATCAAACCAGACATTTGCAGTAAGTTGATGCCCTGCTCCAACTCCATTTTTATGTTACGCATCTCTCTCTTACTATACATGCAATCGATGTTGTGAAAACCAATACAATCATCGTTGTTGTTCACAAACAGATGACAGAACATGATAAGCAGAACAAATTCTTTGTCACATATTTCGGGGATGAGGTTCTGCACCTTTTGTACGAACAACAGCTGCTGGTTATGGTGAAACAGCATCTTGAAACGTTCTACGGCAGCAGCAATATCCATCTCATCATCGTCCACCCTGTCAACAATGTCTGCAAACTCATTGAACAACTCATGGCAGGTAAGTCCGGAACAATCCTTGGGAGTGTAGGGCTTATTCACTTTGAAAGCTTCTACCACATCAATAGGCACCCGGTAGGAAACAGAACTCGACGAACGGCTGCGAACAATCAAACCTCGCCGCACCAACTCGTCAATATCATTCATATAACGGATCATCCGAGTGGTACGGCAGCCCGTGTATCTTGCAATGTCGCTTGCTCCAATTCTTGAGTCATCACTTTGGTCAAGAAACAACGCCATCATCACGCTTTGCTCTTTTGTGAGGCTGAGCTTGTCGGACAGATGCTTAATAAAACGCGCTGCCTTGCAATAAAACTCTGGCGACAACTGCGATTCTTTTGCCAATTCCACGATGTTCTCGACTGCCGAAAGTAAGTCTAACTTTCTTTTCCCTTGTGTTTTACTTGCTGTTTCCATATCAAAAATCTTTTTATATCTGACTGCAAAAATACGGCAATGGTATGCCATTTCGTGACATACCTAATAATTTAAGGCAACTTCTATTTATTATTATCGAACACGAATTGCACGAATCTAACGAATTAATTTGTTGAATCTTCATGCAAGCATAAGAACGAATAAAACGAATTTATAGAAGCCCCCAAAATAGAAACATATCGACAAACAAAAACCTAAAACAAT
>JAEEGK010028557.1_pt1 | contig 11187 bp, 10 predicted proteins | sample 8958771 | NCBI WGS metagenome assembly JAEEGK01 (sample SAMN16246547, study PRJNA631951) | gut metagenome | biome: gut microbiome; feature: rumen; material: SC-attached | host: Bos | place: Iran: Karaj | collected 2018-10 | reverse complement strand
ATTGGTTCTGGCGGAAGAGGAAACTCAGCTATTGATATAGCGGGTGAATTACTTAAGAGTCACGCGAACTCAATGGAGTCTCTTTCAAACACGAATTATCAGTCACTTTTATCGTATTTAGGGCTCAAAAAATCGATTGCTTTACGCCTTTTAGCGACCTTCGAATTTAATAGAAGATTAAGTTCTTATAAGTACAAAAATCCAGGCAAAATTGAATCAGTTCACGATGTGTATTTTAGGTATCAAAATATGGAAAATTTAGACCATGAAGAACTATATATTTTGATGCTTGATTTGAAGCATAGAATTATTAAAGAAAAATTACTTTATAAAGGCACTTTTGATTCGTTTGAAATTGATGTCAGACAAATACTTCATGAACTTGTTTTAGCTAAAGCTAAATATTTTTATTTAATTCATAATCATCCAGATGAAGAAACAAGTCCAAGTTACGATGATATTTTAGCGACAAAAGTAGTGGAAAAAGCTGCAAAAAATATGGGAATAAATTTAATTGATCATTTAGTGATTTTTAGAAATGGTTTTTCAAATATTAGATACATAAATGAAAAATGATAATTTCAACTATGATTTAATTGTTGAACTAAAGAAAATTATTGTTCCGATACCAAACAAAAATGGAAAGCCAATTATCTTTAGTGAAAAACCAAACAAAAGAGAGGCTATTTTTAAACATATCGCCTTGAAAAGACATAGATTAAAAATCAGAGATATTAGAGAGATACCTAACATCATTAAAAATCCAATAAAAATACAGAATTTGAAAAAATGCAAAAATAGAAAAGCCTATTACGGAAATAGACCAGGCCAAAAACAAATGAAGTTAATTTTAATCATTGCTACTTATCCTGACTATGAAAAAATAATAACCTTTTATCCAATTAAGAAATTTTTATAGACAATTATCTAATTATTAGATAAGATAAAAATATCAAAGGTGGAAATTGAGCTATCGACCACGGCACATCCTGGTAACAGGTGGTCAACTAATTACTAGCGATCTAGGGAGTGGCTCACCTAGTTGGTAAGAAAAGCATCTCAGACGAGGTGCTTTTTCTATTTTTAGAAAATTTCCTTTACAAAAATACTTAGTAATATTATTATATTAAGCGTTGTCGCCTCACAAGCTACAACCGCATAGAAAAGGTATACTCAACTTAATGCTAAAAGCATTAGACCTTAATAGCGAGTCCTTAGTGAGAAAGTAGAGGTATTTAAATGTACGCTATAATTGAAACTGGTGGAAAACAAGTCCGCGTTGAAGTTGGACAAAAGATTTTCGTTGAAAAACTCGAAGTTAAAGAAAACGAGAAATACGAATTCGATAAGGTCTTACTCGTTGCAGACAATGAAGTCAAAGTTGGCACACCATACGTAGAAGGCGCAAAGGTTGTTGCTAAAGTCGTCAAAAATGGTCTTGGCAAAAAGATTCGCATCTACAAATACAAAGCTAAACACAACTCAGCTCGTCGTATGATTGGTCATAGACAACCATATACATGCTTAGTTGTCGAATCAATTGCCTAATTTATGATTAAAATTACGGCAAGTCGTAATAACGGAAAAATTACAAGTTTAACCGTTAAAGGGCATGCTAATTCAGCACCATATGGAGAAGATCTTGTCTGCGCTGCAGTAAGTTCAATCTTAGTGGGAGGATGTAACGCTCTAAAAGAACCTAATTGCTTTGCAATTAAGTTGAATGAAGGAGACGCATCAGTTGTTGAAATTAGTCATGCTAATGAACACGATTACGAGGTTCTTGAAGTAATGCTTGTTCAATTCAAATCTGTTGAAGAGACAAGTCCAAAGTTCCTGAAAGTAATCGAGAAAGGAAATTAGTTATGTTATTTAAGTTAAATCTACAACTCTTTGCTTCTAAAAAAGGTGTCGGTTCTACCAAAAACGGACGTGATTCAGAATCAAAAAGATTAGGTGCTAAATTAAGTGATGGCCAATTCTGCCATGCTGGAAGCATCATCTATCGTCAAAGAGGTACCAAAATTCTTCCAGGTATCAATACCAAACGTGGTGGAGATGATACAATCTTCGCAACAATTGATGGTATTGTTAAATTTGAAAGAGTTGGTAAAAACAAAACTCGCGCTTCAGTTTACGCAAAGTAGTTTAAAAACCAAATTCAATTAAGACCACATAATTTTGTGGTCTTTTTTGTTATCTCGCGTATATAATGTATATGTATGTTTATAGATAGAGTTGTTGTTGAAGTAAGATCTGGAAAAGGTGGAGACGGAATGATTGCCTTTCTTCGTGAAAAGTCCATGCCAAAAGGCGGACCATCTGGAGGAAATGGTGGTCGTGGCGGATCCATTACTTTTAAAGCAAACAAATCAATAAATACTTTATTTAATTTTAGACACTCCAAAACTTTCATTGCAGGTGATGGTGAAAAAGGTGGTCCGAAAAATAAATACGGCCATAAGGCTGAAGATATGATTGTCGAAGTTCCGTGTGGAACAGTAATTTATGAAGAAAAAGACCACAAATTCTTAGGTGATCTTTCTGAAAATGGACAAACTTTATTAGTCGCTAAAGGTGGTAGAGGCGGAAGAGGAAATGCTGCATTTAAATCAGATAGAAATAAATGTCCAAAGGTAGCTGAAAATGGCCTACCAGGTGAGACAAAAAGATTAATTCTTGAACTTAAACTTTTAGCTGACGTTGGTCTTGTTGGGCTTCCAAATGCTGGTAAATCAACACTTTTAAGTGTTGTTAGTAACGCAAATCCTGAAATTGCTGATTATCCATTTACAACTATTGAACCAAATCTTGGTGTTGTTAATACAAAAAACGGTTCTTTTGTTATGGCGGATCTTCCTGGTTTAATTGAAGGCGCATCAAAAGGTAGAGGATTAGGACTTGCTTTCTTACGTCACTTGGAAAGATGTAGAGTTATTGTTCATCTTGTTTCGATGGAAGAAGAAAATCCATACGAAAACTTTAAAACTATTGAAAATGAGCTTAAAAGTTACGGCATGGGTTTAGATAAACGCCCAGTCATTGTTGTTGCAAGTAAAATGGATTCACCAGAGAGTGAAGAGAAGTTTAAAGAATTTAAAAAACATTTCAAAAATAAAATTTTTGCATTATCTAGCTTAACCAACTTAGGCGTTCAAGAAATTACTGATAAATGTGTCGAATTACTAGCAAAAACAGATAGATTCCCGCTTGTCACCGAAGATTACACTCCAGAAGTTAAAGTTTATAATGCTTATGATTCACAAAAACCAATCTTTGAAATTCTTCATGAAAAAGATCACGAATTTAGAATTGTTGGTGAATCAATTGAAAGAACATATAATTTAATTAATATCTCAACCGACGAAGGACTAATGAAATTAATTTCATATCTTGAAAAAATCGGTATTGAACAAGCTCTTAAAGAAAAAGGAGCAGTTGATGGCGACACAGTTTTACTGTGCGACTTCGAATTTGAATATTTAGAATAATATGGAACTAAAAGAATATTTATTAGAAATTGAAGAATTCCTCAAGAAGTATCTTGAAGATTCACATTGTAAAGCCTATGTGCTTGGTCTTTCTGGTGGAGTTGATTCTTCTTTGGTTGCCGCAATTGCGAGAAAAGCAGTAGGGAAAGACAAGCTTTTCTGTTATGCCTTAGATATTGATTCAAATCCTGAGGACGTTGAAGATGCTAAAAAAGTAGCAAAAGAGTTAGATTTAAATCTCGAAATTATTAATTTAAGTAAAACTTATCACTCATATTTAGAAGAATTAAATGGTGAGAATTTTATTAGATTAACAAAGTCTAATCTTAAGGTAAGAATGAGAATGGTTGCCTTATTTGCTTTTGCCCAAGAACATTCTGGATTAGTTTTAGGTACTGACAATATGGATGAAAGATATGTTGGCTATTTCACCAAATATGGTGATGGTGCCGCAGATGTTCTACCAATTGTCTATTTGACCAAAAATGAAGTTAGAGAAGCTGCAAAATTATATGGTTTATCTTCGTTTTTAGCGAACCGCACACCATCTGCTGGACTTTTCGAAGGCCAAACAGATGAGAATGAGATGGGTGTTAAATACGAAGATCTTGATAACTATTTACTTGGTGGAAAAGTTGAGAAATCAGTCGAAGATCGTATCGAATACCTCCATAAAATTAGCGAACACAAGCGCAAAGAAATTCCAACTCCAAAAGAATATAAAAGATAACGAAAATACTTCCATTTATGGAAGTTTTTTTGTATACTATTTACAGATAGAAAACTAAATAGAAACGCCTAGAAAGGTGTTTTTATGCTTAGCTCAATAAGAGGTACGGTGATTGAAGTTGGACATCGTTCTTTAATCATCGAGAATCAAGGATTAGGTTATGAAATATTAGTTTCAGATCCAAAATCTTTTCATGTGAATCAAGATGTCTTTATTTATCTTTATCATCACAAACGCGAAGATGGCGAATTTTTAGTAGGTCTAACTTCTAAAGAAGAAAGAAGCGGTTTTAGGTTATTGCTTAACGTAAATGGAATCGGCCCAAAAACAGCATTGTCAATTCTTTCTAAAATTAGTTATTCTCAGCTTTTAACAGCAATTTCCAATAATAATTTCGAATTGATTGAATCTTTACCAGGCATTTCTTCGCATATGGCTTCTCAAATCTTTTTAGATTTAAAAGAACATATTTCAAGAAACGTTAAGAGCAATGTTGCTCAATATAAAGAAGTCAAGGACGCTTTAAAAAATATAGGTTTTAAGTCAAAAGAAATTGATAAAGTTCTTCCTAGTATTTACATCGCAAACGGTTCAACTCAAGAAATTATTCGCGAAGCTTTAAGGAGACTTCAAAATGCCAAGGTTAGCGGATAAAGATAAACATGAATCTGAAGAACAAATTGAACAATCTCTTCGTCCTTTATATTTAAAGGACTATGTCGGCCAAGAAAACCTTAAAAATAACCTCAAAATCTTTATTGGAGCTGCAAAAGCAAGGGAGGAAGTTCTTGATCATGTCTTATTTTATGGTCCGCCTGGTTTAGGTAAAACAACACTTGCCTATATTATTGCAAACGAGATGGGCGGAAATATTAAATTGGTAAATGGCCCATCAATTGAAAGGCCTGGAGATTTAGCTTCGGTTTTATCAACTTTAGAGCCGGGAGACATTCTTTTTATCGATGAAATTCATCGTCTTCCAAGCATGGTTGAAGAAATACTTTACGAGGCAATGGAGGACTTTAAACTTAATTTAGTTGTTTCTAAAGAAACAAGTGCATCAACAATTTGTATTGAACTACCGCCATTTACACTTGTTGGAGCTACGACAAAAGCTGGTGTTTTATCCCCTCCACTTAGAGCAAGATTTGGTATTTCTGAAAGAATCAATTATTACACTGAAGATGAACTAACAAAAATAGTCAAAAGAACCGCAAATTACTTTAATTCAACAATCGATGATGTGTCTGCTCACGAAATAGCTAAAAGATCTAGAGGAACACCAAGAATTGCAAATCGAATTTTTAGAAGAGTTAGGGACTTTGCTAACTATCGTGATTCAAGCGAAATAAAACTAAATGAAACTAAGGAAGCTTTAGACGCACTTCGTATTGATGATATTGGTTTAGATGAAGTTGACATTAGGTACCTTTTGACTCTAAAAAATAGGTTTGGCGGTGGACCTGTTGGACTAGAAACAATCGCTTCTGCAATTGGCGAAGACGCATCAAATCTAGAAGAAGTCTACGAACCATATTTACTAAAAATTGCTTTTATCGATCGAACACAAAAAGGTCGAATTCTAACAAGCAAAGGAAGGGCACATTTAAAGACTATTAAAGATATATTTACTATGTAAATAAAACCTCATTTTCTTATTATGCTTTGATATGCATTTCTTTTCATTAATGAAAAATTTTCTATATAGATGTCTAATGGGTAAAATAATACTTTCTTTACTTAATAAGTAATAAGTAGTAAAATCTTACGCGACATCAAAAATTCATATTTATTACATAAAAGGAAAAACCATTATGCGTCGATTAATAGCTTATATTACAACCGCAATAGCAATGCTACTTGCAATTGGAGTTGCCGCTACTCCAGTTATAACAAAACTAAATAACGGTCGTGAATTCACCAGTGGTAAAAGTTATAGAGAACTCGTTTTTAACATTGCCGAAGGTGATAATGAAGAAGAAAATGCTAATAGAGCCTCAACAGTCGCAGAACAAATGCGTGAGAGATTAAATAGTTACAACGTTGAAGACTATTCAATCAAAATCCAAGGCGAAGACACAATTGCAGTCGCTCTTGATATGGATAGCAAAGAATTCAATTATTGTGCAAAATATCTCACATTCTCTGGTGAAAGCTTTGCTTTAGTTTCTTCAAACGGTACTTCAGTTCGTAATGAACATAAACTTTTCAACGCAGATGATGTCAGAATTGATTATAAAGGCGACGCAAATATTCCAGTAGTCATCATTCCAGTTACAGATGAAGGAAAACAAGACATCAAAGATCTTTGTAAAGAATTCGAAACTGAAGATAATGACGATAACAAATCAATTATCCGCCGTGGTGCAATGGAAGTTTCTGCTGACGAAGGTGATGAAGAAGGTGAAGAAACACCAAGCAATTATCTTTATCTTTGGGCTAACTTTGATGAAGGAAAAGGCGAAAGTTTAGAATCACTTAATAAAGATCCAATCGCAAGAGAAAAAGTCTTAATGGCATTCAATCCAGAATCAATCTGGTACGAAGATTCAAAAGAAGCAGAAACCGAAATCTTCTATATGTGTGCTACAGCCGAACAAGATAATCCAAACCAATTAGATATCTCCGGTTTAAAGGACGATAACGCACGAGCCAACTATTTAGTTGGACTTCTCAAAGCAAGCGCATATAAGTTTGAAGTTAGCTGCCCAACAATTAGTGTTTCTGAATCTACAATGACAGTTGATTATTTCACAAATGCTAGAGTTTTATCAGCTTCTGCCGAATCACTTTTAAGCTTAGGTAATAACGTTAACATTAAGTTAACATCCAAGACATTTATTGCTGTCGCTATCGCTGTTGTAATTGTTTCATTACTTTTAATCGTTTACTATCGTTTAAGTGCTCTTGCAATTATTGCAACTTCTCTTGGAACACTTTTTGTTACATTAGTTTCATTCACCTCAATGCACGTTTTATTCAATATTCCAGCAGTTATTGGATTTATTATCCTTTCCGCTGGTGTGTTATTTGGTGAAATCGCATATGTTAACCGTTTCAAAGAAGAAGTCTACAAAGGACGTACAATTAAGAAAGCTAACCAAGAAGCAAGCAAGAAGACAAACCTCATCAATATTGATGCTGGTATTATCTTAGCCTTCTCAGGCTTAATGATGTATGCCCTTGGTGGAACAGCTCTTAAACCATTAGGTGTTGTTCTCTTCTTTGGTGCAGTATTCACCTTGTTAATGAACTTACTTGTCTTCAAACTTTTGATGTATCTTGTAACAAATTCAACCAACTTACAACAAAAACACAATGTATTTAACATTGATGGTGAAAAAGTGCCAAATATTATGGCAGTAGAAGAAAAACCAACTTACGAAGCTCCATATGAGAAAGTTGATTTCACAAAGAGAAAAGGAATCATCTCCATTATCTTCGGTGTTTTATCAGCAGCTGCAGTTGCATGTATTGTTGTATTTGGTGTTATGTCACCAACAAAATCACCACTCAATGTTGAAAAGGCTGTTAGTGATACAACTGTAATTTATACATCAGTTAAAGCTGATAACGATAATCCACTTATTTCTGATGCGTCTTCATATGTCCAATATGTCTTAAAAGACACAGATTATGCTTCAGTTAAAGGAATTGAAGATCAAGTCGAATTTAAGAAAGTTTCTAAATATGTTTACGAAAGTGAAGAAAACCAAGAAACTCAAGAATATTATTTCTTTACATTAAATGTAAATGAAAAATTAAGCGAAGAACAACGTAGTGCACTTGAAGAAACACTCAATCAAAATTTGATCGATGTTATGCCATCAAATGAACTTACATATTCCGCAGTTAGAAATTCTCAAGAATTAATCTATACACCAAGCCAAGGTTATGTTGCTTTAGCAACAGGTATCTCAATCGTTGGTATTGCATTATATTTTGCATTTAGATTCCGCCCATCAAGAGGACTTTCTGTCCTTCTTGTCACTACTGGCACAACTGCAATTGCCTATGGTGTCATGGTTGGAATGAGATTCATTGGTACAACTGCCATTACTTCCCTTGCAATGCCAGTTGTTGCTGTTACTATGATGCTTGCATCATTATTCTATATCTCGACTGAGAAAACAATGCTTAAAGAAGGCAAATTCGAGCTTACTAAAGAAGTTAGAAAAGAAACAATGGTTAAAGCTATTGGCAAATCTGCATCTGCTATGTTTGCATTCATGCTTATTAACATTTATGTTATCATCAACTTCTTCGGATTTGGTGTCGAAAACACAGCTCTCTTATTTGCTTCAGCAATGATCGGTGAAGTCGTTGCAGTTATCGCACTTCTTTGTGTCGCAGGTCCACTTGCTGGTGCATTTGAAAGATTATTCTCCAAGATTCATCTTCCAAAGATTAAATGGTTTAATAAAGACAATAAACCAAAACAAGCCGCAAGACGCAATTCAAGCGAACCAGAAGAAACAATCTTCATCGGTATTAACGACTAATTTTATAAAGGGCATTTATGCCCTTTTATTTTATGGATTTTAGGAAAGAAATTTTAAACTACTATTCTCTTAGTGAGGACGATTATAAAGAACTCACTAAGCCTTTAAGCGAACTTAAACTACCTGATTATAATGCACCTCCCGATATGCAAAAGATCAAGGATAGAATCTTTAAAGCTATCGAAAATAAAGAAAAAGTTATTATTTATGGCGACTATGATTGTGATGGAATTTGTTCGACCGCAATTATGGCCAAAACTTTCGAAAAATTAGGTTATAAAGCAGCTTACTACATTCCAACAAGATATAACGATGGCTATGGTCTTAACGTTAACAACGTTATAAAGATTAAAGAAGCCGGTTTTAGTCTTATTATCACTGTAGATAATGGTATTAGCCAACATGAGGCAATAGATAAGGCAAATGAACTTGGAATGGACGTTATTGTAATTGATCATCACGAAACTCCAGAAGAACAAGTTTGTGCTTTAGGCATTATCCATCCAAGTGTCTCACATATTTCAGAGGAATTTGGCTGTGGTGCTTTTATGTCTTTAATTACATCTGCTGCTCTTTTAGGATCATATGATCCTTATTTAACTACTTTAGCAGGTCTTGCAACTATCTCTGATATGATGGAATTAAGAAACTTTAATCGAAATGTAGTTAGAATCGCCTTAGATAATCTAAGAAATAATAGATATCCGACCTTAATGTCACTTATTGAAGGTGAGTCAATCACCGAGAAAAGTTTTGGGCTAGAAGTCGCCCCAAAAATTAACGCTGTTGGACGTCTTGTGGATGATAAAAATATCAATCTTTTGGTGAAATTTTTATTAAGCGAAGATGAGGATGAAATTTTTAAGATTTCTTCATGGATTAAAAACACAAATGAGCTTAGAAAAACGCTCACAAAAGAAGCGGTGGAAGACCTTCCAAAAGACATGTTTAATGAAGAAGGAATTGTCATCAAATTAGACATAAAAGAAGGCTTAATTGGGCTTATCGCAAACAAACTTTTGAATGAATATAATGTTCCAGTTATTGTTTTCACAAATGACTCAATTGATAAGACCTTCCTTAAAGGAAGTATTCGCTCAAAAGAAGGATTTAATGTTCAAAAAGCATTCGAAACTTTAAGTAAGTATATAGTCGGAGGAGGCGGTCACGCCTTCGCTGGAGGACTAACCATAAAAGAGACTGATTTAGAAGCATTCAAGAGTGATTTTATTAAGCTTTGTCGTGAGTATAAATTTACTAAAGTTGAACCACCTTCAATTGAAATAAAACTCCAAGATATTAACTTCACAAATTACGGAATTTTACGCGAATTTTCGCCTTTCGGAATCGGTTTTCCAGAACCAACATTTTCACTAAAAGATTTACCTACAAAATCACTTCAATTTATTAGTTTCGGAAAGCATTTATCGACCCCAATTTCGATCAATTCGAAGATACTTGGATTTAATATGAATGAAAGCGAAATAAAATCACATTCATCCATTGATTTATTTGGTAATTTATTAACCTCAACTTACCACGGGAAAACGACTGTCGAATTTAGAGTTAGTGATTTTATCACTAAAATGTAATTATTTAGATTTAATTGATTTATTTCCACGCGTAGACACGCAAAATGCGCTTAAATATACGCGTTTTTTTGTTATATAATGATTATTAATATGTTAAAAGGAGCCTAATTATGAAAAAGAAATTGCTTCTATTTTTACCAATTGCGTTTTTACTTTGTTCTTGTGATAACGCTTTAACTAGATTAAGTATCGGAAATTGGAAACCTTTTGGTTTCCTTGCAGATAAAGAACAAGAGGAAGAAGAGCCAAAGGATGACGGCGTTCATCCAGGTGATGTCACTCCAGAAGACATGAAACAACATGCGACATCTATTTCTCTTAATCCTAGCGCTCCTTTCCAACTAAAGGTTGGTGAATCAAAAGATTTAAGTGTTTCTTTAAGTCCATCTCCAACTGACGATAGCGAAAAAGAAATTGAATGGGCTTTAAGTGGAGATGCCGTTGAATACACAGTTGATGAAACAAACACTCGAAAAGCAACTGTTTTAGGTGTTAGACCAGGAAGTGCTCAAATAACTGTTACAAACACATATAATAGAAATTTAACTAAAACTTTCAAAATTACTGTTATCGATTTTAATGGCGAGAATGATTATTTATGGCAATTTAATAACGATTCAAGTCAACCATACAAAGATTTATCAAAATTTGATAAAAAAGAAGGAAGAGTAAATCTTAGAGGAATTGAATGGGACTATTATCGTGAAAAAGGTGTTAAAGCTCATTCGGGTAATGGTGGGCTTTGTTTTGGCTTATCTGGCGGAAACGGAAGCGATCCAAATCCTGAAACAAGAGTAAAATTTGAAGCACTTAATTCTAGAGTAGTAAAATCAATTTCAATTAAAGCTAGATCCACAAACTCTTTGTCCCAG
>JAEEGK010028556.1_pt1 | contig 11187 bp, 13 predicted proteins | sample 8958771 | NCBI WGS metagenome assembly JAEEGK01 (sample SAMN16246547, study PRJNA631951) | gut metagenome | biome: gut microbiome; feature: rumen; material: SC-attached | host: Bos | place: Iran: Karaj | collected 2018-10 | reverse complement strand
TCTGGGTAATGTATATAGTAAATTGTCGTCGGCTGCGCCTCCCTGGTCGTCGCTTCGCTCCTGGTCGTCGGCTGCGCCTCCTGATATTCCAAACCTTCGTTACACTCGGTTTGGAACATCACTTTATCGTCGGCTTCGCCTCCTGATATTCCAAACCTTCGTTACACTCGGTTTGGAACATCACTTTCACAAATTATTCAAAAAAAAGTTGTATCCTATTCTTACTCGGAAGGTTTTGTTTGAATCTAGGAGGATGGCCATGTCAGATAGTCGTGAAGCCCTTATTATGGGATTAAATGAAGCAATGAATGGCAAAAAGGAGGATGAGTTGGGTCGTCAATTCTTTGCCGACACCAACACCTTGAAAACTGGTGCCGCAGGAGGCCTCTCTGAGGTGAGTGTGTTGGTTTCTCAGGCTGAGTTTGCCAGAATAGCCACTGGCGTGGTTAAATACCATATCACCGACCGCCGTGGAATCGAGGCGGGAAATGACATTATCTTTAATGAAGTTGAAGCTGATGGATTTACCCGGACAGGCCACAAATTGGCCAAGAGGGTTCTGGATGTGAAATCTTATCTTCAAATAAATGGCTTGAAGGAAAACTATCACATAGTTTCCTTCTAGTTCTTAATATAAAAGGGCTCTGGTACCTCCCAGTTTAGTTGGAATCCAGGGCCCATTTTTTATTCATCTTTTCAAAGCCTACTCTGTCTCTCGTAGGTTTTTCCAAAGATGTTTCTTTCTATTATATATACATCACTTGCGTCATCCATGGACACAGCCATGTAATCCCCGGGTTTGCCGAGATAATAGCTTTCCGGGTCCCACTTGGTAAATATCTTTAAGCGCTTATCAAGCTCGGTGGCGTAAATCCTGCCAGTTCCCAAAGATACACAGCTATGAGCATAAGGCAAAATGTCTTTGCTAACGCCAGCCTCTGCATCCTTGATGGTAGGCTTGTAATCACCAGGATAGATGTACTGCCTGTCCTCAGGCTGATATTTGGAGATAAAATTGTCCCAGGTCATAGGATAAATCTCCCCCTGGATACCAATAGCAATAACGGTATCCTCCTGAACAGTCAAATCCACATCCCCCTCCAGGGTTCGGATTACGCTGCGGGTACCTGCAGGGACAACATCTGCTGCCTTAACATAGCCCACATGAAGCTTCTTTTTATGATAGATATCCATGCCGTCGATTTTGGCCTGGTATTTGTCTGTATAGATAATCTCGGTATTTCTAAAGTAAGAGTGCATTCTCGCCCTGAAAAACTGCTGAATCGATGGTGCGGAATAGTCGATCTCCTGCATTTCCAACAGAGCTCGCCTAATAGAGCCTCCGGCCTTAATCTTGTGGCCACCGCCATCTCCTACCCCGGAGCATATAAACCTGGCAAGCTCGTCTGCCTTGACCTCCTTTACGCAGCTGCGGACAGAAACCTTGATGCCACCTTCGTGAATGGAATAAACCAGACAGCAATCCACATCCTCAACCTCTAAAAGCATATCTGAAATAATGCCGAGAATATTTGGGTCGCAAGGATCTGTCTTTACTATCGAATAATTGTGGTCACGATAATATTCTGAACCAAGAAGAGCTATTCCTGCTATTCTAAGCTCCTCCTGAGAAATGTTGGAATTCTTGAATCTAGTGATGGTAGATGCACTAAAATTCAACTCATCTCGCATATCCATATCAAGTGGATGGTAAACCTCTGAAAAATTGTTGCTGTCAGTCATAAGTCCATAGTACAAAGCTGTAGCCAATGTAATGTCATCGTCAATCGGATAATTCTCCTGACGCAGCATATCCCACACAACAGTGGCGCAGCTGGCCTGATAAGCGCGCACTTCAGAAAGGGCAGGAAGAGTTCCTGAAACCTGATGGTGATCAATAACTGCAATATGCTTGGCAGAAAACCTCTGTATATTACCCTCGCCATACTGACTATCCACAGTAACTAAACAGTCTGGCAGCTGGCCCGGTGGAAGCTCTAAAAGCTCGTTTAGCTGATCCTGATAGCGAATGTAGTGTATCGTTATGCCAAGCTCTGACAGCATCAGCTTTAGATTGCTTTTGGAAATCTCAAAATTGCCGCCGTAAATAAACCTAAACTTCTTGCCGTTTTGCTTTAAATATTTGCACACTCCCATACCCGATGCAAGAGAATCTACATCCGGGTTGTTGTGGCACTGCACTATTATATTTTCGAATTGTAATAAATCTGATAACTTCATGTTATTTATTATAGTTAATCCAACTTAAAAATAAAATGGATTAGACCACATTGACAAAAACTCAAGTTTTTTGGCAAAATTTATCAGTTTTTTCTATTGAATAGAGGGAACCGGCATGACATACCACATCCGTTTTTGACACGAAGCTCTCAATGCTTCTTCCCTCATTAAGGACAGATGCCCTGCCTCCCTTTTCCTGAATCAGCTCCACCAATTCCTCTGGAGACATGGTTCTGGCATTTGGTACAGCCACGCAGTAAAAATGCTTCGCAATGGGAATCAACTGCTCTAAAATCAAGTCCACTTCCTTATCTTTAAGTATTCCAAGTACAAATACTATCTTTTGATTTGGGAAATACGCCTCCAAAGACTTTCGAAGCGCTAGCGCCCCCTGTCTATTGTGTCCACCATCTACAATAATGGTTGGATTCTTAGAAATAATGGAAAATCTGCCAAACCACTTAGCTGATTTTATTCCCTTTCGTATAGCATTATCGTAAATACGGAATCCACGCTCATTTAATTTTTCAATTGCAAGAATCGCTAAGGCTGCATTATCTAGCTGATATGTACCAAGGAGACTAGTCTCGTAAGTTTCTGCTAAGTTAGCTGCACTATCCACTTTGCCATTTCCTACTACACTAGGCAATCTAAATTTTTGTCCATCCAAGGTTCTTGAAATAGGCTCTGGTAGCTTAGCATAAGCTAGTTCAACCTGCTTATCCTTACATACATTCTCAAGAACTTCCCTAACCTCTGGCTCCTGGTTGGCCGACACAACCACAGTGCCTTCCTTGATAATACCAGCTTTTTCTGTTGCAATCTCCGCAAGTGTATTTCCAAGAATCGACATATGGTCGTAGCTAATTGGCGTGATTACAGTCACAAGTGGTGCTGGGATAACATTTGTTGTATCCATTCTACCACCCAAGCTTACTTCCAAAACGGCTATGTCACAGCCTGCTTCCTTAAAATAGCAAAATGCCATGGAAGTTAAAATCTCATATTCGCTTGGGAAAATCCCCTGCTCGGCTAGACAATCGTATTGGGGACGGACTATAGAAAAAATTCTTGCAAAATCTTCATCTGAAATATCCTGACCATCCACTTTAAACAGCTCGTTATAAGAGTACAAAAACGGAGAGGTGAAGCACCCTGACTTCACCTCAGCCTCCTTTAAAATCGTAGCTATATAGCCTGCTGTGGAACCTTTGCCATTAGTTCCAGCAACATGAATGTACTGTAAATCTTTCTGTGGATTACCAAGTCTTTCAAGTAACTTAAGCTCTGCATCCAAAGAAAAGAACTCCTTAAGTGGAGCCCCTGTATTTTTAGGTGGAATAAAGTGAGGCAGATTTTTAAAAAAGGAAATCGCCTCCTCATAAGAATAATTTTTCATAAAATCCTCCACTGCAAAACTATAGCCTGAAGCTAGACCGTCTTTTCGTACCAATCTTTGCCCTGAAGTTCCTCAAAAATGTCAGCAAAATATTGATGAGTCAGGGGATTCACTAACCTTGGATTAAGCTCTAATAGTGGCTTTAACACAAAATCTCTCTTGCACATCTGTGGGTGGGGAATAGTCAAATCCGGCTCCTCCATCACCAGATTATCAAACAATAGAATGTCCAAATCTATTGTGCGAGGTCCCCAGTGGATTTCTCTTGTACGCTTCAAATCATTCTCAATCTGATGCAGTAATCCAAGCAATTCCTCTGGCGTAAGAATAGTCTTTAGGGAGCATACTCCATTTATGAAATCATCCTGTTGTGTATAACCATAAGGCTTTGTCTTGATTAGTTCCGACAAAACTACCTCACTATTGAAAGGTGAATCCTGAAGCTTTCTCATGGCCTCACTTATATTTCCAAGGGTATCGCCCATATTTGAACCAACACCTAGATAAGCTGTATGCCAGCCCCTCTTTACCTCAACTCCTACGTTTTCCACAGATTGCCTGATAGGTGCCCCCGGCTTATCCACATGAACAGTTACCTTTTCAACCATAGAAAACTTAATCAGGATTTCTTTTGCAATGGTATCTGCTAAGGTTTCTATCAAATCATATCTTTCATTCTCAGCAATTTGCGCCATCAGCTCACAAACCTGGGCGTAGTTTACTGTCTTTTCGCAGTTGTCTTCCTCAACTCCCTCTGGAGAATTGACGGTCAGCTTTGATGAAATAATAAACTTCTGTCCAAGCCTTTTCTCTTCCTCAAGCACGCCGTGAAAACCGAAGCACTCTAATTTATCAATAAATATTTCATATCTCATAATCGTTTACCCTTATTTAATAGTACTTGTCAAAATTGCGTCTGCAATCTCAAGCGCTCTTTTATTGCTTTTAACATCATGGACTCTAAAGAAATCGCCTCCATATACTCGGCCCAAAACATCCAAGGCGATTGTGCCTTCTGTTCGCTCGCCCACTGGAAGGTCACTGATATTTCCAATAATGGATTTGTTAGAAATACCAAGGAGCACCGGATAGCCCATGGCCTTCAGCTGAACTATAGCAGGAATGCTCCACTTGTTTTCGTTAAGACCCTTGGCAAAACCAACGCCAGGATCAAGCATTATGTTTTCATCCTTGATGCCTGCTGCCTTTGCTATGTCAATTCGCTTTTGCATGTCTGCTAAAAGCTGCTTTAAAAATTCTTCCTCAGTGGCGCAATCCATTTTTATTGAATTGTTGTGCATCACGCACACAGGAACGCCAGCCTCAGCCACAACCTTTGCCATTTCATGGGCAGAATCCTCCGGGTAATCCAGGCCCCAGATATCATTTATCATATCTGCACCGGCTGCAAGCGCTTCCTTTGCCACCTTCCATTTGTACGTGTCTACAGAAATGGGCGCATCTAAATTTCCTTTTATCTTTTCAATAACGGGAAGTATTCTCTCCAGCTCCTCTTCCTCAGAAATCAAAGTGTATCCCGGGCGGGTTGACTCACCGCCAATATCTATTACATCTGCACCATCCTCAACCATCTGTATGGCCTGCTTTAAGGCCTCATCCACATTGGAGTATTTGCCTCCGTCAGAAAATGAATCTGGAGTGACATTTAAAATTCCAAATATATATGATTTGCCAATGCTACAGTCAAAGTTTTTGTTACCTATTATCATTTTGAGTCCTCCTAAAGTCAGTTAAACCAGCACAACCTGATTTCTTTCCTCAACCTTCCATTTGCAGGTGTCTGCCGCCTGACAGCAAAAGCAATTGCGAGAAAGCTGGTCCGCCAATCTAAAGCAATCCTTTAAATCAAGCTGCTTATCCAAATGCATTTTCCTGATACGCTCTACAGAATCTCGACCGCGATGGCTGTGTATCAAGTCTATTATCTGGCCAATCTCATCATCTAGGTAGCCACACTCCGGCAAAATGCTACGGGCAATTTCTCCCGACAGCTTTTCATGGCTTGACACGTCAGGATTGAAACGTCCTATGTCGTGCAAAAGGCTTGCCGCATATACGATATTTTTATTTGTGGTAATCCCTTGTTCCTGAGCCAAAATTGTGCAGATTCTTGCCACATCAAGCAAATGATTTAAATCATGTTTGCAGTAAATACGATTCTGCTCCAATTGATTTAACCTGCCAAGATAATCCTGATACTGTTTGTGCTCAAGTATCTTTTGATACTTCATATTAAATCTCCTATATAGAAAAAAGCCTCTATTGCAGTTCCTTTTAACTACAATAGAGGCGTATGATTTACACTTCGTATGTAGCAGCGGGATGCGACCATAAAACCGCGGTTATTCCTTCGTCCAAGTGACAACTCCCTGTTCACCTGGCACTTAACGCTTTACAGTCTACTCTGCATTTGTTTTTCTGAATTATACATTGATACAGGTAAAATTTCAATAGCGAAAATTTATAGGACTTATACTGTTCTTAATGCAAGCCATATGCTTTTCGCATGCTGTTAATTTCACTTTCCAAACTAGCAATTCGGGCATTGCACTCATTTATTCTCGCTTGAAAATTATTAATAGCCACCTGAATATTCTGTAGTAAAACAGTTACTGTCATCAGGTGTGATGTAATTCCATTTGCCATATCTAAGCGTAGCTGGTTAATCTGATTATTAGACACCCCCTGCCACTGCCCATCATGCATAGTATCATAGCTTTGCGTATTGCTCCTTACGTTTCCAATAGCATCTGCTTCTCGCTGTATCGTCTCTCTCTTTTTCTGTAAGTTCGCAATACACTGCTGATACCTCTCAATTTGTTGCCGCAACGAACTAATATCGTTACTCATATCGCCTATTCTACTCATGTCCAAAATTCTCCCTTACTGTTGCTTCTAAACTCCTCATAGCTTTTCCAGCTGCTTCATCTACATTAATCAATGATTGCTTCAGCTTATCAAATGCCTTTGGCAAAACAGCTGATGAGTGATTTCTATACATTTCCACCAACTCACCCATCTCATATGTATCCTGCTCAAGCAAGTACATAATATTTGTGCTGTCAATCAACTGCGTTTCTTCTATCCTTGCTTCGTTCAGTTCACAGTAATCAGCAGCCTCAGACATATTATTTACAATCGTCTCAAAAGACTCTTTTTCAATAAATACTTCTTTTGCCATAATGCTACCTTTCTACTAAAAAATTTTGTTACTACTAGTTTTTATCCCTTTATCCCTAATCCTTTTTTTATAACTGCAAAAATGTAGATTACAGTATTTACTATTCCAATTAAATATATTACAAACAATGATATGGGATAAAATAAAATGGATAACACCCGTAAAAGCACCCCTTGTCTCTTATACCAATCAATAAAAGCTACTAAACCAAAAGCTATAAATACAAAGAGAATTATTCCTGACAAAAACATTTCAAAAAACACAATAATTGGATTTTCCTGCAGAACGGTAATATTAATGAATAGTAAAGGAAGCAAAACAGATAAAACTAATCCAACCAAAAGTGTAATTCGAAATACTTTTGAATTATGTACTTCTGTAATATCCCTTTTCGCTTTATTACCTTTAGACCTATCTATTAATTGTTTGAAATCTTCAAGACTTCCCTCCAAAAAAGATTTCTTTTTTAACAAAAGCGTATCTTTATTATCAAAGTAAACAAACGCAAAGTTTTTAACACCAATTAATGATTTAACATCTGATAATTTGTGAATTCCCTTCTTCCTTATTTCTTCGTCCTCAAGTATCTCAAATGATATTTCGTTATCACTAATCAATATACAGTGTTTAAATCTTTTATCGCCATACATCTTTGCCGCCTTGTTAGCGGAGTTAACTATCTTAACAATTGTTAATAAATATAATAGACCTATTCCTACTGCAACCAACGTATATTCATCTCGCTGGAGGCTACACACGAAAATATTTAAAAATACGATAATAGTTAAAACCGAAAACACCCTAGCCTTAACTGAGCCCCATAGTCCTTGTTCAATGATTGCTTTTCTTATGCTTTTTTTATCTGTATAAAATTCATTTTTCATTCTTCTTTGTTCTTATATCCAGTGTTTCTATAATCACGCCAGGAGTTACATCTCCTTCTATTGCCTTGAGTTTATCCTGTACGTCATCTAAACTAAGTTTCCACATAATATACGATGTGCCATCATCATAATTTAGCTCATAAAATTCTTTAATATTTTGTCCTTCTATTGTCACATCCTTTAGCTCATCTTTATTGTTCCAGAAACCAAAACAATCTACTGCATGGTTTTCATAAAATGGAATAACATTAAGATAATTAGCCCATAAACCTTCCGCAACATTATCCGCACAGTTATAATTGAAATCGATAATTTCATATTGGTTAATTATAACTTCACCATAAAATACTGCACCAGAATACAATCCATTATCCTTAATGACATCTAAACAAATAGCTGTTTTTCCAGTCTTCTGCTTTGGTGAATAGTATATTCGTCTGACCAAATAATCATTCTCAAATTGTGCTAAAAGAACTTTATCATCAAAGGTATCAAAGTTTACATCTTCAAATGCTTCATCAATATTATTATGCCAATTTATGTCACTTTCTTTGGCTGATAAAACATCCGACATAACCATCTTTTCGCTATACTGTATTATTTTAGTATTTCGCGTAACTATTTTTTAATTAGTTACTGGTTTGTTTTTGTTCTCTTTAATAACTACTACAGTTATTATTATAAATAGCAAAAATATAGCTAATATTACACCTTTAATTATTTTCATATATGTTATCTCTCAATGTAATTATTAAGGAGAACCAACTTCCCACCGCAGCCATCTAATATAGTATGGTAGACATTCTTAATAAATAACGTTACTTTTCCCGTTTCACAGGAATGTATTTTATATCAAGCGCTTCTTCCATCTTTCCATAAGTTAGTTTACCCTCAATTGTCTGCATCTTCGGCTTGATGTCATCAAGCTTTATAATCCACATGTATGTAGACTTACCATCTGAAAACTTTAAGCTTTTAATTGTATCAACTTTTTGCCCACAAACCGTTAATGATTCTATTTCTTTTTTATTATCCCAGAATCCACAGTATACAAATTTCTCATCATCAACAATGGGATTAAAATCATAACAAATGAACTCTGCTGTAGCATCGGCAAAATCGTAATAGTATGACGTTCCAGATTCAGCAATATCAACTCGTCTCTCATCATAATCTATAATCTGAGAATACTTTCCATCTTCCATATACAAATCATAGCAACATATAATGTGCCATCTATGACTCTTTTCAGGAACCATATAATACAACCGTACTAATGAATCAGTCTCATACTCATATATATACTTGAGTTCATCCGGATGAAAAGGTTCATCTTCATTGATAGCGCTAAAATCTTTTAATGCATCCTCTTTATTGTCATAGTAGGTATATTCCTTACTACTATCTTTTGTATTCTCTCCATAAATGTCCGATTCATTTGTTGTTATGGTAACACTCATACTTTGCTCAACATCTTTTACTGGTAAACCATTCTTACCAATCACTAAAAACGCTGCCACGATAATAACAACAATCACAACGGCTAAAGTGATTGATAAAATTTTTAAAATCTTAAAAAATCTCATTTTCATTTAGCCTCCTATAATCCCGTGCACGCTGGTACTACACCATTTTGAAACTGCTGTTCAATTATTTCTAAAATACTTAGCCAATAAGGAGCTAATCCACCTGCAATATATATGTGCCTCCTCTTTTTAACATCCACATCGCCATCGACAACGCCTCTACATCTCTGCTATTTCCACTAAATCATCAGCAAAAATCACCATACTGCTTCTTGAAAATAGAACCAGTTATCACATATTCTTTTTGATTTATACGTCACCTCAGCTTTTTGAGGACGACCATCATAAACATATTCTCCATTTTCGTCTTCCTCAACTGCATATCCATAATAATCTATTGTAGAATTGTCAGGTGAATAATATATGCCACACTCGTCATATTCTTCATCAATAGGAGTATCATTCAAATAAAAAACCACTCTGTTTTCATATTCATCTCCTATAAACTCTTTATTCTTTTCAACTGAAATACTACTAATTGAAAAATCTTTGAACAATTTATCTAAATTATCTATCTTAGGGCACTCACTCTTTTCACCATAAATTTCCGCCTCGTCATTTAAATTTTTCAAGAACTCATTAGCAATAATTGTCATTTCCTTCTGATTTTTTAGAACAGATTCTTGGGCGCTGATTTTTATCGTGCTATCTTCATCTCTACTATGATTACATCCCATAAGAATCATTGCAAATAGCGTAAAAAGCAGTAGTGTCTTATATTTATTCATCACAAAATCCCTCCTTTTTCCATTTAATTCCCAGTTCAATAGCTTCGTGATCCTCCGGAGCATCTCCCCAATATGGCAATAAATACATCATCGGTAAATGTTCTAAATCATTTCGATTCTTTATTTGTACATATGCCGCTCCTGAATATAATGCAAATTCAGGAAAATAATCTCTGCCAGCATAAGCAAAAGTAACATTTCCAAGTGTAGATGCATTCATAACTACTCCATGATATAAGAAATAATTATCTTCGCCTAAATATGGCACATCAAATGCTTTTCTCCATGCAGCCGGTCTTTTTATATCCATTTCACCATGATCTTTTACTTTATTATAGAACGTCTCGACCCCAGTTTTTAGGCTAGTATCAAATGCATCTTGTATCTCATTTTGCTGTTCAAATAACCATTCATCTATATCTTTTGTATAATCAGGCAAATTTGTTTTATTAATCGTTTGCATCTCTTCTAATGTAATACCCGGACGATCTATTCGTTCCTGATTGTAGTTCTCAAATCCATCATAAAAATACTTTTCAACACTATAAGTTACATAATCTATACCATATGAAACATAGTCATTTGGCAACAAACAAGCTTCTTTTCCATTAGCATCAATACCATTATTAGGTTTATTCATACAATAGAGATAATGATTAATTGTATCGGGATTACCTATATATCCTCTAACTTGATCCTCCCCAACAAACCTTCCATTGTCAGCATCATAGAATCTTGCTTGAGCAAACTTAAGGCCTGAGATTTCATCTTCTTGGTAGCCTGTGAATGCAAATGGTTGGATGATATTTCCTTGCTTAGCGTAACCTTGTTTTGCATTGTTAGTCCTTGTCTGCCCAGTTAATATATCTATATTTCGTCCAAAATCATCAAAGGCATATGATGATACAGCGGTGCCATCTGTTCCAGTAAGATACATTGGTGAGCCAAGTTCATCCTGCAAGTAATAGTAGTTTCTTCCTGCTTTTGACATACTTACTACGTTGTTATCGTAAATAAAGCTTTCAGTTTCTCCATTTACTGTTCGCTCAAGAAGATTATAGTAATCTCTTGAAAGGTCACATAAGTACTCTATCTTTTCATCAGGCTTCGTACTAGCCACTCTAAAGCCAAGCCGATTGTACTCATT
>JAEEGK010028553.1_pt1 | contig 11188 bp, 9 predicted proteins | sample 8958771 | NCBI WGS metagenome assembly JAEEGK01 (sample SAMN16246547, study PRJNA631951) | gut metagenome | biome: gut microbiome; feature: rumen; material: SC-attached | host: Bos | place: Iran: Karaj | collected 2018-10 | reverse complement strand
GATTGGGCCCAATCCCCAATCCCCAATCCCCAATCCCCATACATTAATATTAAAATTATTAATTTAAAAAAAATAAAATTAATTTATATATTAAAATTAATTTTTTTAATCATGTGATTAAAATTAATTATTAAATTTATAATATTTATTAATTATTATAATTTTTTATCAAATATATATATTAATCATTATATTGTTGAACAAAGGGACAATTTTTTAATTTCAATTTTTCTTTATTATTAGTCACAATTATTGGATTAATTATAGACATTAATTTTTGCTGTTCAACAATTAGATTTTTATTATTTTTAACATTGTTATTATTATTAATTTTTTTAATTTTATCATTATTATTAATATGAATATTAGATTTTTTATTTGTTGTATTCATTCTTTTTAAAATTTCTTGAGGATTTGGTCTCTCTACAGTTTTATTGCTTTGAAAATATTGTACATTAATTTTTTTTATATTTTTCTTTTTTAAATTTTTATTAATATTTTTATCATTTTTTAATTCATTATTATTTTTTTTTATATCTTTATTTTCAATATTATTATCATTATTAATATTATTTTTATTTTGTAAAGATAATATTTCTTTCATAGCTTCATTATATAATTGTTGATTTGCACATTTTTTTAAAAAACTATGATTAAAAGAATTTTTTCCTAAATAAAATTCTAAACCATTAGAATTTAATGGATAGATTAAAAATTTTCCATTATTTTCATAACAATCTTTTGTATAATATTTATTTTCATCAATATTATTTTCTCTCATAATAATATTATTAATTAAAATATTTAAATTTTATAATAAAATTTATATTTAAATAAATTTAATATTTATAATAATATAATGGAAAAAACAAATAAAATTTTATATGAAAATATTATTAATGAATTTAAACAACGTTTAATTTCGGAGGAAAAAAAATTATCTATTTTAAATTTTATTAAATTTAATAATTTTAGCTCTCAAAATTTTTTTAATGATATAGCATTAATTATAGAAGATTATAATATAATTATAACACAAGCTATTCAAACTATAAAATCATTATTATCTGAAAATGAAAAAATGTATGAAATTTATCAAAGAGATAAAAAATATAAAAATAAACAACAAGAAAATAATAAAATATTAAAATATGATTATTTTAATAATAATAATACTTATAATAATAAATTTGATAATAATTATTTTAATGATTTAAATAATTCAAATTCGTTAATTTATACAACTGCAAATCAAACTTTAGATTATTCTTCTATAAAAAATAAACAAAATAATAATAATATTAGTCAGATGAATAATTTAAATAATTTAACTGTTAAAACTCCCATTAGAGAACAAATAAGATTTAAAATAAGGAATAAAAATCCAAAAAAATTTTCCTTAAAACGAAATAAAATAAATTATTATTCTGAAAATAATGAAAAAGTAAAATTAACAAATGAAATATTAAAAAATTTAAATATTATTAATAATTATAAAAATTTTTTTATAAATAAATATACAAATGGTGAATATTTAAATAATAATGAGAAATATAAAAATTTTTTATATAATTTAATCGAATATAAATTTGATATGAATATTTTAATTGATATTCTAAGAGATATTAATGTTAAATCAAAAGAATCTGTACAAATATAAATCCTTATAATTAAAATAATGTTTTATTAAAATTTTATATTTAATTTTTTAAAAATTATAATTTAATTTATATTAATTTTAATTTATATTATCATTATTATTTTTTATTAATATTTTTATGTTTTTTATTATTATTTATATTTATTTTATTAGTTCTTAATTTCAAAGTAATAATTTTATTATTATTATTTTTATTAGATTTATCTGCATTTATTATTATTTTACTAGTTTTTATTATCGGTTTATTATTAATAATTGATGAATTGAAAGAATTTTTTGTTTTATTAAAATTGTTTATACTATTTATTAATTTATTTTTTTTATTTTCAATATTTAAATTTTCTATTTTACATATTTTATTATCTATATATTTAGGGAAAGTTTGAGTAAATGTTTCAAATGTTCTTGGCTTAAATGAATTATAATGAAATATTGAAAAATTATTTACTTTAATTATTTTTGTTTTATTGTTATTAAATTTAATATAATTAGAAGGTGCAATTGAAAAAGATTTTAAATAATCTATACTCAATCTATTATTATTGTTATTATTTATATTTCTATTATTTATAATTCTTATATTAATTCGACTATTATTATTATAATTTTCATTATTATTAATACTATTATTATTTCTATTATTTGAAGGATTACTTATACTTCTTAATTGTGCTTGGAAATTTGCACCTCCAAAATTATTAATTCTAAAATCATTATTATTATTATTTAAATTATTGTTATTATTATCATTATTTAAATTAATCATTCTATAATATTGGGCAATTTCCCCATTGTTCCTCATTACACCTACTTTTGTAAAATTTTCAAATTGAAAAACTTTTTCTTTCAGTAAATTATTATCTGTAATTTCAAAATTATTATTAAATTGAATATTATCAACATAATCTTTAAAATTTTCAAAATTTTCATTAAAATATTTAAAACAATAATTCATCAAAAACATACTATAATCTAAAAAAATTCTTCCAATTCTATCCATTATAGGATACAACTGCATTAAATTTAAATAAAAAAATTTATCAAAATTTTTAAAATTATAAACAATATTTAAACTATCTTTTAATTCATCACAAAATTTCATTAAATTTTTAATTTTACTTATAATCATATTAAAATCAATTCCATTTATGCTTAAATTATTATTAGCATCTATTTTATTAGGAAAAGGAGAAAAATATTTACTAAAAGGACTTTGAATAGTATGAACTCTATATAAAGAAATTCTTGGGCTATTTAAATAAATCCATTCATTATTTATATCAGAACTTCCTATAAAATGAAATAAACCTTTATTTATATTACTATCTATTTGAATTAATTGTGCTTCAGACCATTGACTGAAATTATCATATATATCCACCCATTGACCTATTTGAAAATTAATATGATTATTAGAATGAGTGTTATTCGGAGAAAATAATGTTTTTGAAGTTATTTTATTTTTTGATGAAATTAGAGTTTCAATATTATTTATGTTTTGAATTATATTTTCCATACTGTTATATATATTAAAATTACTTGGTTTTAATAAATGAATAAAAGAATCACTTATGTTTATGTCATCGTTTGAATTATAATTATTATTTCTGTTATTTTGTTGAAAACTAAAAGTATTTCTATTGTTGTTATTGTTATTATTTAAAAATGGATTAATTAATCTATTTGTTAAATTTGAAAGCATTGTTAAATATTGAATTAAATTAGGAACTTCTCTTGAACGATTTTCTTGAGAAGAATTATTATTATTATTGTTTGGTTGAGAAATAATTAAATTAATAACATCATTATCTTCTAGTTTATAAGTTGTTATTTTATCAGGATCTTTTAAAACTTTTCCTTGAAAAATTAATTTTTGATTTATAATAGGAATATTTTTAATTCTTCTAATTTCTTGTTTTATTTCTAATATTGTTTTTAATTTATTAATTTTTATAATAATAACTTCATTTGTCATCATTCTAACTTTTAATGTAATATCTTCATTAATACTAATCATTTAATTTTATTTATAATAATCAATAATTTTTAATAAAATTTAATTAATTATTATTTTTTTAAATAATAAAATTTATTAATATTAAAAATAAAAATAAAACAAATTTTTTATTTTCGATAATTTATTAATTATAAAAATTATGTCTATAGAAGACAATGAAAAAAAAAGTTCAAAAGAATTAGGTTTTAAAAGAAAAGCAACATTTACATTTCAAGTTCAAAAAAAATTAAAAACTGTTGATGAAATTTTAGATGGAGGTAAAAAATATTTTTAATTAATTAAAATTATAGATGATGATGATGAAATAAATAACAATAAAATAGAAACAACCCAAAATGATAATAATAATAATAACAATAATAATAATACTAATACTAATAACGTAAATTTTAATTTAAGTAATTTACCTCAAACAGATTCAACAAACAGTCCAATAATATTTAAAAGAAAAGAAAAAAAACTAAAAAGTATTTTAAAAAAACAAAAAAGTTTTGATAATATAAAAAAAAAAGATTCAAATACATCTTTTAATATATCACATATGAAGACTAATAATGCATTAGCAAAAACTGTCAAATTTCCTACAAAAAATGATGCAGTTCCAATGACAAAAATTTATGTTATAAATAATGAAAATACAATAATTAAAACAACCTCAAAAAATACAGATAAAACACGAGAAGGATGTTGTTCTTGCATAATATTTTGATATATTACAAAAAATAAAATAAATTTAAAATATATTTAAGTTTTGTAAATATTATTATTAAAAGTTATTTATAATATTATATAAATTGTAATTTTTTATTATAATAATTTATATATTAAATTTAATTTATCATAATTATAATTTAAATTTAAAATTAAATGGGTGGGAGTCAAAATAAAACAATAAAAAAACATATTAAAGAAGTTTGTAAAATCACCCCTTTTGATGAAATGAATAATGCTCAAGGAAATGTTAATAAAATCACAGAAGTTATAAATTCTAATAATAAAAATGAAAATAAAGCTTTTGATTTAAATAAAAATTTAAATACTGAAAAAAATCAAATTGATTTTCAAAATAATTTAAACGAACAAATTAATAAAAATTCAAATGTTATTACTTTTGAAAAAATTTCAAAAAATTTAGATAAATTATTTACACCAGATGAAAAATATGAATTAGATAATATCTTTTTAATTTATAGTATAAATGGTATTATGTCTAATAGAAATTTTTGGAAATTTTTAAATTTAGATCAAATTTATAATACTGAATTTGGAAAATTATTTTATAAAGCTGCTTGTGATTTCAATGATATTAAAATAGGTCATCTTAATTTTATGGATAAATTTAAATTTATGCAATTTGTTGCTATTTTTACTAAAACAAAAGAATTAAATGATAATAAAAATTTATTTATTGAAGAAGAAGAATTTGATGAAGAAATTGATGATTTTTCAACATATGTAAAACTTAGATTTATTTATTCATTATTTGATACTGATTATAATGAAGAAATTTCGAAACTTGAATTTTATAATTTATTATCAAGTTTTCTTGAAATGATTTTATTATGTAAATTTGATTTTGTTCCTATAAAAGAACAAATTAATAATATTTTAAATTTAAATGTTAGTTCAGGAACAAATAATATTTCACAATTGATGGAAAAATTTTTAGATTTATATGTAAATGAAGTTTTTTTAAATAAAAAAAATTTGACTTTTGAAGAATGGAAAAAATGGTTATTTGAAAATATAAATGGAATTAATGAAATATTATCTTTTAGTGGAACAATAATTAATAATGCAATTGAAAAAGATATGTAATTTATAAAAATTTGTATATTTTTATTTTTATAAATTTAATAATTGTTTTAATTATATTTTTCTTAAAAATTATATATTTTTTAATTATAATATAATAGTAATTATTTAATTATTCTATTTCTATTTATTTCAAAAAATAAACAAAATATTTAATATAATTATTAATTAAAATTATTGGTAATTATATTAAAAAATTTGAAATTTTAAAGCATAATAATATTTAATATTTATTTAACTTCTAAATAAATAAATTTAATAATTATAAAAATTTGGTTGTAAATTAATAAAATTTATAATATTTTAAATTAGATAAATTTTTGATTCATAAAATATTATTATCTTATTTTTTCATTTTTTTGAGTTGTTTTTTTTAAAATAAAAATTTTTTAAGATTTTTTTATATTTTTATAATTAATTCTTATTTTTAATAATTATTATTTGTTTTATGTCTACATATTTTTAGTATAAGTTATTTGGTTTATTAATTAATATTTTAATAAAACTTTATTTGTTATAAAAAAAATTGTATAATAATTTTTTTATTACATAAAAATTTTTAAATTAATAAGAATTAAAATGTCTTTTTTGTTATGTGTTTTTGAACCTAAATAATTAAAAATTTTTTAATTTTTTCATTTAAATTTATTTAATATACTTGTTTTTATAATAATATTTTTATTAATATATTTATTAATTTTTAATTTAATATAATAAGTAAAACGAATTTTTAAAAAAATAATAAAAAAATTAAAAAAAATTTTATTTTCAGATAAATTTATATATTAATCGATAAAATTCTTTATAAACGCTTATATATAAATTTTATAAATACTTATATTATAATTATATTTATTAAAATCAATAAAACAAAATTAATTTTTAAAAATTTTATATTTTTTGGAACAAATTCATTTGAAACAATAATATTTTCTTGAAAATAAAAATCATTTATTGTAATATGATAATTATCTTCTTCATTAAACTTTCCTTTACAATTTATTTTTTTATCATCTGAATTTTTTTCAATACTACAATCAGGTTCAATAATGAATTTTTCCCCATTAAATTTGATCTTATTTATATATTCACTTATGCTAGAATCAAAATATATATAAAGAGACTGTTCTTTTTTATTTAACCTAAAACCTTTAGGATTATATTCAATTATATTCGGAAATTCTTCAGCAATAACAGAAATTTTTGATTGAATAATATTTTCTCCATCTTCTTTTAAAACATATACATTATATGTCCCTTTTTGATTTATGGTTAAACTACAATAACCTATTTGATAATCTATTTTATTTTCATAACAATCTGTAAAATAAATTATATTATTATTATTTGAATTATCAACCAAAGAAATTTTTATTGTTTCTATTCCTAAATTTGTATCAACAAAAAATGTATAATTAATTTTTGAATTTATATTAACTTTATTAGGAAAAATTTTTCTTATAATACTTGTATATTTTTCAGATGTTACATAAACATCATCTCCTAATTGTCTGGTATTATTTATATATATAAAATAAGTATCTTCATAATAAAATGTACATTTATATACAATATAAAAAAAAGAAGAAGTATATTGATATTCAATTGTTGCATTAGAATGAATAGATAAATGTCTTGGAGTTAATGTAATTTTTGCTAAATCATAATCTATATTTGAATCAAATTTAAATGTAATTAATTCTGTTACACTTTCTTCATTAAATCTAATTATATTAGGAAATATTTTTAATAATTTTGTTAAATATTTATTATAAATACTAACCATATTTTCATTTTTTTCTTGTTTTATTCCATTTAAATAAACATAATATATTCCAGCTGTATCAATATTAGCATAACATTTTATTTTATTAACAGTATTTTCAACTTGAGAACAATATTCTAAATTAATTACATTTTCTGAATCAATTTCAATTAAACTAAAAAGATAATGATCTAAATTTGTAACAAAATTTACAGTTAAAATAAATACAATTGGTTCTGTTGTTAATTCAATTTCATTAGGAGTTATATTATAAACTTCATTTATAAACGAAGGTGAATCATGAATGGTTATTGTTAATGGATTTCCTTCAGTATCATTTTGAGATATATATTCAATATTAACAGTATATTTACTTGGTACATTTATTATCCCAAAACATTGAGCATGTCTACTACTTTGTCCATCTACTAATCCACAATCAGTTAAAGTTACAAAATTATCAGTATTACCATCTTCGGGAACTAAAACAATATTTTTATAAAAAATATTTTTAGCACTATTAACCAATAAATAAATTGTTTGTTTTTTATCACTTACATATTCAACTCCATATATTCCATAAATTTTTTCAAAATTATCAGGTGGTAAAATTGAAATAGTTACCCCAGTTTGTTCTACATCATCTATATATACTTTGGCATAATTTTCTGTTTGACTCTCATCAAAACTATATTTACATAATATTTTATATATATCATTATATTTACAGTCATTTAAAATTATATTTGATATTCTTATTATTTCCGAATCATATATTTGTGCACAATTGCATATAAATTCAATATTTTCTGTTCCATAACTTACTAAATAAGTTGGATTAATAGAACTAATTTCTAATTTATCTGGTACTACAACGGTTATATAATAATCAGTTTTTTTATTATCTATATAAATATAACGTGTTTCATTTGTTTTTTGTCTTTTTGATAATTGTGGATTTCCTGTACAAGTTAAAATTGTATAATCAGAAGTACTTGGTTCATCACAACTTAAAATTAGTTCATTTCCAATTGAAATTTTATGTGAAAAAACTAATTGATTATATGGTACATGTAAAGTAAATATTGTTTCAGTATTAAAAAGAACACTATTAGGAGAAGGGTTTTCAGTAAGTGAAAAAATATAAATAAATACTTTAATATCATTAGTTTCAGTTAAATCTTTTTGAATTTTTGTTCCAATTTTTATATTAAAATTTCCTTCTTTAGATAATATTCCTTTGCAATTAGCAGAAGTTTCATCTGTTTCTGATTCACAGGTAATAGGTATATTTCCTATATAAATATTAGAATAAGAAGATATTCCATTATTTGAATTAACAGTAATTTTAAAATTTTGATATTCTTCTGAATCTAATTCAAAATAAGTTTGACTAATACCAAATATTTTTAATTCAGGAAAAATTGTAATATATATATTACTTACAATTCCATCTATTTTTAATACTGCAACTATATTTGAAGTTAAAGTTGCAGTACATTTATATTTAAAATTTTCAATATTTGAACATGATGTTGATTCGTCATTATCAATAATAATTATTGAATTTTCAATGGATTGAGTGAATGTTATTGTAAAAGTTGATAATATATTTTGAATTGCAGAATTAGGATTAATATTAGAAATACTATTTTGAAGAAATAATTTATAATTATTTAGAATAATTAAAATATATAAGAATATTTTATTCATAATTAATAATATTAAAATTAAAAATTGTTTTATTATTTAATTATTACATATTTTATTTACAAAATAAAAAATAATTAAGATGTAAATATTAAATAAATATTATTTTTTTAATAATATTTATTATTATCATTCACATTATTTTTATTTAATATTAAATTTAAAAATTTAGGAATATTATTAATTTCTTCTTCACTTTTACATAACTTTTGTCCTGACATTAATTCTTTTTCTTCTCCGTTAATTGTTTCTAAAAACAAATAAATATATTTTTTATTAACTACTTGTTTTATTTTAATTTTAAACATTTTAATTTGAGATATATAATATAATGTTTTCCCACATTTAATACAAGATAAAAAACCTAATTTTTCAATTATTAAAGTATCATTATTAAAATCAAATTGAAATTTTAATTTTTGAGGAACCACACAACTAATAATTATTACAATTATATTTAATCCAGCATTTAATAATATTGATAATAGGTGAAAATGAGTAACAAATCCAACTATTAATGTGACTATTATAGTATTAATAAATATAAAATAAACGAGAAATGGACATTCATTTTTAATTATAAATTTTTTTGTAACAATGTTTTGTTCTTTTATTTCATTATAATAATTAACTAATAATTTTATTTATTGATCTGTCATTTATTTATTTTTAAACTAAAAATTTTTATTTAAAATTAAAATATTATGAAAACAATATTTAAATATATTTTAATTTTTCATTGTTTTATTTATAATAAATTAATAATTCCAATTTATAAAAAAACTTACAATTATAATTCTATCGAATCATTTATTTTTAATAATTATTTGTCAAATATATCAATAGGAAATCCTCAACAAAAAATAGAATGTAATATTAGATTAGATTCTCCTCAATTTATAATAAAATCAAAAGAATTAAATGGAATTTATAATAAAAATTTATCTAATTCATATTATTCTTTTGATAATACTTTAAAAACATATTTTTGGGGTCCTTATTTTTACACAGGAATAGAATCAAAGGAAAAAATATCATTTAATAAAGAAAAAAATTTTTATGATTTAAATTTTATTCTTATTAACAATATTTCTAATGAACTAAATTTTAATTATAATTGTAGTATTGGATTAAGAATAAATGATATGATTAATAATAATGAAATATTGATTCAGTTAAAAAACCAAAAAGTTATTGATAATTATATTATTTTTATAAATTTAAACAATAATAATAAAAATGAAATTATAATTGGAGATTTTCCTAAAAATTTAAATTATAAATTAATTAATGCCAAAATTAAAAGATTTAGTTTTTGGGAAATAAATTTTGATAATATTTATTTTGGTAATTTAACTGATATTTATAAAGAATGTGATTTTTCATTTAATTTTAATGGAATAATTGGAAGTTCAAATTATCATGAATATGTTAAAAACATTTTTTTTAATTATTATTTAAATAAAAAGTTATGTTTTACTAAGATAATATATAAAAATAAATATATATCATATGTTTGTTCTGATAAAATTAATTTTAATAATTTTGAATCATTAAATTTTGAAAGTTATTCTTTAAATGAAACATTTATTTTCAATCATAATGATTTATTTCATAAAGAAGGAAATCAATATTATTTTTTAGTTATATTTCAATTAGATAGGAATAATAAATGGATTTTTGGGGAATTATTTTTAAAAAAAAATAAAATTTTTTTTGATTATAATAAAAAAATTGTAGGAATATCTAATGAAATGAAATTAATAGAAGAAAAAAATAAATATTTCAATTTTGTATATAAAATTTTAATATATTTTGTGTTTATAAATATTATTATATTATTTTTTTTATATAAATTAATGAAATTCTGTAATAAGCCTAAATATAGAAAAAATACAATCAATGAATTATCAGAAATTGATAGTAAAAATTATAATTTTTTTAATTTTGAAAAATAAAATTATAATTAAAAAATTAATTTGTTTATTTATTAAGCTTAAGTAATTATATATTACTTATAATTAATTTATATTTATTTATATCTTTTTAAATATATATTATATAAAAATAAAATTTGTTTATTAGAATTAAACTATATAAAAAATTAAAGATCATTTAAATATTGAATTAATAATAATATTTTAATATTAAATATTCAAAAAAAATGAATTTTGTTTTATAATAAAAAATTTTTCACTCAAAACTAATTTAATATTAAAGA
>JAEEGK010028546.1_pt1 | contig 11189 bp, 5 predicted proteins | sample 8958771 | NCBI WGS metagenome assembly JAEEGK01 (sample SAMN16246547, study PRJNA631951) | gut metagenome | biome: gut microbiome; feature: rumen; material: SC-attached | host: Bos | place: Iran: Karaj | collected 2018-10 | reverse complement strand
GGATTGTGGGCGAAGTCGGCATTGGCTTCCTGGTTGAGGAACTTGAACCCTACGCCCAGGCGTTCGAGCAGCTTGGGCAGGATGATGCCTCCCACGCTGTTGATGCTGTCGACACAAACGGTGAAACGGGCCTGACGAACGACATCGGCATCGACCAGAGCAAGGTCCATGACGCTGTCGATGTGACGCTGGTCGAAACTATGGTCCTCCATATATTTGCCCAGAGAGTCGATATCGGCATATTGGAAATCCTCGCGCTCAGCGATGGCCAACACCTCGGCACCATCGGCAGCAGTAAGGAACTCGCCCTCGCTGTTCAGGAGCTTCAGTGCATTCCACTGACGGGGGTTGTGTGAAGCGGTGATGATGATACCACCATCGGCTCCGCTCATGCGGACAGCCAGCTCGGTGGTTGGCGTGGTAGCCAGTCCTATGTTTACTACATCATAGCCCATACCCATGAGGGTGCCACAAACTACGTTCTTCACCATCTCGCCAGAGATGCGGGCATCGCGACCAACGATAATCTTGTTGGATGTGCCCTTGCCACTGCGACGGATGAAGGTGGCATAAGCTGTGGTGAACTTAACAATGTCCAATGGGTTGAGGGTATCGCCCGTAGGTCCGCCAATGGTACCGCGAATACCCGAAATTGATTTAATAAGTGTCATACTAAAAAAAGTGTGTTATCTTGAAATTTGGTAAGTAATCTCATAATAGCAGGGATAGACGCTGGCCGAAGCATCGGAAGTGCCCTGTGAGTGAGGAACGATGAGATGCACCTTGGCAATCTCCTGATCGCCAGCAACGGCAGCATCGGGGCGACCTATCTTGACATAGTTGAGAGGTACGAGCCAGCCTGCAGGAACGGAGGCAGAGCCGTGATACATATACATCATGCCCGTGATGAACGAAGCGGTGATGGTGTTACCCGTGCGCACCACGCTCATCTTATCGACATAGAGCGACGTATCGTAGGTGGTACCGTTGTAGGTAAGCCACGCCTGGATGTCGTTGCGCAGAAGGATGGAGTCGAGCTGGATGTTCTTCTCCATAAAGCGACAGAGGATGTTGGTCGACTTGTTCTCAGCAAGCTTTTCGCCAACACCCTTGCGAACGATCTGCATGTAGACACCGTTGCGGTCGAAATAGACGTACTGGTTCTTGGAAAGGTCAGTGGTGCTGTCCTGTGCCACGAATTGCTGCTCGCTGATGACCTGAATGCCTTCGCGGGCAATGAAATCGTTGATGGCATTGCGCTCGGCCTCTTTCTTGTCGGCATAGGTCTCGTAATTCTCGCAACTTGTGTATGCCAAGGCGAGCACCAGGAGCAACAGGGAATATAAAATTTTCTTCATCTTTCTAAGTCAATGTTTCAATTTCGGGCACAAAATTACAAAATAATTATCAATTTTCGATTGTCAGCGCGCAATTATCAGCGTTTTTAGCCTACTTTAACGTGTCAGCAAAGGCTACGATGGCCTGATTGACAATTTCGACAGCCTCATCGATGCTGCAATTGAGTCGTCCGCCAGAGGCATTCAGATGACCTCCACCATTGAAGAACCGTTCGGCTACGAGGTTGCAGGGGAAATCGTCGACAGAGCGCAGCGACACCCACACAAGGTTGGGTTTCTCCGTATCCTCACGCAGGGAGATGGAGAGCTTCAGACCCTTGATTTGCTGGGGAATATTGACCAATCCCTCGGCATCGCCCTTGATGAAGTTGAAGCGCTTCTGCTCGTCGCGCGTAATGGCATAGTAGGAGGCATGATACTCAGGCAGATAGACCAGCTTCTCGTACATGACATAGCCCATGAGGCGGATGCGGTCGTAGGAATAGTTGTGATAGACGTTGCGATATATCTTGTCCTTGTCGATGTGCTTGGTGAGCAACTCGCCGATGATGAAGAATATCTCAGGACGGGTGCTATTGAAGGTAAAGCCACCCGTATCGGTCATCATGCCGCAATAGACGGGAATGGCAAAGGCTTTGCCAAGTTCGGGAAAACCACCCAACTGCCACACCACGCGGAACACCAGTTCACTAGCGCTGGAAGCCTCGGGTTGCGAGATAACAAGGTCGGCATCAACATCGGGCTTCAAGTGATGGTCGATGAGTATCTTGCGGGCAGGACTAGACACCAGCGCAGGCTCCATATCCTCGACACGGCTGGGCGTATTGAAGTCGAGACAAACAATGAGGTCGGCTATCTTGAACAGCATGTCACACTTGCCGGGATGCTTGTCGTAGCGCACTATCTTCTCGCTGTTGGGCAACCAGTGCAGGAAGTCGGGATACTGATCGGGCACGACAACGGTGACATCCTTGCCACGCTGACGAAGATACTCAGCCATGCCCAGAGAAGAGCCGATAGCATCGCCATCGGGACTCTTATGGCAAACCACCAGAACGGACTGAGCAGTAGAAATCAGCTGGTCCATCTGGGCCAGCTGATCGGTAGTCATGATATCTATATTCATTTAGAAAAGCTTGTTGGGGTAAACGCCCTCGTCGACCAACTTCTGGATGCGGTCAACGGTGTCCTGACGATCGGCAGCATAGGTCACACCGAACCACTTGGAGGTGGTGTCGAGCACTTCGCAGGTAGCGGTGCCTTCGGTGATGAGCTTGTTGACCATCAAGGGGATAAAGAACTCGGCCTTCAGGTTCTGCATGTTCTTCGGGTCAGAGAGGAACTCCTTGAAATACTCCTCTGAATACTCGAAATAGTCGGGGGTGAAGCCCCATACGTTCATGGAAACGGGTGCATTCTCGTCGAGAGCCTGCCACTCGCCCTGCTCGTCCTTGAACTTGATGACACCATCCATGCGCAGAATCTCAGTGCGTTCAACCACATCGGTCAGATGGCGCTTGTCGTCGTAAGTGCAGACACCACGAGCCACAGAACCGTTCTCGCTGAGGGTGTTGCATACGCGGAAACCTACCATGGCATACTGGTTCTTAGCACCCTCGGGCAGCGAGCTCAGGAACTTGCCAATCTGCATGAAGCAGTCGCGACCATAGAAGTCGTCGCAGTTGATGACACAGAAAGGCTCCTTGATAACGTCCTTACCCATGAGCACAGCATGATTGGTACCCCAAGGCTTCTGACGACCCTCGGGAACAGAGAATCCTGCGGGCAGTGCGTCGAGTGCCTGGAAACAGAGCTCACACTGCACCTTGCCCTCGTACTTAGAGAGAATCTGGGTGCGGAACTGCTCCTCGAAATCCTTGCGGATAACCCATACTATCTTACCAAAACCTGCCTGAATAGCGTCGTAGATACTATAATCCATGATGGTCTCGCCATTGGGGCCCAGACCGTCGAGCTGCTTCAAGCCACCATAGCGGCTACCCATACCGGCAGCTAAGAGAAATAATGTTGGTTTCATAATGTCTAAATATGTTATTTCATTAATAATATCACGTGTTACAGCATGCAAAAGTACGAAATATATCTCAGTTTCGTGAACTTTTTACGACTCTTTAACCTTAGAAGGGATAGCCGATGGCGAAATGGAGGGTTTGATAATCCTTAAAGCTATTGTTGTTGAAATAGCCCGACTTGCCCGTATCGAAAGGCATGTGCAGACCGATACCCCAGTCGAGTCGAAGGATGAGGAAATCGAGGTCGTAACGCAGTCCGATGCCGGTGTTCAACGCCAAATCGTTGAAGAAACGGCTAAACGACAACTTGGAATCGGCAAATATCCTACGGGCGTCTTCATCGTCATAATCCTCGTCGAAGTTCCAGACATTGCCGGCATCGAAGAAGAAGGCACCCTGAAGACTGCCAAACAGCTGACAACGGTATTCGAGGTTGCACACAAACTTGATATCGCCATTCTGCATCAGATAAGAAATGGCCTTATCGCCATAGCCTGGGAAACGTCCTGGACCTACGCCACGAACGGGGAAGGCACGAAGGCTGTTGGCTCCACCCACATAGAACATCTCGGAATTGGGCAACCAATCGCTATTGCCATAGGCATAGATGAATCCGGCATTGACATGACCCACGAGACGGGAACGGCTGTTAATCGTCCACGTCTTGGTGAAGTCGGTCTCGAGCTTCACAAACTGAGAATAGGGATTCTTGAAGAGTTCCTTGTCCTTATCGTTCCAACCCTTGCCTGCAGCCAGCATGGCCAGCGAGACGACGTTGCCCGATTCGGCAAGGGTGGTTTCCCAGCGGATGGGGTTCAGCAGATTGGCAGGGCTGGTGTAGGTATAGGTATAGCGCATCTGCGGGACGAAGTAGTCCTGCATGGTGACAGCCAGATAGGGATTCTTCTTCACAATGGAGTCGAAGGCTGCCGTATGGCTGTTCATGAACTGATACTTGACCGTAACGGGCGAGAACTCATGACGACTCTGCGCGGAGGTCTGCCAACGGTAGGTCCACTCGCCTGCCACCACATGCATCTTGTAATAGCTGGGACGATAGATTACATTGGAAGAAACCTTGGCGAGCGTAGAGGGGGTGGAATAGAAGCGACGACGACGGATGATGCGCCCCTGCTTGTCGCGACGGATGCGGTTGCCACCATAGAAGGGGGCAATGATACGGGGAAATTCGACAGAGGCATCGATACCATACTCGTAGTTGTTCATGCTGGAACCCTGGCTGGTAGCCCACTCATAAGAGCCATGCAGGTTGACGTCAATCTTCTCACCACCACGGAAGGCATTGCGACGGGTGATACCGGTACGGAGCTCAGGACCCATACGTCCGATGGTGCGGGCATTGAAATTGGTCTCGATGTAGAAGTCCCACGGCTTGTCGAAAGTGCAGTTCAGCGTCAGGTCGAGCGTATCGCAAGCAGCGGTAGTATCGCGAGGTGCAAATTTAAGCTCGGTCATGGAGAACAGGCCCATTGCATTGATCTTGCTGATAGACTCGAGATAGTCGTTATAGCTATAGAGCTGACGAGGGCGCAACTTCATATCGGCCATGAGCACACGGGGACGGATGGGTGGCTTATCGCCCGAGAAGCGGATGGTGAAATAGCGACCGCGGAACGAATCGGTGGGCTGTTCCATAAAGGATTTTCGCATGTTGATGTTGACACGTCCGATATACCATTGGTGCTTGGCAGCCTCGGGCACATCGTTGGCCAACTGAAAGCGCAACTGTGCCTTTCCGTCCACCTTGAAGGTATCGGCAAGATAAGAGGCATAGTCGGGCTGGAAATAGCAATAGCCATTGTTACGCAACAGAGTATAGATTCGATTACGCTCGGCATCAAGATTGGAAAGCACGAAGGGGTCGCCCCTATGAATAAGGGCATCGGAAAGGGTGCTATGAATCAGGCTGTCAGCATGGGCAGGAAATCCGAAATAGCCCACGCTGTCGAGCATATAGAGTCGTCCCGGGTGAACGGTGTATTTAATCTTCGCGGTCTTGGGATTCTTCTGGGTGATGGTCTCATAACTGACTTGTCCGTTGAAATAGCCGTGGTTGCGCAACACACTACGAGCCACCATGGAGCGCAACTCTGGATTGACCCACGACATGAGCACAGGCTGTTTGCCGAAAGACTTGGTCATCCACTTGGCAAAGCCACTATTCTTATCAGCATACTGGTTCCAGATGCTGACACCAAACGAGAAGGGCAAGCGGTGGTAGCTGCTTCCGAACAAGGAACCATTGGGGGCTGTGGCCAAAGCGGCTTCCACCTCCTTCTGGGTGTTTGTAAAGTTATCGTTTGGCTCATAGTCCTCATAGGCTATCTTCTCCAGTCCCGTAAAGAGCTTGTCGCCCTCGGGAATGTTCTTCGTCATGGAACAGGAAGTGAGCGCAAGCAAGAAGGCAAAAAGGCAAAAGGGCAAAAGGATTGTTGCCTTCACCTGCCTGAATCGTCGCTGATATTTTATTGCATCCTTCATTTCTTTGCTGTTTTTACCTTTTTACTTTTATCGAGTCAGTCTTCACGCTGTCACGCGGCGTGGTAAGCGGTCTGCGCATCATGGGGGTAGTATCCTTGAAGCGGAAGATATCAGTGAAACGCTGCAGACGACGACGCCAGATAAAGCCTCCACCATATTTCTGGGTATAGCCGTCGAGCCAGTCGTAGGCATTGTTCTGGAAGAAGAGCGAGAGATACTTGTTGGCAGAATCGTCCAAACGGTATTCCAGGCTGACATTATCGAAGAACGAGCTATTGCGCTGTTGCAACTCGGCACCCGACGATACCATGCCACCTACGGTGACCTTCAACCGGTTGTTGAGGAAGCGCTTGGCAAACTTGAACGAATAGTCGGTATGGGTCTGACCCGTACCATCGAGCGTCTGATCGACACCGAAGGAGAGGTCAAGGGTGCGCAGGGCATTACCCGTGATGCTGCTGATCTCGCTATTGAGGAACGAGCTCAGAGCGGAGTTCATGGAGAAGGGCTGGGTATTACCATCAGCCAGATACATACCCGTAGTCAGCATGGTAACAGCCAACTTGCCTCGCTGCTCGACACCCAGGGATTGCAACTCGCTATGCAACTGCATATCTTCGGGAGCATCGAGGGTGAACTCCAGTCCCATGTCCTTCAGAGTCTTGGTGATGATGACGCCACAGTCGAAATCGACACTACGCCCTACCCCATTGTTGCCCGATACGGTAGCTTTAGTACGTTCAGTGGCAGTAATGTTCAGCGTAGGATTCATCAGGTCGCCCGTGAACTCGATATAAGAACCATTCTGGATGGTAAACGTCTTCAGCGGAATGACGGGCAACGAGTATTTCATCTCGCCATTGGAGAGGGTGTAACGACCCGTCAGACGAAGGTTGTCGGCAGCAGTATAGGACATACGCAGCGTACCTCCACCCATAAGGTCGATGAAGTTGGAATGGTCGGCATTGAGGTAGGCCATGATATGGGCTCCGTTAGATACTTCAAGGGTCATATCCATCGTGAATCCAGTGAGCGAAGGACGCGTAACAACTACTTGAGTAGTATCACTAAAGTCCTTGAACTTCACTAAGTTATCTAATTGATTGTCGGTAGTCAAAGGAGTATCGCGAAGGATATAGGCCATATCCGTAGTACCCAGCACTTCCAATCGTCCGCGCATGTTCAGATTGTCGGCAGGACCGCGCATCGAGGCAAAGACGTTGACGAAGGCTTTGCCATAGGCTATGCTGTGCGGATTCTCCTTGGCACCGATAACTTGGAAGTTACGGGCCCGCATGCGCACATCAATCATCATACGGTCGAGGTCAGAGAAATCGACAGAGCCTTGAATGTTCAACGGATTCTCGTTATAGGAATAGAGGGTGAAGTTGTCGAGCAACAGCTTGGAGTCGACAACGCGCACAGGGTCGTTGTCGAAACGAAGGGTCACACCATAGGGTACACTCTCCACATAAGAGGAATCGAGGTAGATTTCGCCATTAACATGGGGTCGAGACAAAGAACCGTGAACGGTCATCTCGCCATCCGCATAGCCTTGCAAGCCGAACAGATGATCGGGAACGAAACCATTGACAATGTTCAAGGGCAGGTGCTTCAGCTTCAAATCGGCATCGAGCGAGCCTTGGCCTACATCATAATAGGTACCCGACAAGAAACCTATCTCTATATCGTCCTTCATCAGACGGGCTTCTACAGCATGGGCGGAATCGCCTTTCTGCAGATAGAGCAGTTCGGTGCTGACATTGCCGATAGGACTGCGCTCGTAGGTCATATTGCGAACGGCCATATCGCTGGCTACGGAGATGTGCCCCTGGGCATCCTGCACCACGTGGTAGTCGCCTTGCAGCATACCGGTCATGCGTGGCATATAGGGGATGACAGAGGTTACCTCGTCCAGATTGAATTTGTTCAAGCTGATGGTGATGTCCTGCAGAGCGGTCGGGTCGCTGTCCGCGGAATAGATCTTCACACCCATGCCGTCCTCAGCCAGCAGATCTACATTGGCTTTCACCTTCTTGTTGTTGCCCAAGAACAAATAGTTGTCGGGATTCAACTTGAAGAGCTTGTAGCCCAAAGTGGGTGTTTCGGGCACGAGACGGAAATGAAGTCCGCTATCCAGCATCTCAGCCTGGGCACCAATGCGGGCACCCATCTTATTGTCGGCATCGTAATAACGCACGCCAAAAGTGGCTCCACGCTCTTGCAGCACGCCATCGAAGAGGGCATTGAACACAAACTGCGGATTGCGCTTGTTGTTGCGAATCTGTCCTCCGAACGAGAGGCGTTCCTTACGTTGTGTCAAGCGGAAGTTGATGGTGTCCAGACGTATATCGTCGTAGGTGAGCGAATGGACATAGCCATTGCCGTTGACACCCGTAGCAGGCGAGGTATCCATATCAAACAGCAACTGCTTGAAGTCGACATCCTGGCTCTTCAGGATGGTTACCAACGGATTCTCGCGCTTGCTCTCCACATGTATCTTCAGGGTGGGCAGCAATCGGCGCAGAGCGGGCTGGTCGATAATATTCTTGGCATATTGGGCACTGGCACTATCGCTGAACACCGTGATTTGCTTCAGCAGCTGTTCATAATTGCCACTGCCGTCCACCTTCACGATGAAATCGCCACTCTGTAGTCGCAGGATGGTGGTATCGTTGGTGGTGTTGATATGCAGTCCGACAAATTCGGAACGGAGCGTCTTGACAGAGTCCTTGACGGTGATGTCACTAATCAGTCCACTGACATAGTGGGTCATCTTCATATCGGACGTGACGTCCACATGTCCGCAAAGGCCGATAGCCAGAGGCTTATCCACGAGTCTCATCTTATAGAGGTCGATGCCATTCAGATCGGTGGTTATGGTGGCATTCAACTTCTTCGTGTTCAGCAGGGCATCAACGTTGATTTTTCCATTGATGAGCGGGTTACGACTATCGACGTCTGCCAGCGCATGACCGTTCTGGACATTGGCCACCACATCCATATTGTCCAGATTCCAATGTCCGTAGCGCAGGCGTTGTATCTTGGCATCTGCCATCAGACGGGTGCGGGGCGACAGGAAGTCGGTGCCCTGCCCTTTCACGTTGATATCGGCCGTAACGGTATAAATGGAATCGCGAGGCATGAAGTGGTTGACGTTCAGATTGCTGACGTTTACCTTGGCATCATAGTTCATCAAGTCGGCATTAAACTGTCCCTGCAACTTCAACGTGCCCTTGCCTTCCAGAGCCACGACATCGGCGATATAATTGGCGCCATTGGCCTTCACGCGCCCTGAGAGATTCATTCCGTTGGGGATGCGATAGTCGCGCTGCATGTCACGAGGCAGCATGGCCATCAAGAAGCCCAGATTCTGACCTTGTGCCTTGAACTGCACATCGGCACGCAACTGCTTGGGGTCGTCCAAACGGTCGGCATATCCTGTAGCGGTAATGTGGAAGGCACTAGGCAGCGTGATGTCTAAATCGGTAAACTCCATGTGCTGCATATTACCCTTTATGGCACCACGAAGGGTCAGCGACTCATTGGGCCAGCGGTCGCGGAAGGCTTGGGGCATAGTGACCATAAAGGGCATCAGGTCTTTCTTACCCACCTGGGCATTCATGCGCAAACTCAACGATTCGGTAGCCATCGGATTCATCAGGTCTAACGGCATATCCATCTCTACCTCGATTTCGGAATCAGGAGTCTTCAAGCGGAACTTTGGCAGGCGAAGGGTTCCGTTCTCCATCACCACCGGACCGGTAAGGTCGGTTATCTGCAACCCACTCTTTTCCTTCAAGGCCACATTACGCAATTGCAGGCGAAGCGTGGGGTCGTGGTAATAGATGGAGTCGATACCGATGCTGATATCGGTCAGATCTATATGGTTATAGTCCAATCCTTCAATGTGGGGCTGGAAATTCTGGTCGTATTGTAAGGCACCGTTTATCCAATCGACACTGGCTACGGTGTAGGTTTCTTGCTCAAGGTCTATCATTGCCTCACGGGCTGTCAGCGTACCGATATGGGTTTTCACACTCATGGTATCGCCCGGCATGTGGAGCACGATGTCTGAACGATGAATCTTTGCTTCGTCCAAATGTATCTTCCAATGGTTCTCTGACTGGGTGGTGTCTTCGGGTACGGAATCGTTCAGGGCAATGTCCAACTGGGCATCTTCCAAACGGGCTCCGTTCAGCATCACGGTCTCATTTTTCAGGTCTATGCAATCGCTCTTTAAGAAGAGTCTTCCAAACTTACCTTTTACTTTAGCGGCTTCTACGAACCCATTAGTATTCAGGCTGGTATTGTTGATTTCTAATTGATTAACAACCACCTTGCTATTAAACAAAGGCAACAGCTGAACGTCAACTACCAGACGTTCTACATCAGCTATGGTATCTGGTTGATGGATGACCTTCACATCGTCCACACCCAGGTCGAGGGGGAACGAAAGGTCTACATGGCCTACGGTGATGTCCATGCCGGTCTGCTCGGAGGCGTAAGCAGCCACCTTATCAACCATCCAATTCTGCACAGGGGGCAGATAAAGCAGGATGCTTAGCAGGATAAACAGCAGGACCGGGCTCAGCAGAATGCCCAATATCCACCATAATGCCTTTTTCATACCATATTATTTAAACGTTTGCCACAGCGGGTCGTTAGGCAGTGGCGATTCCACCACAATCCGTTCTTTCGACACGGGATGGATGAATTCCACACGGTGTGAGAGCAGGGAGATGCTACCATCAGGATTACTCCTTTTGGCTCCGTATTTCAGGTCGCCCTTGATGGGACAGCCCATGGCAGCCAACTGGCAACGAATCTGGTGATGGCGACCCGTCAGCAGATTGACTTCCAACAGGGTATAGCGGTCCGAATGTCCGATAATACGGTATTTCAGGATAGCTTTCTTCGAATTGGGCACCTCATGGTCGTAGGCATAGCTTTTGTTCTGTTTCTCGTTTCTTACCAGCCAGTGTTCCAAGGTATGCGAGGAATCATCCATCTCGCCTCTTCCCTCTTCCGTCTTCCTTCTTACTTCTTCCGTCTTCCCTCTTCCGTCTTCCCTCTTACTTACTATCGCCCAATAAGTCTTATGTACCTCTCCATCGCGGAACATATTGTTCAGACGGGTCAGCGCCTTCGACGTGCGGGCAAAGACTACCAAACCGCTAACAGGACGGTCCAAGCGATGTACTACGCCCAAGAATACCGCACCAGGCTTCTGATATTTCTCCTTGATGTAGTCCTTCACAATATCAGAGAGGGGACGATCGCCAGTCTTGTCTCC
>JAEEGK010028544.1_pt1 | contig 11190 bp, 10 predicted proteins | sample 8958771 | NCBI WGS metagenome assembly JAEEGK01 (sample SAMN16246547, study PRJNA631951) | gut metagenome | biome: gut microbiome; feature: rumen; material: SC-attached | host: Bos | place: Iran: Karaj | collected 2018-10 | reverse complement strand
AAGTGAAGTGTACCCCATGTCAAGGACAATTTTGAATTTTAGGGGTTAAAAGATAACCCAGATATGATATGATGAAACTGCTTTCCCGCCACGGAGGATAGTGCAACGCTGAGGAGCGACATGAGCGCCGTGACGGGTTCCCGAAGGCAGTGCGTCATGCGCTGCCTTTTTATCGTTATGGCCGGTACTGAGCGCATGGCGATGCGGCACTGCCTTCCCGGAAACACAAAGCGCTAAACCTCGGGGTCCGGGGCAGAGCCCCGGGGACTGCGGCATTTGGAAACGCCCGGCTTCAACGGATAGACACCGGTCTGACGGTACCTGTAGTACTCTCTTGGGGAGAGCTTTTCCAGATCCCACTGGTAACGGTCGTTGTTGTAGTAGTCCATCCAGTCATCCACAACGGCAACGACCTGGCTATAGGTGTCGCAGTCCGCAATCAGCTCTGCGATCTCGTCCTTCATGTGGCCGAAGAAGCTTTCCTGCGGTGCGTTGTCCCAGCAGTTTCCTTTTCTAGACATGGACTGGACGAATTCCTTGTCACGAAGCTTTTGAATGAACGCGTTGCTGGTGTAGTGACAGCCCTGGTCGCTGTGGACAATGGTGGTGTTGTCAAGCTCCGCGCCGTACTCGGCGCACAGGGCGTCTACCGTGTTCAGCACGAAGTCAACCCTGAGGTTGTCGCTGAGTTGGTAGGCCAGCGCCTCGTGTGTACAGGCGTCCAGAATAGGAGAGAGATAGCAGACGCCAGTCCGGTAGAACAGGTATGTGATGTCGGTCAGCAGCGCCTTGCGCGGGCCATACGCTTTGAACTGCCGCTGGATCTGGTTCTTTGCCACATGGCTTGTTTTCATTGCCTGGGCCATCCTGCGGTACGGATTTGCCTGCCGGATCGGGCAGAACAGACCGTATTTCCGCATCAGTCTGCGGATCTTTTTCAGATTCATGACCACAGGCGGATTCATGTGCAGCAGCCGCATGTAGATGCTCCTGGCGCCTTTCTTGTACCCGCGAAATTCATACGCCTGCTTTACCAGCGCATAGTCCGCCAGGTCGCTTTCTTCCCGACTCTGCCGCAGCGGCGCCGCGTCAAGCCAAGCGTAATAACCCGAACGGGAGACGTTAGCGATCCGGCACAGCTCGCTGATGCTCAAACGGTTATCGTCCTGCCTTACTGCCTCGTGAATGAGGCCGTACTTCACTTCTGCCGGTGCTTGGATTCCCATTGTTTCTGAGCCTCCATATTTGCCGCCTGCAGTTTTTTTAAGAATTCAACCTCTTGCCGCGTGTATGCCAGCTCGTTTTCCAGCTGCCGGATACGCTGCTCTACCGTTTCTTCTCCTGTTTTTGGAGGACGCCGGTAGTTCTCGCTCCGGAGATCTGCGAAGCTGTTTTGCTGCTTTGCTTTCTTGTTGAGGGAATGGGACAGGCCTTCCACTCTGCTGGGGCCCAGTATTTCCGGGTCGATCCCATTCTGCCGCAGGGTCGCTGAAACGGATACGCCTTGTTTCTTCCCCTCGTAAATGATACGCTTAAACTCTTCTGTGAACTTGACGGTTGTCGTCGACACCGCCGCCACATTTGGATTCTTCCGCAGCGCTTCGATCTCTCGCTTTGACAACGGATTTGTGTGCGTCTTCTTGCTCATCCTGATCCACGCCCTTCCGCCCTGTGCATGGATACATCTTACCACACAAATCTTCTCTTGAAAAGTGTCCACCGCAAAGGGCGTCCCCCTAATTTGCCTGTCTGTACACAAGGGACCCCTTAAAATTGAGGTGTCCATTTTCTAGGGTCCATTTTACTCGAATTGCTCCCAAATTCGGTTTTGCGCAAGTTCGAGTCCTACATGATGGGAAAAACAGGGGTTTGGCATCTACGGAAAAACCCTGTACCTTTTTGACCCCCAGACATGCAAAAAACCCAGGAATTTCCTGGGTTTTTTGGGGTGATATCTTTTTTGACCTACCCTTCTGCTGGGGTAGAACAAAAAAGATTCCGAATTCCGAAGCTGCCTTTGACGGCGATATCACCCGCCAGGCGAGGGCTGTATCACCTTAGCTCTGTTATGCGTATACGCAGGATTCGTCAGCCTTGCAGAGAAATAAAATGACATGCGGCAACGCGGGAAAACAGGATTGCAAAACAATGAGACTGGTTCAATCTCAATTGGTGCCTGTCACCGTGTCAGGTGTCGTAGACAAATGCGCGGTCATGGCCGCTGTGCAGCGCGTCGTAGATCTGGCCGGGACGGGCGGTATCACCCACCAGAATCAATCTGTCGCCGAAGGCGGCCCGGAAGGCGTCCAGTCCAGGACGATTGGCGCGAACGCCCATGGCCAGGATCACGGTGTCGGCGGGGAGGTCCGCCTCTTCGCCGGTTTTGGCGTCCTTCACGGTGACGCCGGCTTCGCAGACTGCGGTGAGCTGCTTGCCCTTGGCGATCTTGCCGCCGTTCTTCATGATCTCCTGCGCCAGATGCATCACGATGCTGGGGTAGAGATTTCCGCCGACCTTGTCCAGCATCTCCACCACCGTGACCTTGTGCGCCGGCGCCAGGGTTTCCGCGGTCTCGAGGCCGGTCACGCCGCCGCCGATGACAACGACGCTGCCCCTGACCTCAGCCTTGCCGGCCAGCACGTCCTCCGCGGTGACAGCCTTCTCAATACCGGGGATATTCGGAACGATGGGCTTGCCGCCCGCGGCCAGGAACACGGCCTCGGCGCCAAGCTCTTTGACTGCCTCCAGGGAAGCCGGGGTATTCACGCGGATTTCCACGCCGGTCTTCTCCAATTGAGCCTCCATCGTGTCGATGAACTCGTTCAGCATGGTCTTGCAGGGAGGCACTGCGGCCAGGGTCACCGTCCCGCCGACGCGCTCCTTCGCCTCAAACAGGACGACGCGGAAGCCGCGCTTGCGCAGGGTCAAGGCCGCCTCAAAGCCCGCAGGACCGCCGCCAACCACGGCCACGGTACGCCCCGCTCCGTTCTTCACCAGCTTTTCGTCGCCCCACTCGAATTCCCGGCCCAGCACCGGGTTCAGGGTGCAGCCCAGGGGCAGGCCGTCGTTGAGAATGCGGAAGCACTCCATGCAGCCCAGGCACTTGCGAATCAGCCGGTCCTCGCCCTTTTTGGCCTTGTTGGCCCATTCGGCGTCGGCCAGGTTGCCCCGGGCGATGCCCACAAAGTCGGCGAAGCCCTCCTCCAGCAGCTGTTCTGCCACGGCAGGGTGCTTGATGTTGCAGACGGCAATCACGGGGATGGAGACCGCCTTGCGGATGTTGGCGGCCAGATGCTTTTTCCAGCCCTCCGCGAAATAGTTGGGCTCGATAATCGTGGCGCCGGAGTCATAGGTGCCGCAGCTGACGTTGATATAGCAGACACCTAACTTCTCGAAATACTTGGCTTGGGCGATGGCGTCTTCTTCCGAGATGCCGTCGTCGAGATAGTCGCTGCCGTTGATGCGGATGCCGATGGGGAACTTGGGGCCGCAGATGGAGCGAATACCCAGGATGATCTCCGTGGCGAAGCGCATCCGGCCCTCAAAGCTGCCGCCGTATTTGTCGGTACGCTTGTTGGTGTGGGGGGAGAGGAACTGGCTCACCAGGTAGCCGTGGGCGCCGTGAATCTCCACGCCGTCCACGCCGGCCTTCTGGGCGATGACCGCGCCGAAGACGAACTTCTTGACCAGACCCTCGACTTCCTCCGTGGTCAGGGCCCTGGGCTGTTCGCCGATGACCTTGCAGGTCACGTCGGAGGCGGAGACGGGCTGCTTGCCGCCGATCAGACGGCTGGGGGTCTGGTTGCCGGGATGGTGCAGCTGGACAAAGAGCTTGGTGTCGTAGGCGTGTACGGCCTCCACCAGCCGGGAGAGCTGGCCCACCACATGGGTGTTGGTGACGGACAGCTGGTTCGGGGTGCCAACGCCGGTTTCATCGTCGATCCTCGTGATCTCCGTGATGATGAGGCCCGTGCCGCCCTTGGCGCGGTCGGCGTAGTATTTGATCATCCGGGGTCCGGGTTCGCCGGAGGGCTCCGCCAGGGAGCAGCCCATGGCGGGCATAACAATGCGGTTCTTGAGTTCCAGATTGGCGATTGTTCCTGGGTTAAACAGTTTTTCGTAAGGCATTGTCAGTCTCCTTTCAGCATGCTATGTTTCTGTTATTCTGCTGCGATTTTCTTTGCGAACGCCGCGGCAGCCTTCAGATCTTCGTCATTGGGTCGGCCCTTGTGGACGCCCTTGAACTCACCCTTACAGTGGAATTCTCTTTGATCCATTGGGATGCCCCGCTTGTCCGCTTCCGCCTTGACCTTTTTCCAGGTGGAGTTCAGCATGGCCGCGGAGCCGAAGTTGACAATACGGCCGACCTTCTCCTTGGACAGCGACTGCACAAAATCCCGGACCTCCGGGTCGATGGAAAAGGCATAGTAGGAGTTTCCGAGGAAGAGAACATCCACCGGCTCCGTCACCGGCGTGCTGATGGGAAGGGCCTCCACGCCGAGAGCGTTTGCCACCGCCTCCGCCAGACGCCTGGTGTTTCCGGTCTTGGTGTAGTATCTGACCGCGATTTTCATATAATTCCCTCCTGAATTTTTGTAAAATATCGAAATAAACTACGGATTTAGCCTTTACAACGGAATTCTTATCTGCTATTATCATAGCGTATCCAGGGCAAGCCGTCAATAACGCAAAAAAATAATTGTAGATAAGAAAAAGATGATTATGGGAGGATACGCGCCATGTCGCAAAAGCATCTATGTCCCTGTACCGCCCGCTGCAACCTGCAACGGGCGATGGACTCGATCGGAGGCAAGTGGAAGCTGCCGATTCTCTGTTCCCTGACCGCAAACGGCACCAGCCGATATAACGACCTGCTGCGCAATGTACGCGGGATTTCCAACACCATGCTCTCCAAGACGCTCAAGGAGTTGGAGCAGAGCAGGCTTGTCCGTCGGGCGGAGTATATGGAGGTTCCGATCCGGGTGGAGTACGAGCTCACTGAGCGGGCAAAAAATCTCCAGCCGATTCTCCTGCAGCTCATTCAGTGGGAAGCGGTCGCGCAGGAATCAAACCAGTGACACAGATTGGAGGAACTATGCAGTATCGAACGGACAAATTCGGCGCTGAGCTCTCCATTCTCGGCTTCGGCTGCATGCGCTTTCCAAAAAAGGGAAACAGCATCGACATGGTTGAGACGGAGCGCGAGATCCTGGAGGCGTACAAAAGCGGCGTCAATTATTTTGACACGGCGTACATCTACCCCGGCAGCGAGGCGGCGGTGGGCGAGATTTTGCAGCGGAACGGCATCCGGGAGAAGATCAAGCTCGCCACTAAGCTGCCCCAGTACCTGGTGCGAAACAGGGCCGCGCTGGACAAGTACTTTGACGAGCAGCTCTCCCGCCTGCAGACGGATTATATCGATTATTACCTCATGCACCATCTGACAGACCTGGCCATGTGGGAAAAGCTGAAGAAGGTCGGTGTTCTGGAATGGATCGAGGAAAAGAAGAATAGCGGCGCGATTCGGAACGTCGGCTTTTCCTACCACGGCAACTCCGACGGTTTCCTGAAGATCATTGAGGATTACGACTGGGATATCTGTCAGATCCAGTACAACTATTTTGACGAGCACGCCCAGGCGGGCGTAATCGGGCTCAAAGCGGCGGCAGCCAGAGGAATCCCCGTTGTCATCATGGAGCCGCTGCGCGGCGGCAAGCTCGTCGGTATGCTGCCGGAGTCCGCGAAGGAGGTCATGCGCCGGAGCGGGCGGGACTGGACACCCGCGGCGTGGAGCTTCCGATGGCTGTTCAACCAGCCGGAGGTGACGGTAGTTCTTTCGGGAATGAACTCGCTGGACATGGTGCGGGAGAACTGCCGCACCGCTTCAGAGGCGGGAGTGGGACAGTTCACACAGGCGGATTTTGACACAATCCGCGCCGTCACTGCGAAAATCAGGGAGAAAGAACAGACCGGCTGCACAGGCTGCCGATACTGTATGCCCTGCCCCAAGGGTGTGGATATTCCGGGCGCCTTCCGCTGCTGGAACGCCATGTTCATCGAATCCAAAAGCCAGGGGCGGTTCCAGTACGCCCAGACCGTGGGGATGACTAGGGAGCCCGCCTTTCCATCCCAGTGCGTTGGCTGCGGGAAATGCGAGGCGCACTGCCCACAGCAGCTCCCGATCCGAAAGCTGTTAAAGGAAGCGGATAAAGCCCTGCGCCCGCTGCCCTACAAGGTCGGCATCTACGCGGCGCGGAAGCTCATGTTCCGGAAAGCGGGCCGGAGCAAATGATGGTCTTCAAGCCGAAGACCGCGGTGATATTTTTGCCGGCGCCGGTTATACAGACCGGTGCGCAGGGACGATGAGACAAAAACATACTTTGGGAGGGAAACAGTGCGATGCGCGATTGGCTAAGGGAACGACCTGCGCTGCGGGAGCTGCGTCAGGTCCGGCTGGCGCGGTGGGAAGACAGCGTGCTTGTCCGCTCGGGCGCGGAGGTCCTGGCGGCCCGGGAAATCGGAATCAGGCCGGAGAACGTCTTTTTCCCCGCCCCCTTTGACGCGGAGGCGGGCAGGGTGCTGGACTGCTGCCGCTTTGTGGCGGGCAGCCTGGAGGATCTGAAGACGCTGGAGCAAGCGGCGGAGCAGGCCGGGCCGGAGGGCGTGGTACGGGTCGGACTTCGGCTGCAGGCCCCCAGGCTTCCCCGGGCGGACCATACGCTTACCCTGGAGGAGCTGGCAAAGCTGGCAGGCGAAATCAAGCGATTGCCGCGGCTGACAGTGCGGGGCTGCTTCTTCTGCGGAGACCTGACCAACATACACGGCAAAGCATTGGGGAGGTTTTTCCGGGCAGGTTACGAGGCCGCCAAGCACATGACGGTGACCCTGCCCTGCGCGATGCCCTACCTGTGCTATGAAAACGCGGCTGCCGCCGTGGAGGAAAACGAGAGACTGCACCCGGGGACCCTGGCCGATTGTCTGCGGGCGCTGGACATCGTGACCATGCAAAATGAAACCGCGTTTTACGCCAAACTATACCTGACATGACAGAAACCGCCGGACGCTCACAACCGAAGTGAAGTGAACCCCAAAAGTTAGACATTTTTGAATTACGCGACCTGAAGGGTCTGGCATCTGTGTTGTGCGGGTGTCAGGCCCTTTAGTTTTAGCTTGATTCTGCGGTTGTTATAGTAGTCGAGGTAGTCAATGAGCTCAGCCTTGAAGTGCTCCATAGAGTCATAATTCTGGAGATAGAGCAGCTCGGATTTGAGCAGTCCGAAGAAATTGTCGATCACAGCGTTATCCAGGCAGTTACCTTTTCTGCTCATACTCTGCCGGATGCCTTTCTTTTCCGGCATCCGTTGGTATTTCTTGTGCTGGTAATGCCAACCCTGGTCAGAGTGCAGGATCAGGCCGGTGCCGCCGGTGATCCCATGGGTCACAGCCCAGTAGACCGGCCCATAATAGTAGGCCTTGGGATCGTCGACGTCGTCGAAGCCCGGTTCCGGGTCGGGCTCCGGGTCGGGGGCGGGTCCCGGGTCCGGTTCGGTGTGGCCGGAATGGGGCTGGGTGGTGTAGCGATGTTCCCCCGGGACGAGCCGGTAGAGGGTCAGGGGGCAGCGCAGGCTTGTCAGCGTGCAGAAGCCGGAAGAGCCGGTGCTGAATTGCAGAATGCGGGAGGTGAAGCGTCGGTTTGTGATCATCGCCGTGCCCTCCGTCCACTGAATCCTCCACCGGGACTCCCGGGCGTCAGGGGCCGTGAGGGTGGAGAGCATAGCGTTGGAGCTGGGGACGGCCAGGTAGTTTTCACTGGTTTTCATTTTGAGCAGCCAGGAGCCGTCATCGCAGGGAACGAAGGAATACACCAGCTTGTCAAGAACCTCATTGAGCCATTCTCTGTCCACGAAGTATCCGGCAGAGACGTCGGTGGCCACGGCGGCGGGGCTGAGTATGGCCGGGCCGGTGACCTGGGGGGAGGAACGCAGGGCCCTGGTGGATTGGTAGGTCAGCACGTAGTCTCCCGCCCAGTCCTCGGGTTCCTCCGAGACCAGACGGAACTGGCCCGCTTCCGCGGGGTCTTCCGCAGCAAAATAGCCGGAGACGGCCCAGAGCTCCGTAGTGCCCGCACTGAGCTGCAGCCTCGAACCCGGAACAAGCAGGTCAGGCCGCTGGGTGGAATCCTCGGTCAGGGCTTCCCGGCTCCAGCCCAGGAAGTGATACACGTAGGCGTCGGCTTCCAGTTCTCCCGTGGGGGCAGGCAGGAGAATCACCTGATTGTCCTGGACCTGGCAGACTATTCCGAGAAGAACTATCTTCAATCGGAGGCTGTGCAGCATTATTCGTGGTACTGCAAGGACAAGCTCTACGGCTTCACGTGGTCCACGGTGATTTACGACCCAGCGACGGAAACAATCGTCGATGTGCTGTATGACAACAAACTGGTGGAAACAGACGCGGCTGACGGTACAACGCGGACGCTGCTTGGCCAAAATGTTGCCGGCCTTTACGCCCATGAAGCTGTTCTGTATTACTTTGAAGCAGACAAGAGCCGCCTGAACGCCGCACAGGGAACAAATTACGAGAGAGGAACTCCGGGCTTTCGGGAAATGGACCTGGAAAGCGGGGTCGTCAAGGATTGTGGCCTGCCGGATACGGAAATCTTTTGGGCCCAATATGATGAGGATTACATCTATGCGCAAAGCTATTACGACGGAGACAACCCGATCCATACGTTTTTTGTGCTGACAAGAAATTACGAACTGGCAGGGCGGATTGAATTGACCGATGGGCTCGGTATCGCGGCAGTCACCAGCGACCGGGTTTATTTCTGCAACGCCTTAGCCGGCGCACCGATCAGCGGTTATCTGGACAAATCCAAAATCGGCACAGGCGAGCTGGAGCTGATTCCCATCAAGATGGTCGGGTAATGCTGCAGGATAAGGATTCGCGCGCCTTTCGATAACACATCTTGAACCACGGAGGAAAGTGCATGCAACTGGAGATCGACAAGCTGTCAAAGGCCTACGGCGAGAAGCTGGCGCAGGACGGATTTACCTATTCCTTCCATCCCGGCGTCAGCGCTATTCTTGGACCCAACGGCGCAGGCAAAACCACCCTGATGAATCTCATTACCGACTGCACGAAGCGGCAGGGGGGCGAGATTCGCTACGACGGCACAGACATTCTCAAGCTGGGCAAGGAATTCCGGCAGCGTCTGGGCTTTATGCCACAGAGCCAGGGCATGTACGAGCAGATGACGGCCCAGGACTTCCTGGCCTATATGGCGGAGATCAAGGGTCTGAAAAAGAAGACCGCCGCGGCCCAGATTCGGGAGCTGCTGTCGGTGGTCAACCTGGAAAAGGCCGCCCATCAGAAGGTGGGCAGCTTCTCCGGCGGCATGCGGCAGCGGGTTCTGCTGGCCCAGGCCATGCTGGGCAGCCCTGAGGTGCTGCTTCTGGACGAGCCCACCGCGGGCCTGGACCCGGAGGAACGGATCCGGCTGCGGGGCTACATCGAAAAGCTGGCCGCGGACCGGATCGTGCTGATCACCACCCATATTACCAGCGACGTGGAGACCATCGCCGATGAGATTCTGCTGATGAACCACGGGAAGCTGCTCTTCGCGGCGAAGCGGGGGGAGTTTATCTCCGGCTGCGGCGCCGCAAGCCTGGAGGACGCTTATATCAAGCGGCTGCACGCGCTATGAGAGAGGGCAGACGGGTATTGCTGGCCCCCAAGGTCTGGGGCCTGTTGGCGCTGCTTCTGGCCTTCAATCTGGTGCTGGCGGTGACCCAGGACTGGCGCACGGGGGCCTATTACGACGAGTATCAGTCCGCCCTGCGGGCCTGCCAGGCACTTTCCACGGAGGAGGCCATGGAAAGTGTCGAGACAGAGCTCTCCGCTTTTCAGGCCCTGAGTCTGCTGGAATGGTATGAGAGCGAGGAAGACCCGGAGCTCAAGGAGCACCTGCGGCAGCAGTTGGAGGACTCCTTCGGGGTGGATTTTGAGCGACGGATCCGGGAGAGCGCCGGCTCCGAGGATGAGGAGCGCGGCGCCATTCGCATGGAGGTTCTCCAAACCCTGCAGGAGCAGCTTCAGTACATCCGGGATTATCCCGATTATCTGCTCCAGGTGCAGGACAACGCGGAGATGATGAAGACCTGGGAGATATTCAACAAGGAGGGCGGCTTTTCCTCCCGGAACATTGAGAAAACCGCCGCGGATTTTCCCACCTCGGTGGAGCTGCGCCTGGACAACGACTACGCCGTAACCGACCTGGTGACGGATACGGTGGGCAGCTACAGCCTGCTGGTATTTACGCTGTTTCTGACCCTGCAGTTTCTGATCGAGCGGAAACGGGGCCTGTGGAGCCTGATTCACGGCGCCCCCGAGGGCAGAGGCCGGCTGGCCTATAAGCGGGGAGCGATCCTGCTGCTGGGGGTCGTGATTGGAACCTTGGTCCTGCTGGGGGGAAAGCTGCTGTTTGTAGCCCTTCGCAGCGGCGGCCTGGGCTCTCTTACCCGGAATGTCCAATCCACGATGGTCTTCAGCGATTTCCCCTGGGTCATGCCGGTTTGGGTGTTTCTGATCGGATTTTTTTTGCTGAAGATTCTGGGCATGTGGCTGGTGGGTATGGCTGTGTGGGCCATCCTGCAGTCGGTGAACCATCTGCCCCTGGCCCTCTGCGCCGCGGGAATCGCCCTGGCCGGAGAGTACGCCCTGTTTCGCTTTATCCCGGACAGTTACACGATCGCAATCTTCCGTTATGTAAACCTGTTCGCATTGGTGGACGTGACAAGCATTGCGCTGCACTATCTGAATCTGAATCTCTTCGGCTGGCCGGTGCAGGGCTTCCTGCTGTCCATCGGCCTGATTCCGCCGGTGCTGGCCCTGCTTTTCGGCGCCAACGTCCTGCTGACTGCCCGGGAAAAGCCGGTTTCCCGGCAAAACTCCCTGTTGGCCCTGGCAGACCGGATCCGCGTGCCCTTTTCCAGATTCGTCAGCCGTCTGCGGCTGTTCGGCATGGAGCTGTATAAGATACTCTGGCTGCAAAAGGGCGTGCTGATTGTCCTGCTGGCGGCGGCGTTTTCCTTTGGGTTTTTGGAAATGCAGCCCCCCGACGAAGAGCTCTATGACACGGAGTTGTCTTGGATCTCCGCCTCCCTGGCGGGTCCCATCACAGAACAGACG
>JAEEGK010028541.1_pt1 | contig 11191 bp, 9 predicted proteins | sample 8958771 | NCBI WGS metagenome assembly JAEEGK01 (sample SAMN16246547, study PRJNA631951) | gut metagenome | biome: gut microbiome; feature: rumen; material: SC-attached | host: Bos | place: Iran: Karaj | collected 2018-10 | reverse complement strand
CCCAGATCTCCATGATCAGAGGCGACATCGCCGATCTGATGAACCAGATGGACGAGGTGGCCCGCAGGCTGGGGATGGACGAGGAACAGGACGAGGACGACGACTGAGGCCGCGTCCGGTCCGATGGCGGCGGGGTTCACACCGTTTAATACGTCGCCATTCCTCAAATATTATTATAAATGGAAACAAGGAACGGGATGTATCGGCTCATCCCAGAGCCAGGATATTGATACAATGGCAAACGAGACGCTCCTGTTCCCATTCGTCCGCGTCGTCGGACAGGAAAAGATGAAAAGAGGACTCCTCCTGAACATAGTGGACCCTGGCATCGGCGGAATCCTCATCAAGGGGGAGAAAGGAACGGCGAAATCCACCTCGGTGAGGTCGCTGGCCCAGATCCTCCCTCCCAGGACCTCCGTCGTGGGATGCCCGTTCCACTGCGACCCCCGCTATCCGAAGAGGATGTGCATTCAGTGCCGCGAGAGGCTGGCCGCCGGAGAGAAGCTGGAATCGCAGGAGGTCCCCATGTCGGTTGTGGAGCTCCCTCTGAGCGCCACCGAGGACCGCGTCTCCGGTACCCTGGACCTGGAGCACGTGCTGAAGACCGGAGAGAAGAAGTTCGAGCCGGGAGTCCTTGCCCAGGCCAACGGCAACATCCTGTACGTGGACGAAGTGAACCTTCTGGACGACCACATCATCGACCTGCTCCTGGATTCTGCCGCGATGGGCGTCAACTACATCGAGAGGGAGGGGGTGTCATTCTCCCACCCCGCCAAGTTCGTCCTGGTCGGAAGCATGAATCCCGAGGAGGGGAGCCTGAGGCCCCAGCTGCTCGACCGTTTCGGCCTGTGCGTCGACGTGGAGGGCGACAAGGACGTCAACGTCAGGATGGAGGTCATCAAACGCAGGATGGCGTTCGACGCCGACCCTGAGGGATACATCGCATCCTGCCAGTCCGAGATAGACGAGATGCGCGCCAAAATCATCGAGGCCCGCTCCATCCTGCCCAAGGTCGTGCTCGACGACAAGATAATCCACGACATAGTCTACACTTGCATCCACTTCAAGATGGAAGGGCACAGGGCCGACATCACAATGATGAGGGCCGCCAAGGCGAACGCGGCCCTCGACGGAAGGACGGAGGTCACCAAGGCGGACCTCCGCACCGTCGCTCCGCTGGTCCTCGGCCACCGCCTGAAGAAGCGCGCGTTCGAGGAGGTCGCCTTCGACATGAAGGAGCTGGACCTATGCCTGGGCCTCTGAGCGCCCCGCAGTACCCGTTCTCAGCCGTATACGGGATGGAACAGGTGAAGAAGGCGCTGATGTGCGCCATGGTCAACCCCCGCGTCAAGACCGTGCTGATAATCGGAGCCTCCGGCACAGGGAAGACGCTGGTGGCCCGTTCGCTGGGAAGGATCTCCGGGAAGAGGATCGTGAACGTCCCCCTGAACGTCACGGACGAGCAGCTGTTCGGATGCCTGGACATCGAGTTCGCCATCAAGGAGGGAAGGATAGAGCTTCAGGACGGGCTCCTGAAACGCGCGGACGGGAACATCCTCTACATGGACGACGTCAACCTGTTCGAGCAGAGGATGACCAACGGGGTCATCGACGCCGTGCTGACCGGGAAGGTGAGGATAGAGAGGGAGAACATCTCGACCTCGTACGACGTCGACACCATCCTGGTCGCCACGATGAACGTCCACGACTCCTATCTCAGCCCCGCGATCTTGGACCATTTCGACATCTGCGTGAAGGCCGACTATCCGGACGACGAGGCCGGGAGGACGGAGATACTCAGACGCAGCCTGGCCTTCGACGAGGACCCGGACGCCTTCGCGGAGGCGTACGCCGACAAGGATGCCGAGGTATCCAGGAGGATAGCCGACGCGAAGGAGATCGTTAAGAGCCTGGCTCTGGACGACGAGGTCCTGGAGGCCATCGCCACGGTCAGCGGCGGAATGGACATCCACGGTTCGCGCGGTGACCTCTCGGCCGCTAACGTCGCGATCTCCCTGGCCGCCATTGACGGCAGGAGCACCGTGTCCTTCGACGATGTCGAGGAGGCTTCTCTGATGTGCCTCGCCCACCGTCGCAAGGTGGTCAGCGGCAGGCGCGTGGACAAGATGGAGAAAGTGGTCAGGTCCAGCGTGGGATTCAACACCGAGTCCAGAGCCATCTTCAAGGCCGTCCATCCCAACCGCGAGAATCCTGAGGTCGATAATGGCGAGGCCGAGGAGGCGCCCAGCGCCGTCGACCCCCGCGCCGTGGCCAAGGAGGATGAGGGCAAAGGGAAGACCGAGGACGTCATAACCAAGATCGGAGAGACGTTCGAGACCATAGACCTCTTCGACCGCGAGAGCGCCAAGGCCAGAGGCGTGTCCAGGAACAAGGGCAAGAGGGGGATGCAGAAGACCGACACCAGGACCGGAAGGTACGTCGGATCGCGCATAACCGAGCAGAAGAACCCCGACCTTGCATTCGACGCCACCGTCCGCGCGGCCGCCCCGTATCAGCTCAAGCGCCATGCCGAGGCCGAGACGGACATGGCCGTGATCATCGAGAAGAGCGACATGAGGGAGAAGATCAGGGAGACCAGGACCTCATCGACGTTCCTATTCGCGGTGGACACCAGCGGATCCCTGATCATCAGGAACAGGATGACGGCCGTGAAGGGTGCGATTCTCTCCCTGCTCAAGCAGCATTACATCAAGAAGGACCGCGTGGGGTTCCTGACCTTCAACGAGAAATCGATCACCATGCTGCTCCAGCCCTCCAAGGAGGTGGAATGCATCTACAAGCTCCTGGACGACTTGGCGATCGGTAAGAGGACTCCCCTATCGGCCGCCCTGCAATACCTGAGCGACTACATGTCCATGTACGTCAAGAAGCGCCCGAACGATGAGTGCTACGTCGTCCTGGTGACGGACGGCGGCGCGAACATCCCTCTGGATCCTGACGATACCGAGACCGACCCGCTTGAAGAGGCCCTCGGAATCGCGAGGAAGATGAACGTACCGAACGTGAAGTGGATAGTGATAGACTCCGAGAAGAGGTACGACACCGTCCATCACGCCAAGTCGTTCGCCGACGCCCTGCATGCGAGGTACTACACCTTGGACGAGCTCCGCATCGTCACGCACGAGGAGGAGCGCCTGGTGCACACGGCCACCCCGCACATAATCAAATGAGGGGGGGGTCCCCCTCTCAATCTTTCTTTTCGTCGATGTACTCGACCGGGGTCAACTTGAGCCCCACCACCCCGGCCAGGATAAGTGCCAGACAGACGCCCATCAACGGGCTGAATGCGGTCTCCTCCAATCCGAGGATGTATGAGAGCACCACGGTGAAGAACACCCCTATACCTATCCACACGGCGTAAGCGGTGGTGAACGGCACGCCCAGCCTCATGGGGTATTCCAGGCACACCATGCTCAGGAACAGGAAGACTATAGTGACTATGTCCCATCCGATATTGGTGAAGCTCTCGGTGTAGGCGAGCCCGATGGACCAGCCCAGCTGAAGGAACCCTCCGAGGATGATCAGAATCCATGCGAAAGCAGTCTTGTTCTTTATCTCCATAAGATCACCCCGAAATCATCCTCACTCCGATTATTCCCACCACGATCATGGCGATGAACAGCAGCTTCCTGGCCGTTAGCTTCTCCTTGTACAGCACGCGGCCGATCAACACGATTCCGGCCGCGCCTATCCCGGCGAGGATGGAATACGACACCCCCGGCCCTATGTTATCCGGGTTGGACGGGATGGAAAGAAGATACAGGCACAGCAGGACCAGTATCAGGGCGGCCGCCCCCCAGCCCTTCTTTTTGAAATTCTCGGATTTATCCAGGCAGGTGACCCATATCGGCTCGATAATGCTTGCCACCAGCAGGATTATCCATGCCACAAACAAATCCATGCGAAAGGAATCGGGTCGGAAGGATAAAAGGATATAGAAAACGGCTAAGTATGGATGGATGCGGTGCCGGTGATGTAGCAGGCCAGCACCAAATCTCTCGCAAAGGCGGGAGAACGGGCCCGTCCGGCCCCGACGTCCGAGGCCGGAAAGGTCTTCACTGCACTATCTCGAATTCTCTGAGCGAGAGGAAACTGCCCTCGCATGCCTGCTCGCAGCGCCTGCATGCGGTCCCGGCGCACCTGTCTGACTTGACATAGGCGTGGACGCCGTCGTCCTCCAGCTCGATGGAGAGGGCCTTCTCCGGACACGCCTTCATGCACTTGTGGCATCTTATGCATCCGACGACCCTGCCGGTGAGCACCGTCTTGGACTCTTCAAGCATGATGACCCCTTTCTTCTCGACGTCGGGAAGGTCGGTCTTGGCGAGCCTCTCAACCTTCACATTGTCGGAAGGCTCGGAAAGCGGGGGAAGGCCGTATATCTCGAGCATGGGGTTGTACTGGTCCGCAGGCATCCCGGTGCACCAGAGCGAGTACTCGATAGAGTATATGTTCTTGAAAGTCTCAGATGTAGCGAACATCACATGGGTCGCCCTGAGCTCCTTGGCGAACTCACGGAGCTTGACCAGGTCCACTTTTCCGAGGGCGACCTTCCTGGCCATCTCGATGGAGGTGTTTCCGAACTGTATCAGGTGCACCGCGCCAGGGCAGACCATCCCTATCCCCAGAGCCTTGATGGCGTCCACGTAAAGTCCTGACGCACCGGACATGTACGCCTTCTTGACGTCCCCAGTCCAAAGCCCGGCCTCGCGGAGCAGCGTAAGGAACCCTGCGCGGAGGGCCCCTATGGCCTTGCCAGCCTCCTCGACGTCATGCTTGGAGATGCAGACGCCGTCCTGCAGATGGAGATTCCCGTCTGGAGTGAGGATCTCCGGGGTGTTGACCAGACCTCCGTATATCCCGCAGTAGAGGGCGGCCACGACTCCAGTCCCCGTGACGCCGATGGCGCGCTGGTCCCTGTCTACGAGTATCTTCCCCGTGGACGGGTCGACGACGTCTCCAGTCCTGTCTATGATGGACTTGTCCAGCACGGTACATTCCCAGCCGTTGTCGACTGCATCCACATCGGAGATTGCGCCAGGGGCCGCCAGCATTCCGCGCTCGATCTCCTGGCCTTCCAAAGCAGGCCCTGCGGCCGCGGAGCCGGTGTATATCTTCCCGTCTACGATCAGAGCCATCTCGGCGTTCGTGCCGTAGTCCACGACGATGACCGGCTCCTTCTCCTCGAGGATGTTGGTCATCTTCAGCATGGCGATGGCGTCGGCCCCGATCTCATGGGTGACGGCGGGAGGTATGATCACTTCCGCGTTGGGAAGGTCCACGAGGCCCAGCTCGGACGCCTTCCTTATGGACCCGTTCCTTTCCGGAGGCACGACGCCCATGTTCTTCAAGGCGTTCTTGCCGGCGTATGCCAGGTCCCTAATCTCGATGTTCTCGAACAGGGACAGCTGGAACGTGTTCCCGCAGACCCCTATCCTCCTGACCTGGGACAGGTCTATCCCCAACGCTTTGAACAGGTTGTTGGCTGCGTTGACTATGAGGCCGTGCGCCGTGTCCTCGCCGGACTGGATGGCGAAGTTGACGTGGTCGATGACGTTCATCCCGGGAATAGGATGACGCTGTGTGATTGCTGTGCCGAGTGTCTCGCCAGTATCCAGGTCGAGGGCCTGGCAGCGGAGTCCGCTGGTACCTATGTCCAATGCGATTCCATAGTTGGCCATGTTATCAGTCCATTCTCCAGATGCGGAAAGATACGGCAGTATCCATCCGACATTATTTAATGGTGTAGACGAAGCCAGAAACGGCTCCCGCCTCCGTTCGGCCACCGTACACGTGGCATTCGACGCGTTTCGAAAAGACCGTAAGGCAAGCCGGGCCAGAGTCCTCGCGGGAAGGCATGATTGAAAATGACCAGCAAAAGAAAACAACGGCATCACGGTCTATGACCCGATGGATTTAGAAGCGCGACATCGGTTCATAAATCGCCTAAGAAATAGGAGCTGATGCCGCATGCAATACATCGGACTGGACGTACATAAGGATAACATAACGGTCTGCGGGCTGTCGCCGGCAGGGAAGCCGAAGTTCGAGGTCGACCTCAAGAGGACGGACCAGGAGTGGTCCGCCCTCAGGGACTACATCGCCGGGATGAAGGGGGAGGACCTCTGCTTCATGATGGAATCCGGGACCTACGGGTACTGGCCGTACCGCATCATCACGGACATGGGATACGAAGCCCACGTGGTCCACGCCCAGAGCCTCAAGATGATCACCGACACGGACAAGAAGACCGACAGGAAGGACGCCCTCTCCATAGCCAGGATGCTGCGCCTGTGGAAGAACGGGGACCTCGAGCTGAAGATGTCCTACATCCCGACGAGGGAGCAGTGCGAGCTGAAGGACCTGTGCAGATACCGCGAAGAGGTCTCCAAGAAGATATCCGACGAGACCAGGAAGATAAAGTCCCACATGGCGAGGAACTGCCTGATCCTCCCCGGCGGCTGCGACAACTTCCAGACCGCGAAGGCGAGGAGATACGTAACGGACAGCTATCCGGACGATTTCACCCTGATGCAGAGGATGTGCTCTCTGAACGAACTGTTCAGAGAGCGCGACCGCGTAAAGAAGGAGGTCGAATCCAGGATGAGGGGCTCCAAGGATGTGGACCTCCTCTCGCAGATACCCGGGATAGGCGACCAGACGGCCGTCCAGATCATGTCGATGATAATCGACGTCTCCAGGTTCCCGGACGCAGAGAAGCTCTGCGCCTACTTCGGGATGGTGCCCAGAGTGAGGGACTCGGGCGGGAAGCAGCACCGCGGCGGGCTGTCCAAAAGCGGCGACAGGATGATGAGGTCCATCATGGAGAGGGTGACGGAATCGCATATCAGGAACTGCGATTCCTCGATCACCCGCTACTACAACCGCATACAGCCGCGGATGGGAACGAAGAAAGCGCTCATAACGGCATCCGTCAAGATGCTGGAGGTCATATACGCGGTTCTGAAGAGGGGGACCCCGTTCAGACCGTGAGTGCGGCCAGACAGGCCTGCGCGCTTGATCTCCGATTGCCGGTGCCGATATGAGATACGAGGTCGAAGGGTTCCGCCGTTGCTTCTTTTTACGGGCGAAAGCCGTGTTTGAAAATTACGGGGACGCCGCTGAGACCAGGCTCTAAAAGTCATAGTACGGATAATGCCGTGTAAGGAAATTGCGTTGGTACTTTCCTGTCGGTGAGCCGGTAACGGAGGCTTTTCAGCGTCAGCTATAAAGCCTGGAATCAAAATGCGACAGAACACCGTTGTTTTCTTTAAAGGAAACGATGAAATGCCTCCGATGCGATGCGCCGTCATGAAGTACAGATGCAGCCTCTGCGGGTACATTTACGACGAAGACAAGGCCGGAGTCAAATTCTCGGACCTCCCCGAGGACTGGGTATGCCCTCAGTGCGGAGAGCCGAAGTCGGAATTCGAGCCCGTCGAGGATTGAGGATCGGGCCTTCCTCATGCGGAACAGCATCAGCAGGAGGACGGCGACGACCGCGACCGCAACGACGACGGAAGCCGCGCCTATGGTCTCCATTTGTTCCGGGAACGCCGCTATCGCTATGGACATGACCATGAGCATCGCGGCCAGAAGAACCGCCGCCTTGACCAGGGGCCCTTTCACCATGCCGGCCGTATCCCGGAACGGTTTGAAGTACTCTTCCCTCAGGAGGACAGGGCCGTGAGAAGCCCGGAGAGCCTCTGCGCCGAGGCGACGGAATGCTTCGGGACAAACCCGGCGAGGTCGCTCTCCCTCTTCCGCGAAGCGGCCGAATCGGGATACCCCAACGCCTTCTTCGGCATGGCGGAGGTCCTGATGTCCGGAAGGATCGGAGAACCGGACGCGGAATATGCCGCGGAGCTCTACCGCGTGGCGGCAGAGGCCGGCCACCCCCCGTCCATGTACAGGCTGGGGATGCTCTGCTCGGGCGCGATGGGCTTCGAGGAGGACCCGGCGGAGAGCAGGAGATGGTTCGAGCTCGCGGCGGAGGCGGGGATGCCCGAGGCGTACGCCGAGCTAGCCGAAATCTACCTCTGCGGATACGGAGGGCCGGCGGACGAGAAGAGGTCCTTCGACATGTGCCGCCTGAGCCAGGAAGCCGGGGACCCTGTGTCGGCGTTCAAGCTCGGGTGCATGTATTCGGACGGCGTCGGCGTCGAGAAGGACGAGGGAGAGGCGATTCGCATGTTCCGCATCGCCGCTTACAAGGGGGTCCCGGAGGCCCAGTTCAAAATGGGCGTCGTGGCGCATGAGGACCCTTCCCAAAGCGACCTACCCGCGTGCGAATGGTACAGACGCGCCGCCGAGACCGGCCTCACTGCGGCGAAAGTCAACCTGGCCACCCTCTATTACGAAGGGGACGGCGTAGACAAGGACCTGAAGAAGGCTTTCGATCTGTATTCGGAGGCCGCGGAGGAAGGGGACGGCGACGCGATGTTCATGGCCGGGCGGATGCTCTTCGAAGGATTGGGCGTCGAGAGGGACCCGGCCAAAGGGATGGAGCTCTTCAGCCGCTCCGCCGCCGCTGGGAACCGCATGGCCATGGAGCTTGTCTCGGAAATGAGGCGCAGACAGAACATGCAGCTGATAAAGATAGACGGGGCCGACTACGATATCCGTAGAAAGGCATGACCGGCTCCGAAACCGAATTTCTGACAATACATTTCTACGAATATCGAACCTCTGAACAACGTATATATCGTCTTACAAGATACGTTCCGCCATGAGCACAAGGGTGGGGATCGACCTCGGAACTACTTATTCCGCAGTGTCGTATTATGACGTTTCGACTGGAAAGCCAAAGATACTCAACAACTCCTATGACAAGGAGCTGACCCCATCGGTCGTCTGCTTCATGGAGGACGGCGAGGTGCTCATAGGCGAGGAGGCGGAGGACATGATGTCCGCCGGCGTAGGCGACTGCAAATGCGCATTCAAGAGGATGATGGGCAGCGACGAAGTCATCGCCGCCGCCAACGGAAGGGAATACACGTCCGAGGACCTCTCCGCCATGTTGCTCAAGCGCCTCATCGACGACGCCAGCGCGAGGCTGGGAAAGAAGGTCGACGAGGTCGTCATCACCGTCCCCGCGTATTTCGACAACAAGTGCAGGGACTCCACGATCAAGGCCGGGGAGGCGTGCGGCGTAAAGGTCCTCACTCTCATAAACGAGCCTACGTCCGCCGCCCTCTATTACGGCTACAGGCATGCGGACGTGAAGACCGTCATGGTGTACGACCTCGGAGGCGGGACGTTCGACGTCAACATCATCAGCTTCGAGAACGGGAAGACCACCGTCCTCGGCACCGACGGCAACCGCCTTCTCGGAGGAAAGGACTGGGACAAGGCCCTCATGGACCTTGCATGCGACAGGTTCAAGGACGAATGCGGCCTGGACCCCCGCCTGGACCCCAAGTGCAGGGCGGAGCTCATGGCGCAGGCGGAGGACAGGAAGAGGATCCTCTCGAGGGCCGGCTCCACCGTCTTCCAGATCGACTACCAGGGGTTCAACTCCAGGTACGACATAACCAGGGAGGAGTTCCAGGACGCGGCCGAAGAGCACCTTCTGGTCACCAAGGGCATATGCGACAGGCTTCTCGAATCCCTTTCGATGAAATGGAGCGACATCGACGAGATACTCCTCATCGGCGGATCCAGCAGGATGCCCATGGTCGCCTCGTTCCTCCAGGCAACGACCGGCCTTGTGGCCGTGCAGCACCCGGACATGGAGCTGGCGGTCGCCAAGGGCGCCGGCATCGCCGCCCACTTCTATCGCGACCAGATATCCACCTCGGTGTTCCAGGACGTCACCGCCCACAGCCTCGGCGCCCTTTCCGTCAGCGAGGAAGGGGACAGGTACGTCAACGAGTTCATGATCAAAAGGAACTCCAGGATCCCCAGCAGGATGAGGAAGCAGTTCCGCATCGAACGGGGCAACATGACCGACGTCATAGAGGTCTACGCCATGCAAGGCGAGTCCGAGAACCCGGAGGAGTGCCTCCCCATCTCCAGATGCGAGATCACCGGGTTCAAGAACGACGGGAACGGGGTCGTCATCGACGTCGAGTACAGCTACGAGAGCAACGGGGTCGTCAGGATCAGGGGGTTCGTGAACCAGGACCAGGAGCTCCAAGTCAGGCCCTGCCCCATCCCGGACGACATGACGTGGGTCTCCGGCAGCCCCGCCGACCGGCCGAACAGCAGGCGCACGGAGAAGAACATAGCCATATGCCTCGACCTGTCCAGGAGCATGACCTTCGCGAAGAAGGACGAGACCCCCCCGATAGAGGTGGCGAAGAAGGCGATCAAGGACTTCGTCAACGAGCTGAAGAAGGAAGGAGCCAAGTTCGCCCTCCTGGGATTCGGCGACCGCGTGCTCCTGCTCTGCGACCTGACCTCGGACGTGGACCGGTTCATGACCGCTTTGGACAAAGCCGAGGCCATGGATGCGGGGAGAGGGACGACTTCCATGCCCATAGGCGAGGCGGAGGCGGTCCTCAAGACGGAATCCAAGTGCGGGATCATCGTGATCCTCACTGACGGCATATGGAAGGCTCACAAGGACGAGTCCGTGCAGCAGTCCCGCAGATGCAGGGCGGAAGGGATATCGATATTCGCTATAGGCGTGGGGGCGGCCGACAGGGCGTTCCTCGGCCAGATCGCCACCGTCCAGAACGGGGCGCTGTACACCACCGTCGACAACCTGGGCGACACGTTCAGCACCATCGCCACCGTCATCAAGATGGACCGTCTAAACCTGCGGTCCAGGGAGTGAGCGGCTGATGCTGGACAAGAAGGAATGCTACTGCCAGCTGCTCGGGCTGAACCCGTTGAGAGCCAGCAGGTACAGCGACGAGGAGATCGAGAAGGCGATCGACGCCGCGGAGAAGGAATGGAGGAAGGCGAGCGGGGACACCGACCCCAACGTCCGCTTCAAGGCCGCCAAGTACCTCGAGGAGGTCCCCGAGATGAGGGCGGTCATGAAGGACCCCGAGCGCCGCAGGCTGGAGTTCGAATCCTCCCGGAGGATGCTCGAGGGGAAGCTCCAGGCAATCGTGAAGCAGGGCGTGATCCTGTCGGACGGACGGATCCATGTCTTCCCGGACGCGATAAAGAACCAGATCGCGATGCTGAGGTGGAAGAACATCACGGAGGCGGACATCAA
>JAEEGK010028539.1_pt1 | contig 11191 bp, 6 predicted proteins | sample 8958771 | NCBI WGS metagenome assembly JAEEGK01 (sample SAMN16246547, study PRJNA631951) | gut metagenome | biome: gut microbiome; feature: rumen; material: SC-attached | host: Bos | place: Iran: Karaj | collected 2018-10 | reverse complement strand
TTCCTTAAATATAGAGAAGTTTACGCTTCCGTAATTTCGATGCTCTATGAAATGGGGATGGTTGGAAAAGTCGTTGTGCTTGCCGTGTTCGAATACGAAGATGCCGTTGGGTGCCAGCAGCTGGTGCTCGAAGATAAGGTCTGGAATGGTCGGCAGATTGGGCAGTTGGTAGGGCGGGTCGGCAAAAATCAGGTCGAACTGCTGTCGGCATGACTTCACAAAACGGAACACGTCGCCACGGATGAGCACGTGGTTGTCGACCTGCAGCTTCCGCACGCATTCGCCGATGAAGCGGGCATGGTCGCGGTCGGCTTCGACGCTTACCACCTGGCTGCATCCTCGCGACAGCATCTCGAGCGATATGCTGCCCGTTCCGGCAAAGAGGTCGAGTGCCGTGGCACCATCGAAATCTACATAGCCACTGAGCACGTTGAAAATGTTCTCCTTGGCAAAGTCGGTCGTCGGCCTTGCCTTGAAAGTGCGCGGTATGTCGAACCGCCTGCCTTTGTATTGTCCGGTGATAATTCTCATTCTTTACTCCCCTTACCTGTTACCTATAACCTCTTACCTGTTACCTATTTCAAAACATCATCATCAGGTCGAAAGGAATGCCTTTCACCTGTGTGACGGGAGCGCGGTTGAACTCGGCCGATGGGTTCACGGTGTAGACCTTTTGGACGTAGCGGCGGAGTGCTTCGAGAATCCATTCGCGGTCCTGGCGGTTCTCGGCCGTGTCGGCCTGAGTATTGTCGTAGGCGAGGAACAGTTCGTCGGTATCGGGCTGGCATCCCAGTTGTTTCCAGACGTGCAGCACGAAATAGACCACGTCGCGCGAGCGGGTTCCCTCGAAGGTGTTGGCAAAGCGGAAACGGTTCTTGTCGAAACTGAACACCTCGGCTTTCTTGTCGTGGAAGTATACATATACCTTGCGTCGCCCCATGGCAATGGCGTTTTCGCTACGGCCCCCCACAGTGGAGTAGCTGCGGTTCTGCATGTGGCTCCAGACGACAGGCATGACATGTGTCAGCCGCACGTCGTCGAAATGGTCGTTCACCACCATGCGCAAGTCGCGGTTGACGGCGAAGAGCAGCACGGCATTCAGGCTGGGCAGCACCTCGTTGACAATCTCGCATCCCTCCTGCTGGCTGATGGCATGCTGGTAGAGGTCGGCGGCCTGCTCCTGCTCGAACTCCTGCAACGGAACAAGCACGGTGGGCGTATCAACGATGAGTTGTACCCGTCGGTAGCCGCTGTTCAACAAGTTGCTGTTGCGGAATGCTTCGCGCAGGTTGGCAGCCATCGAAACGCCGCTTCTGACGATGTATGGCTCGTAAATGACCTGTCCAGTGGTGCTATCTTTCGCTGCAAACGCCATGGTTTGTTGGCTGACGCGGATGTGCAAGCGATTGCTGAGAGTCGTTTCCATCTTTTCGGTTTTATTGCTTTTGGTTGCAAAGTTAATGATAAGTGAGCGAAAAACCAAATATTATTTAAGTTTTTCCGAGCAGGAGTCCTCACCCGTCAAAACTTAATAGATGTTAAAAATTTAGGTAATTGTTTGGTTTATAATGCATTTGCATTATCTTTGTTGCAGAAATCCTAACTATTATGCAATTATGTAATTATTAAAAAACTCTACACTACTTTTTTAGTGCTCGGACTGCTGATGGCAGCTCCTGGAGCAATGTTTGCACAATCCAGTCCAGGCAGCCTCTATGTGGGTTACGCTAAGTACGACGACCAGCTGTGGGAGTACGACGGTGTGATGCTGAACAAGGACTCAAAGGTGGGGTGCGCCATCTTGATCACGAAGGACATGATTGCTCCCTATGCCGGCGGCACCATCAAGGGAATGCGCGTGGGCTGGGGTAACACCCAGATGACAGGCGAGTATGAAGGATTCGTCAGAAACGACTTCAACGGCGAAGACCTCTCGACGGGTAAGGCTACCGTGAAATACAGCTATAGCGACAGCAACCCGGGTTGGAACACGATGACGATGACGGACTACGTGATTCCCGATGATGTGGAGCAGCTCGTGGTGGGCTTCACCACGAATGTGAAGAGTGGCGTCTATGCCATTCCCACCATCTATCCGCACTACACGAAGAACAGCTGCTACCTCTGGGTGGACGGCGACAACGATGCTGAAGGCAACCCGCGCTGGGTGGACCACAACGAATATGGCATCCTGCCCATTCTGCTCATCGTGGAGGATACCCAGGGCACCTTCAGCCTGCTGCCCGTGCTGACGATGCTCACACCCAACGGCGTGGTGACGGCCGGCGAGCCTTCCGACTGCCTGATGCGCCTGAAGAATGCCGGTTCGCAGACCATTAACTCGATTGAGGTGACTTCGCGTCAGGGTGAACAGACCTACAGCAAGAAGGTGACGCTGTCGAAGGCCATCAAAGCCAGCTCCACCAGCAGCTCGTTCCTGGTTCCGCTGACATGCTTCGAGAGCGGCGACGTGGAGCTGAGCATCACCAAGGTGAACGACACGGAGCTGGCGAAGCCCGTTGCCAAGACCGTGAACATGCTGGCTGTGCCGAAGGAGGTGGCTGAGAAGTACACCCGCCGTCCGCTGATGGAGTACTACGAGTCGGAGAACAACTACCGCTCTGCTCGCTACTACGATGAATACATCGTGCCGCTGCTCGAGCCCGTTCGCGACAACCTCACCTTCGTCTGCCAGCATCTCGACGACCAGTTCATGACGGGCGACGACGATGCCACCGTGCTCGCCCTGCAGCTCTGCGACAACGACTCGTCGCGTGTGAGCATTCCGGCGATGACCGTAGACCGCGCTATGAGCACGGGCAACATCCTCGTGCAGATGAACACGTCGGTGAACCCGATGTTCGACGTCATCATCGACCCGACCTACTTCAATCTGATGCTGGATGCCGCCAAGGCTGTGCCGACGTTTGTGGGTCTGAAAGCTTATGGTCAATATAACGATTATTCAGATGGGTATGTTATCGTCGAATGCTGGTATGACACAAACGTGCTGCCAAAAGGCGAGAATCCTCGCCTGACGGTCTACCTGATGGAGCGCGACGTGTTCAGCGACAGCCAGATGTTCTGGACGGAGAAGGAGAAAGAGGAGCACATGGGCGAGTATACGCACGTGAACGTGATCCGCGATATTCTCGTCGACGGCCTTGAGTTACCAGACGACGGCGCCTACTCTGGCGGGGCAGTGATTCACGATCCTGACCCGATGTGGAACGCCGAGAACCTCTACATCGTTGCCTTCGTGCATCGCGACGGTCAGAAGGGTGGTAAGTACATGCATGTGTTCAACAGCACAGAGGTCAGCCTGAGCATCTCAGACGGCATCAACAGCCTCGAGAATGCTTCTGCTGCTTCCGCCGTCTACGACCTGAGCGGACGGAAAGTCTCTGTGCCCTCCGCCTCCTCTGCGACCTCCGTGCTCCCGAAGGGAGTCTATATCGTGAATGGTAAAAAGCTCGTAGTGAAATGAAGAAACTGATAGTCACTTTGGTTCTCTGTTGCGTGGGGGCTCTGACAGCTTGGTCGCAGGTGCCCTACGGCTATGCGCCCGGCAGCCCCGCCGCTGAGGATCTCTCGGCGCTGGGCGGCAACAAGAACCAATTCGTGCAGGGACTCACGAAGTTCGACCCGGCGCAAGACCCCGTGCTGCAACGCCTGAAGGGACGTGAGGTGAAGGGTGTGCGCTGCTATGTGCGTGCCGACTACAAGCAGGCCCGGCAGAAGCGCTCCGGCATCCTCGCCAGCGAGAGCAAGCCCGAGAACATTGTGCGCCAGACCTATGCCGACCTCACGGAAGGTTGGAACGACGTGATGTTCGACGAGCCATACGTCATTGGCGACGAGCCGTTCTTCCTGGGCGTGCAGACCTATGAGACGCTCGGCGAACCGCATCCGCTGGTGGCCTTCGCAAAGGCTACCGTTCCGCAGTCGTGCTTCATCAATCAAGGTAAGAAATCGTGGGAGGAATACACCGACCGCGGCACGTTGCTCATCTTCGCCCTGCTCGACGACAACACTGTGGAAGCTTTCGACAATGCCGCCTATGCCCAGAACACCACGCATCCGCAGACGGTGGCTCCCGACCAGGACTTCACCGGCGGACTCTACATTCATAACTTCACCCCCTACTCCATGGGCAGCATCGAAATTGCCATGCAGGGCGAGGGTGCCGCAGAGCCGACGTACAAGGACATCGAGTTGCCTGAGCTGCTCGAGCCCTACGGCAGCACCATTATCGTGACACAGCTGCGGGCAGGAAGCACCGAGAGCACAACCGCCGACTGGACGTGCCGGGTGACGTATTTGGACAAGGCGCCTGCACAGTCGGCGCGCCCGGGTGTGACGAAGCTCTATGTGACGAAGGACAACTTCCAGCGCACACCGCTCATCGAGGAGTTCACCAGCCAGCGATGCATCAACTGTCCGCAGATGGCGTACTTCCTGGAGAAAGCCTTCGAGCAGTATGATGGGCCGTACGTCTACATCTCTCACCACAGTGGTTTCCACGACGATGCCTTCACCAGCGATGCCGACCGCGCCGTGGTGTATGTGTTCGGTGGCTATGAGCACGAATACAACCCCGCCATCATGTACAACCGCGCCATGTTGGAAGGCGAGGACGTCATCGTGCAGGGCATTCGCGACATGTCGCCCACGCCCTATCTCAATGCTTTGGCAGAGGCAGCACAGATGCCGGCAATGGCGGAAGTGAACATCAGCGATGAGAACGGAACCGTCACGGTGAGCGGACGCGTCGCCCGTGACCTCATCGACAAGCCGCTCTATCTGTCGTGCTATCTGGTGGAGGACGGGATGACCGTCGACAAGTATCCGCAGACGGGCATGGACGATGCCGATGCACCCGCCGACCTGAAGGATGTGTTCCGCCACAATGGTGTCATCCTGCACTACTTCAACAGCGACCCGGTGGGCGATCTGCTCAGCGTGAATGCCGACGGAAAGTACAGCGTCAGCTTCCCCATGGTAGAGAAAGAAGGCTTCGGTGGCACCGCCCGCCGCTTGGTGGCATTCGTGCACAAGGTGAACAAGAACGACCTGCGCGACAACCAAGTGCTGAACGTCGCCCAGCTGATGCTCACGAGTGGCATTCGGCAGGTGGAGGGCGATGAGAAGAATGCCTCGACAGTCATCTATGATTTGCAGGGCAGGAAACTAGAAAATAGAAACCAGACACTTGAAACTCTTCCAAAGGGCGTGTATATCCAAGGCGGAAGGAAGGTGGTGGTGAGGTAATCATCAGCCCCGACTTTGCCAAAATGAATGTAGGGACGCGACGTGTCGCGTTCTGGAGCAAGTTAGGCAAACAAATCGTGCCGTGTCTTGGTGTTGCTTTTCCACACCAGAACGCGGCACGCAGCGTCCCTACATGTATTGGTAGCAGCCAGTAGTCCCCTCCTCAAGGGAGGAGGGGTCAGGGGTGGTAGAGAAAAATAATGATATAACCTATTAAAAATTAAATATTTAGGAAAGGTCGAGCCTTATTAATCTCTACCACCCCGCACCCCTCCTCCCAAGAGGAGGGGACAACAAATGGACTCCTTTCTTCATTTTGACACATCCACTTTCGCTCGATTTGATCTCGGGAAACCTTTGCTTACGCCGTTTCCGGCCTCTCCCCCAGCCCCTCCCCAAAAAGGGAGGGTAGCTTTAAGGAAACTCAAATGTATTTCGCTCGATTTGCACTATCTTTAACCTTTGGTTTAAGATACTCACGCTCGAGAAAAAAAATAAAAAATCTAGTTTTATTTTGTTTTCTCCTCACTTATTCGTATCTTTAACCTGCGGTTTTAGATAGGCTGCATCTCGGAAATAAAAGAAAAATGGCTTTTTCTTTTGTATTTCGCTCGATTTGCACTATCTTTGCAGGTTGAAACGTGCGAAATCACAATATCAAATAATAAACGAAAGATGAAACAGTACAAACTCGTGGACAATGTGATGGGTTGGCTGGCATTTGCCATTGCCGCATTCGTCTATTGCTCCACCATCGAGCCGACAGCCTCGTTCTGGGACTGCCCGGAGTTCATTTCAACTGGTTACAAACTGGAAGTCGGCCACCCGCCAGGTGCACCGTTCTTCATGCTCACGGCCAACTTGTTCTCGCAGTTCGCCAGCGATCCCACGCAGGTGGCACGCATGGTGAACATCATGAGTGCATTGCTCTCGGCCACCACCATCCTGTTCCTGTTCTGGTCGATTACGCACCTGGTGCGCAAGCTCATCCTGAAGGACTGGAGCGAGCTGACGAACGCGAAGCTCATCGCCATTGAGGCCAGCGGACTGGTGGGCGCACTCATCTACACCTTCAGCGACACGTTCTGGTTCTCGGCTGTAGAGGGTGAGGTGTATGCCTACTCATCGGCACTCACGGCACTGGTGTTCTGGCTCATCCTGAAGTGGGAGGACCATGCCGACGAGCCTCACAGCGACCGCTGGCTGGTGCTCATCGCCTACATCATGGGACTGTCCATCGGCGTGCACCTGCTGAACCTGCTGTGTATTCCTGCCATCGTGCTGGTCTACTGCTACCGCCGCTATCCGAACATCGAGACGAAGGGGTCGCTGCTGGCGCTGCTGGTGTCGTTCGTCATCGTCGCCGCCGTGCTCTATGGCGTCGTGCCGGGCATCATCACCGTGGGTGGATGGTTCGAGCTGTTGTTCGTGAACGTGCTGGGCATGCCGTTCAACACGGGTGAGATCATCTATATCGTACTGCTCGTGGCTGCCGTGTGCTGGGCTATCTGGGAGACCTATCAGGAAGGCCACGACCGCCGACAGAACATCGCCTTTGTGGTTGCCGTCGCCCTGCTGGGTATTCCCTTCTACGGCTACGGCTGGTCGGCTGTGGTCATCGGCGTGGTGGTGCTCGCCCTGCTGTGGTGGGTGCTAAACTACAAGAAGACCATCGACAAGAAGGCTGTCCCCGTGGTGGGTGCACGCCTGAAGAATACGGTGCTATGCTGCTTGCTGATGCTCATGATTGGCTACTCGTCGTATGCTCTCATCGTGATTCGCTCTTCGGCCAACCCGCCGATGGATCAGAACTCGCCGGAGGACATTTTCACGCTTGGTAGCTATCTGAGCCGCGACCAGTATGGCGACCGCCCGTTGCTCTACGGACGTTCCTACACGTCGCAGGTGGCGCTGGAGACCGATGGCAACATGTGCAAGCCCGTGATGAACGAGGGCGCTCCCATCTACAGCCGCCGCGAGAAAGCCTCGCAGGACGAGAAGGACTCCTACTTCGTGGTGAGCCATAAGAACACTTATAAGTACGCACAGAACATGCTGTTCCCGCGCATGCACTCCGCCAGCCACGCACAGGCCTACGAACAGTGGATGGGTGGCATCGATGGTACCATCATACCCTTCGACCGCTGTGGCGAGATGGTGAACGTGAAGATGCCGACGATGTTCGAGAACCTGAAGTTCTTCCTCTCGTATCAGTGTAACTTCATGTACTGGCGCTACTTCATGTGGAACTTCGCTGGCCGTCAGAACGACATACAGGGCAATGGCGAACTCGAGCACGGCAACTGGATATCGGGTATTCCCTTCATCGACAACATGATGCTCGGCGACCAGTCGTTGCTGCCCGACGAGCTGAAGATGAACAAGGGACACAACGTGTTCTACTGCCTGCCACTGCTGCTCGGACTCATCGGTCTGTTCTGGCAGGCGTGGCGCGGACGCCGTGGCATACGCCAGTTCTGGGTGGTGTTCTTCCTGTTCTTCATGACGGGACTGGCCATCGTGGTCTACCTCAACCAGACGCCGCTGCAGCCGCGTGAGCGCGATTATGCCTATGCCGGTTCGTTCTATGCCTTTGCCATCTGGTGTGGCATCGGCGTGGCTGCCCTCATCGACATCGTGAAGCGCTACCTGAAGCTGAACAACGCCATCGTCGCCGCCGTGGTGAGTGCGGTGTGCCTGCTCGTGCCGGTGCAGATGGCATCGCAGACGTGGGACGACCACGACCGCTCGGGCCGCTACACCTGCCGCGACTTCGGACAGAACTACCTCATGACGCTGCAGGACGAGGGCAACCCGATCATCTTCACCAATGGCGATAACGACACCTTCCCACTGTGGTATAACATGGACGTGGAAGGCGTGCGCCCCGATGCCCGCGTCTGCAACCTCTCATATCTGCAAACCGACTGGTACATCGACCAGATGGTGCGTCCGGCCTATGAGTCGCCGTCGCTGCCCATCACTTGGTCGCGACTGGAATACTGCTCGGGCACCAATGAATATGTGGAGGTGGTACCCTCGGCCGAGGACCAGGTGAAGCAGTTCTATGCCCAAGACCCCGACGCTGCCCGCGAGCAGTTCGGCGACGAGCCGTTCGAGCTGAAGAACATCCTGAAGTACTGGGTGCGCTCGAAGGATCAGAACATGCACTTCATCCCCACCGACACGGTGTTTGTCACCATCGACAAGGACGCCGTGCGCAAGAGTGGTATGCTGATGGCATCCGACACGATTCCCGATAAGATGGTGATCTCGCTGGCTGGCAAGCGCGCGCTCTACAAGGGCGACCTGATGATGCTCGAGATGATTTCGCAGGCCAACTGGGTGCGTCCCATCTATGTGGCGATGACCGTTGGACAAGACAACTACATGAACCTCGGCGAGAACTTCGTGCAGGAGGGTCTGGCCAATCGTATCACGCCGTTCTCAACCTACCGCACCGACGACCGTGGAAACCTCCAGCCCATCAAGGACGTGAAGAACTTCGACACGGAGAAGACCTATCGCAACGTGATGGAGCGTTATAAGTACGGCGGCCTGCAGAAGCCGGGCCTCTACCTCGATGAGACGGTGATGCGCATGTGCTACACCCACCGCAACCTAATGGGCTCGCTTGCCAAGAACCTGCTGCAGGAAGGCAAGGACGACAAGGCACTCGCCGTGCTGCAGAAGTGCGAGAAGGAGATTCCTTACTACAACGTGCCCGTGAACTTCCGCAGCGGCTCGTTCGACATGGCTGAGACCTATGCCCACCTGGGCAAGAAGGAACAGGCGCTCAACATTCTGGGCCAGCTCTGGAAGAATGCCGATCAGTACATGACCTACTATCTCTCGCTGTCGCCAAATCGCTTCGCAATGTCGCAGAACGATTGCTTGACGCAGATCTACGTGATGCAGCGAATCATCCAGCTCACCGGTCTCGTCGATGGCGACCTGGCTCAGAAGATGGAGGCTAAGCTCAACACCTATTACAATGCCTATGCCGGACGCGGCGGGATGATTGAATAGGTAATAGGTAATAGGTAATAGGTAACAGGTAATCGTTGACCATTGATTATTGAGCAACCTGCCAAATGGCTCCGATGGCTTTATCCAAAGGCCACGTGGAGAATGGACCCGTCGGAAAGGTCGGTATACCTGACGTTCGACGATGGGCCCATTCCCGAGTCTACGCCCTTCCTGCTTGAGACTCTGCGCCGCTATGGCGTGAAGGCAACCTTCTTCGTGGTGGGCGAGAACGTGCAGAAGCACCCCGACCTCTTCCGCCAAATCATCGAGGACGGACACCAAGTGGGCAACCACACCTATCACCACCTCGGCAGCTTCAAACATTGGGCTGCTACCTATCTCATCGACACATTCAAGTGCCAGCAGGCAATAGAGAGAAGACCCTCCCCCCAGCCCCTCACCGAAGGAAAGCGACCCACCCCCCAGCCCCTCCCGTGTAGGGAGGGGAGTGAAATGCCTTTGCAAGCTGCGACCCCTCAAGCAGAAAGAGTATCTACTCCCCTCCCTACACGGGAGGGGTCTGGGGGTGGGTCTGCAGGGGGTGGGTCTACAGGGGCTGTGCCTCCTTTATTCCGCCCTCCCCACGGCTGGCTGCGCCACAGCGTCTACTATTGGCTGTCGAAGGAGTTCCGAATCGTGATGTGGGACCTCGTCACACGCGACTACTCGAAGTGGCTCACAGCCGACGATGTCTACGAGAACGTGCGCCGCTATGCACGTAATGGCAGCATCATCACTTTCCACGACTCCCTGAAAAGTATTGACAAACTTCATGCCGCCCTACCCCGCTCCATCGAGTGGCTACAGGAACAAGGCTACGAGTTCCGAACTTTTTAAGGGCAGCGGAGCTGCGGTTCAAAGCGACGAAGTCGCTGTTCAAAAGCCCTTCGGGCGTTCAATGCTCTTCGCGCGTTCAAAAGGTGTAAGGCTGCTGCGCAGCGTGTAAGGAGTAATTATTAACACCATTATTATTCAATGAAAAAGTCTGCCATCGAAATACCAAGCGAACTCCTCCACGCCTCACCGGACGTGGCTCCCCTCCTTTCGAAGGCGACTGGGGAGACACCCAACGTGGTCCCCTCCTCCAGGGAGGAGGGGTTAGGGGTGGTAGCGAAACACGGCTCCAACGTGGCTCCCCTCCTTTCGGAGGCGACTGGGGTCTTCAGAGCAGCCACTGATGTGGCTGCGGCCCCACAAAGGGGAGCGAATCCCTCATTCGCGACGGAGGAGTCGGGGGAGGCCCCCCTCCTCCTCCACGCCTGCTGCGCCCCTTGTTCGTCGGCCATCGTTGAGTGGATGCTTGCGCACGGTCTGCGCCCCACCATCTTCTATTACAATCCCAACATCTTCCCACTCGAGGACTACGAGATTCGCAAGCAGGAGAGCAAGCGCCATGCAGAGTCGTTAGGGCTGACCTGGATTGACGGTGACTACCATCACGAGACGTGGCTCAAGGGCGTCTGCGGTCTGGAGGGCGAGCCTGAGCGTGGCAGGCGCTGCGAGCAGTGCTTCATACTGCGTCTGACAGAAACGGCAAGGAAAGCGCAAGAGCTTGGCATCAGGTATTTTGCGACAACGCTGGCCTCCAGCCGATGGAAGAGTCTTGAGCAGATAAACCGTGCTGGTCTTATTGCCCAAGAAACAATCAGGTCTGAGAGTAATCGCTCACCTCTTACCTCTCACATCTCGCCTCTCTTTTGGGCTCAGAACTGGCGTAAGGATGGTCTTCAGGAGCGTCGTAACCAACTGCTGAAGGCGTATGGCTTCTACAACCAGCAATACTGTGGCTGTGAGTTTTCGATGCCTGAGCACAGCCAATGATTCGCTGTCCCCGTGATTCTGCTTAGAACTGCCAACGGCTGGGAATCTGGCGTTCGGGCCAGAGGTGTTT
>JAEEGK010028537.1_pt1 | contig 11192 bp, 9 predicted proteins | sample 8958771 | NCBI WGS metagenome assembly JAEEGK01 (sample SAMN16246547, study PRJNA631951) | gut metagenome | biome: gut microbiome; feature: rumen; material: SC-attached | host: Bos | place: Iran: Karaj | collected 2018-10 | reverse complement strand
CCGTGATCATTTCCGACAACCTCACCACCGCAATGACCGGAGGACAGGACTCCGCCGGAACCAGCAAGTTCGAGGCCATCTGCCTTGGCCTTGGCGTGGAGCCGGAGCACCTTCACGTGGTGAACCCCATCGCCCCTAATATGGAGGCCATAACCCAGCTTATCCGCAAGGAAATTGATTATAACGGCGTTTCCGTGATAATCCCTCGCAGAGAATGTATGCAAACCCTCAGAAGACATTCCAAGAAATGAAGACAGATATTATACTTTGCGGAGTTGGCGGACAGGGCATCCTGTCAATTGCCACAGTGATAGGTGAGGCGGCAACCGCCGCCGGCCTTCAGCTCAAGCAGGCCGAGGTCCACGGAATGAGCCAGCGCGGCGGCGACGTTCAGAGCGACCTGCGCCTTAGCACGGAAGAAATCCACAGCGACCTCATCCCAAAGGGACACGCGGACCTGATTATCTCAATGGAACCTATGGAAGCCCTGCGTTACATTCCGTTCCTCAGCCCGGACGGCGCAATAGTAACCTCTTCCAAGCCATTCGTGAACATCCCCAACTACCCTGCGGAGGATGCCGTAATCGCGGAGCTTGAGGCCCTCCCGCACGTGCTCAAATACGATATTGAGTCACTTGCACGCGAGGCCGGCAATCCCAAGGGCGCCAATATGGTGCTGCTTGGAATGGCGGCCCGCTTCCTTGGAATCTTCAAGCCGGAGCAGCTGCGCGCCGCAATAGCAAGCATCTTCGCCGCCAAGGGCGATGCCATAGTAGAAGCTAACTGTAAATGTTTTGACCTGGGATATGAACTACAACAATAAATATTTCAATCCGGAAGAGGCGTTCACCCGCCAGGAAATTGAAAGCTACCAGCTGGACAGGCTCCAGAAAACCGTGGAGCACTGTATGAACTCCCCTTTCTACAGGGAGCGCTTCAAGAAAGAAGGCCTCAAGCCGTCCGATATCAAGACGCTTGACGACCTTCGCAAGATTCCTTTCACCACAAAGCAGGACCTCAGGGACACATATCCCTTTGGAATCGCATCCGTGCCTCTTGACCAGTGCGTCAGGCTGCATTCATCCAGCGGAACCACCGGCAACCCCACTGTAATCCTCCATACCCAGAAGGACCTGGAGGAGTGGGCAAACGCCGTTGCACGTTGCCTCTGGATGGTGGGCTGCCGCCCCAATGACGTATTCCAGAACACTTCCGGTTACGGAATGTTCACCGGAGGCCTCGGCTTCCAGTACGGCGCCGAGCTACTGGGAATGCTCACCGTTCCCGCAGCCGCCGGAAACACCCTCAGGCAGCTCAAGTTCTTCACTGACTTCGGCACCACTGTAGTTCACGCAATCCCTTCCTACGCAGCCCGTCTTTACGAGGTGATGCAGGAGAGAGGCATAGATCCGCGCAAGGACACCAAGCTGCGCACGCTTGTCATCGGGGCGGAGCCCCACAGCGAGGACACGCGCAGGCGCATTGAGGAAATGCTGGGCGTGAAGGCATACAACTCGTTCGGAATGAGCGAGATGTGCGGCCCGGGCGTGGCGTTCGAGTGCCCCGAGCAGAACGGAATGCACATCTGGGAAGACTACTATATTGTTGAAATCGTCAATCCCGATACGCTGGAGCCGGTTCCGGACGGAGAGGTTGGAGAGCTGGTGCTCACCACGCTCAAGCGAGAGGCTATGCCTCTGCTTCGCTATCGCACCCGCGACCTCACCCGCATCCTCCCCGGCGACTGCCCCTGCGGAAGGCAGCACAAGAGGCTGGACCGTATGAAAGGCCGCTCGGACGATATGATCATCCTCAAGGGTGTCAACATATTCCCTATCCAGATAGAGACCATACTGATGCAGTTCAAGGAGCTTGCATCCGACTATCTCATCACCCTGGAAACCAAGGACAACAACGACGCTATGACCGTAGAGGTGGAGGTTGCAGACAACCTGTCATTCGATGACTTTGGAAAACTGCAGAACCTGGAGAGGGAGATTACCCGCCAGCTCCGCGACGAGATCCTCATAACGCCAAAGGTCCGCCTGGTTCCAAAGGGTTCCCTGCCCAAGTCAGAGGGTAAGGCCGTCCGTGTTAAAGATTTAAGGATTAAGTATTAATTAAAAGCTCAATACAATGACTGTCAATCAATTATCTGTATTTATAGAGAACAAGTCAGGCACTCTGGTAAAGGTGCTCAAGCTTCTCAAGGTCCACAACATACAGCTGATAGCCTCAACCATTACGGACACCACGGACTACGGTATCTACCGTATCCTGTGCAGCGAGCCGGACAAGGCATACAAGATTCTCAAGGACGCCGGCGTAGCCATCTCCCTGAGCGAAGTCTTTGCAATTGAGTTGGACGATGTTCCCGGAAAGGCTGCGGACGCAATTGATTTCCTGGCCAAGGAAGACATAAGCATTTCCTACCTGTATTCTTTCCTGCTCAAGGGAAAGGGCGTGCTGATTTTCCGCACGGACAATACGGAGAAGGCCCAGGAGGCGATTGACCGCAACGGCCTCAAGGTAATTGAAGAAAAGGATATTTCTAAACTCCTCTGAGATGTATAAGATACTGGAGAAGAAGATGCTCACTTCCAACATCTGCAAGATGGTGCTGGAGGCCCCGCGGCTTGCCAAAGCCGCCCTGCCGGGGCAGTTCCTCATTGTGAGGGCTGATGAGAAAGGCGAGCGCATACCGCTGACTATCAGCGACTATGACGCCGCCGCAGGCACAGTGACCATAGTGACACAGAAGATTGGCGCATCCACCAAGGTAATTGTTGACGCCAACGAGGGCGACAGCTTCATAGACGTGGTGGGACCGCTGGGCAACGCCTCGGAGTTCGTGACAATGAGTCCGGAGGAGCTGGCCGCGCAGAAGGTGGTGTTCATAGCCGGAGGCGTAGGAACGGCACCGGTTTACCCGCAGGCCAAGTGGCTGCACGAGAAAGGCGTCGCGGTGGACGTGATCATTGGTGCAAGGAACAAGGATTTGTTCATCTATACCGATGAGATGCGCAGCGTCTGCGACAACCTTTATCTGTGCACGGACGACGGGTCGTTCGGATTCCACGGAGTGGGTACTGCGCAGCTGGAGGCCCTTGTGGCCCAGGGCAAGCAGTATACCCGCGTAGTGGCTATCGGCCCTATGATAATGATGAAGTTCGCAACGCTCACGGCAAAGAAGCTGGGTCTCCCAATAATTGTGAGCCTGAACACCCTTATGGTGGACGGCACCGGAATGTGCGGCGCGTGCCGCGTTTCAGTGGGAGGACAGACCAAGTTCGCCTGCGTGGACGGACCGGAGTTCGATGGATATCTGGTAGATTTTGACGAGGCTATGCGTCGTCAGGGACAATATAAAGAGGAGGAATCCAAATGGCTGCAAAAATAGACAGGCTTAAGGCCCGTGAGCAGGATCCAAAGGTCCGCGCCCACAATTTCGAGGAGGTTTGCTACGGCTACAATGCCCAGGAAGCGCTCCAGGAGTCAACCCGATGCCTCCACTGCAAGAATCCCCGCTGCGTTCAGGCGTGCCCCGTGGGCATCAACATCCCTGAGTTTATTGCCAAGATAAAGGAAGGTGACTTTGCCGGAGCCGCAAGCGTGATTGCCGTAGATTCTTCGTTACCCGCCATCTGCGGACGCGTATGCCCGCAGGAGAGCCAGTGCGAGGGAAGCTGCGTGCTTGGAATCAAGGGCGAAAGCGTCTCCATAGGAAAGCTCGAGCGCTTTGTGGGAGACTGGTCCCGCGAGAACCTGCCCGTGAAGGCGGCTTCCGCAGCGCCAAGCGGGCCCAAGGTCGCGGTCATAGGCAGCGGCCCTTCAGGCCTCGCCTGCGCCAATGACCTTGCCAAGCTCGGCTATGACGTGACCATCTTCGAGGCCCTCCACCGCCCCGGCGGAGTGCTGGAGTACGGCATTCCCGAGTTCCGTCTGCCAAAGGACACCGTGGTCAAGCACGAGATTGACAACATAGTTGCCCAGGGAGTCAAGATAGAGACCAACGTAATCATTGGCCGGACCGTTACCATTGACCAGCTCCTTGACCAGGAAGGCTTCAAGGCCGTGTTCGTAGGTACCGGAGCAGGTCTTCCCAAATTTATGGGAATCCCGGGCGAAAACCTCAACGGAGTGTTCTCCGCCAACGAATTCCTCACCCGCAACAACCTTATGAAGGCCTTCAGGGATGACTACCTCACCCCTATCAAGGCCGGAAAGAAGTGCATAGTTGTGGGCGGCGGAAACGTGGCTATGGATGCCGCGCGCACAGCCATAAGGCTTGGCGCGGACACCACCATAGTCTACCGCCGCACGGAGGTTGAACTTCCCGCCCGCAAGGAGGAAGTCCACCACGCCAAGGAGGAGGGAATCACCTTTGCAATGCTCACCAACCCTACAGAGATACTGGGCGATGACAAAGGCTGGGTACGCGCTGTCAAGTGCATCAAGATGGAACTGGGCGAGCCCGATGCCAGCGGCCGCCGCTCCCCTGTGGCCATCCCTGGCTCCGAATTCGAGATCGAGGCCGATACCGTGATAATGGCGCTGGGCACCAGCCCCAACCCGCTCATAGCAAGGACAACCGCCGGCCTTGACCAGAACCGCCGCGGCTGTCTGGTTGCCGACGAAGTTGGCGCCACCACCCGGCCGGGGATTTTCGCCGGCGGCGATGCCGTAACCGGCGCCGCCACCGTAATCCTGGCAATGGGTGCCGGCCGCCGCGCCGCCGCCGCCATCCACGCCTACCTCCAGGCCCGGTAACAACCGTCATTCCCCCTGTCATCCTGAGCGCCAGCGAAGGATCTCTCCCCATACGTCATCCCCGGCCCAACCGGGGATCTCTTTTAATGCCCTGCGGCTTGGAAATCAGGCCGGATATGCGTACATTTGTGGCGGCTTGCAGAGTGCAGGCTAAGGGGTGCTGATGCAGTCCGGCCCCGGCCGGAAGCAAAGGCTGAGATGATACCCTCTGACCTGATCGGGATAATGCCCGCGTAGGAAACCGTTATCTTCCCATCCCCTTATTGTATAGTATTATAATAAGGTTTTCGATGAACAAAATCACATTTGTCATTGCTTCCGCACTTTTATGCGGCGTTGCCGCTTTTGCCCAGGAGCAGCCTGATTCCGTAAGGGTAGAGCAGCTGCAGGAAGTGGTCGTAAGCGCCGTGCGCGCATCAAAGGAAGCTCCATTTTCAGTATCAAACATTGACAGAAAGTCTCTCAAGGAGTTCTCCACCACCGGAAAGGAACTCCCGGCCCTGTTCGCCCGCACGCCGGGCGTAGTGGCCTGGAGTGAAAACGGCGTTGGCACCGGTACCAGCTATATGCGTATCCGCGGAGCCGGCGGCTCCCGCATAAACGTGACGCTGGACGGCGTGCCCCTCAATTCGCCGGAGGACCAGACGGTCTTCTGGGCCAATATGAACTCATACTCATCACTCCTGAGCAGCGTCCAGATCCAGCGCGGAGTGGGAACCTCCACCAACGGAGACGGAGCGTTCGGCGGCACGGTAGCCCTTGGCTCCCGGGCGCCTTCGCTGGTCCCGTCGCTGGAGCTGACCGGCTCCTACGGTTCCTTCAACACCTGGAACGCCGGCGGCAACCTCTCAACGGGCTTGCTGTGGAATCATCTGGTGCTGGAGGCAGCCTGGCATCATACCGCCACCGACGGATATGTCCACGGAACTAACGGAACCTCAGGCAGTTATCTGGGTTCACTGTCCTGGCTTGGATCCAACTTTACTATCAGCTATAAACTCATTGGCAACTATGAGAACACCGGCCAGGCCTGGAACGGAGTGACAGCCGGCAGCGGTGACCTGTCCATTATGGACGGCACTTACGGGGAGAAAACCGGCATCAAGACATACAAGGATATGTACGACAAGGGGTTGGGCCTTTACAACTCCCTGTATGAGCAGATGATCATTGACGGTACCAACTACTCCACCGAGCGCTACCGTATGAACGACGGTTCCTATTGGCCGCGCACTACGGATAATTTCTGGCAGAACCACCATCTTCTGAGTTTTGCCTGGGAGATTGACCCGGCCTGGAGCCTTTCCGCAGTTGCCCATTACACTCACGGATACGGTTACTACGATGAATTCCGCTACAAGAACAAACTGGTCAAGTATGGCATTTCCAATTTCATAGGCCAGGACGGCAAGGAGGTGACCAAGAGCGATTTCGTGCGCCAGAAAGGCCTGAGCCAGGACACTTTCGGCTTCATTTCCAACCTCAGTTACAGCGGCGAACGCTGGAATGCCGTGGCAGGACTCTCCGTACAGCAGTTCCTGGGCAACCACTTCGGCTACCTGACATATGTCTCCAACCAGGAACTCGCCAGCCGCATCGGCAATAATTACAAGTATTACGATTCCGATGCTGCCAAGTTTGACGGCAGCGCTTTTGTGAAGGCCACTTACGCGCTGACGGACAAACTCAGCGCCTTTGGCGATGTCCAGTACCGCCGCGTCCACTACCAGACGGACGGCTACAACGACAAATACATTGACAACAAGGACGGCACCGCCTCCAAGCATATACTGAACGTGGATGAGACCTACAATTTCTTCAACCCCAAGGCCGGTCTCACCTACACTTCCGGCGCTCACAAGCTGTTCGCCTCCGCTGCGATGAGCCATCGCGAGCCGGAGCGCAACAACTTCACGGACAACGGCAAATACCCCGCTCCGCGTGCTGAGCGCCTGCTTGACTTTGAAGGAGGCTATCAGTACGATGGCTCCGTCTTCCGCTTCGGCGCCAACCTCTATTATATGCGCTACAAGGATCAGCTGGTACAGACCGGAGAAGTGAGCGACATTGGCGAAGCGCTGACAACCAACATCCCGGACTCCTACCGCACCGGCGTGGAGCTTACGGCTGGTGTGGACGTTGCCTCCTGGCTGACGCTGGAGGGCAACGCCGCCCTGAGCCGCAGCCGCCTCCTGGACTTTGACGAGTATGCCGAAGACTGGGACAACGGCGTCCGCGTCATCCACTATTCAGGCACCGCCCTGGCCTTCTCCCCGGACGCTATCCTGAACGGCTTTGCAAACTTCCATTTCGGGGCCTTCCAGGCAGTATGGCACACTGCATACGTAAGCAGGATGTATCTGGACAACACCCAGAACAAGGACCGCTCGCTGCCTTGCTACAGCCTTTCCAATCTGTCTTTGAACTATACGGTTCTTCCAAGCAGGTTTGTAAAGGAAATAATCTTTGGAGTTGATTTCAGCAATATATTCTCCGCAAGGGTGGCCCAGAGCGGCTGGGTCTACTCCGCAATATGCGACAGCTACGGCCATCCGGACGAGAACCGCTATTACCAGATTGGATTCGTGCCTGTAGCCCCTCTATCAGCTATCGGGCACATCACTTTACGCTTCTAGAATATGGATACCTTGCGCTTTCTTGACATACTTGGCTTTGTAGTTGGAATCATCTACCTGATCCTTGAATACAAGGCCAGCATCTGGCTCTGGCTGGCCAGCATAATAATGCCGGCGGTGGATATGTTACTGTACTACAATGCAGGCCTGTACGCGGACTTTGGAATGGCTATCTACTACTGCCTGGCTGCCATCTATGGATTCCTGGCCTGGAAATACTTCAAGCCCAAGGGAGAGGAAAAGCCCAAGGAAAGGCCCATTACCAGATACAAGAAATCCCATATCCTGCCCTCCGCGCTGGCATTTGCAGTGCTGTGGGTTGGGATATGGTGGATCCTTGTGACATTTACAAACTCCACTGTGCCGGTGGCCGATTCCTTCACTACCGCCCTCAGCATAGTAGCCCTTTGGGCTCTGGCTCAGAAATACGCGGAGCAGTGGCTCCTCTGGCTGGTAGTGGACCTTGTATGCTGTATCCTTTACGTCTATAAGGGTATTCCCTTCAAGGCGGCCATCTACGGCCTCTACACAGTAGTGGCCGTCCTGGGCTACCGCAAGTGGCTCAAGATGATCTAACCGTCCCTCAGGTGCACACCTGTGCGGTGGAGGGGGAGATCCCCGGCCAGACCGGGCATCTCCCCACTGGGTCGTGGAGCGTAACTAATTGAAAATCAGCGAAAGGAACCTTTCAACGGTGCCCTGCGCGGCACCGTTAAAACACTTAAATCGCTGACTGACAGACATTTGCGCTCCACGGACAAAATCACCCTTATCCCACCGCGACCGTTTTTCGCCTCAGGTGTGCGCGGAGACTCGCAGGTGCGCCTGACGTCCAGACTTATGGGACGTGGGGAGCGAAAAAGGGGGTAAAACGCGCCCGTCGTCCCTCTTTCTGGGACGTGAGGCGCACTTCTCTCGCGCAGGTGCGCACCTGCGCCGTGCCGGGAGGGAGGAGCGATGCGACGACCGGGAGGCACCGGCCGGAACGACAGTGAAGGCCGCTTTCCCCCTTGGGGGATGTCACCTCAGTGACAGGGGGTTAACAGGGATCCCTACGGAATCGCGCAAAAAAAGACGCTGCAGTAGTTGCTGCAGCGTCTTTGCGTGATTCCGTAGGGATTCGAACCCTAGACCCACAGATTAGAAATCTGTTGCTCTATCCAGCTGAGCTACGGAACCGGCCTTTTGAGATTCCCGGTCAGGCCGGGAATGACGTAAATTGGAGCGCAAAGTTAATTCTTTATTACGGAATTCCAAAACTATTCGGTTTCCGCAGGAGCGTCTTCGGAAGGGGCGTTGAGCAGGGCGAGAGCCGCATCATAGTCCGCTTCAAAGACCTTGAGTTCAATGGAATCCATCACGTTAAAGCTCGGATAGGAGGAAACCTCTCCGAAAACCACTGCCGGAATACCGTTTTCCAGCAGCATCCCCTCTGCTATGTGAGCAGAAACAGCGTCTGTATAACGGGCCACTGTCTTGTATTCTCCGTCTTTCATAATAGTTTGTGATTTAGAGACTCTACGCAAATATACTACTATTTTGCTTTTTGGCGTCAAATCATTTATATTTGTATGGTTATAGTTATTATGAAAGTAGTATTACTGCAAAGAGACATCGCCTGGGGCAGTCCCCAGGACAATCTGTCGCAACTGGACAGCGCACTTGACAGGAACCCAGGCGCAGACCTTTATGTTCTGCCGGAAATGTTCACCACCGGCTTCGCCACACTCCCTGACGCCACCGTAGAAGAAGAGCCATCAGCCGGCCTTGCCTGGATGAAGGCCGCCGCTGCGCGCACAAATGCCGCCATAGCCGGCAGCATTGCGCTCCGCACGGCGGAGGGATGCCGCAACCGCTTTTACTTTGTAAAGCCGGACGGCGGCGTGACGGTGTATGACAAGAGGCATCTGTTCACATACGGCGGAGAGAAGGAAAGGTTTGGTGCAGGACGTGAAAAGGCCATTGTGGAATGGCGCGGATGGAGGTTCCTCCTTACCGTCTGCTACGACTTGCGCTTCCCCGTATGGCTCCGCAACAGGGACGATTACGATGCAATAATATGCGTTGCCAACTGGCCGGACAAGCGCCGCTACCACTGGGACACTCTCCTGCGCGCCCGCGCAATCGAGAACCAGTGCTACGTCCTGGGCGTGAACCGCGTTGGAACGGATCCGGTCTGCAACTATAACGGCGGCACGGTCCTGCTGGACCCTTACGGGAATGCGGTAGCCGCCTGTCCGGACAACACCCAGTGCGAATGTTCCGGGGAATTTGACAAGAAATTGATTCAGGACTACAGGGCAAAGTTCCCTGTGCTTGAAGACGCAGATACATTTGAGATAATATGAAAAAACTATTGTTAGGGGACGAAGCCATAGCCCTTGGGGCTATCTACGCCGGCCTTTCTGGCGTGTACGCCTATCCCGGAACCCCTTCTACTGAAATCACTGAATTCATTCAGAAAGACCCCCTGGCGCGCGAGCGCGGCATACGCAGCCGCTGGTGCACCAACGAGAAAACCGCAATGGAGGCCGCTCTGGGTATGTCCTACGCGGGCAAGCGCGCCCTTGTGTGTATGAAGCACGTGGGAATGAACGTATGCGCCGATGCCTTTGTGAACAGCGCCATCACCGGCGTTAACGGAGGCCTCGTGGTCCTTGCCGCGGACGACCCTTCAATGCACTCCTCCCAGAACGAGCAGGACAGCCGTTTCTACGGCAAGTTCGCAATGATCCCAATTTTTGAGCCTTCCACACAGCAGGAAGCCTTCAAGATGATGGGCGAAGCCTTCGACCTGTCGGAGAAACTGGGCGTTCCGGTGCTGTTCAGGGTGGTCACCCGCCTGGCGCACTCCCGCGCCGCGGTTGAGATTGGAGCCCCTCAGGAGCAGAACAAGTTCAATCCCGCCACAGGCAAGGGATGGGTTCTGCTTCCCGGCATCGCACGCAAGCAATATATTTCCCTTATAGAGAAGCAGCCGGCAATGGCGGCGGCCGCGGAGGAATCCGCGCACAACGCCCTTGACGGCGCCTCCGCTCCGCTGGGCATCATCGCCTGCGGAATCGCTTACAACTATGTATGCGAGGCAGGAGCGCAGAACGTGCTCAAGGTATCGCAGTATCCGCTTCCTGAAAAGAAGATAAAGGAGCTGGCAGCAAGGAGCCAGAGCATCCTGGTCGTAGAGGACGGCCAGCCCGTAGTAGAACAGGACGTAAAGGCCATCCTTGGCGCCGGATACAAGGTTGAAGGAAGGCTCACGGGAAAACTCCCGCGCACCGGAGAACTTAATCCGGACAACGTGGCGGCAGCCCTTGGCAAAGCCACGGGCAAGGGCTTCCCGCAGGCGGCCAACCTGGCCGCGCGCCCGCCCCAGCTTTGCCCGGGCTGCGGCCACCGCGACGTCTACAACGCCCTCAACAAGGTGGCTGCGGAGTACCCCGGCGCAAGGGTATTCGGAGACATCGGCTGCTACACCCTTGGAGCGCTTCCTCCGTTCCAGACGCTGAGCAGCTGCGTGGATATGGGTGCCTCCATCACTATGGCCAAGGGAGCCGCTGACGCCGGCCTCTTCCCCGCCATAGCCATCATTGGAGACTCCACCTTCACCCACTCCGGAATGACCGGCCTGCTGGATGCCGTCAACGACCACTCCAACATTACCGTGATCATTTCCGACAACCTCACCACCGCAATGACCGGAGGACAGGACTCCGCCGGAACCAGCAAGTTCGAGGCCATCTGCCTTGGCCTTGGCGTGGAGCCGGAGCACCTTCACGTGGTGAACCC